>Ga0315547_1001389_pt1 | contig 19294 bp, 17 predicted proteins | sample SalMarSW160240MG_2_FD_202542 | JGI IMG/M metagenome (GOLD analysis project Ga0315547, IMG submission 202542) | Salt marsh sediment microbial communities from the Plum Island Ecosystem LTER, Massachusetts, United States - Salt Marsh Sediment SW1601-240 ...
AATGGGCTCCAGTAATAGAGCTTTAAAACCCAGTCCATCGGCAGTTCGGTTCCCTCATGAGCATAGTCAAATTTTATTCTTGCTATATTGTTTCCACCAGTGTTTTTAAAATCTAAGGATAGATCTGATTCTTCACTAGCGTTTCCACATGCAAACCATATCTCCCACCACTCTATATCACTATCAAGTTCAGATAATGTGTAATTCCAATACTGTGGACTACCAGAAGATCGTAATTTTGTTTTGAAAGAATTAGCTGTGGAATAATGATAACCTGATACAACTTCGAAATCACTCCCTAACGATTCATTGCTTGTTTCAAACCATTTATGTCCAAAATATGATTGAGTTGCTTTACCTCCAACAGTATCATCGGAGAAATCTTCGGTTACTGTTGATGGAGGTTCAAAAACAATAACAGTTATGTTTGTTGGGTCGTCGTCTTCTGTTTCTCCATCTCCATCTAGGTCTATACCGTCATCGACATAGGGGTCATCTGTTAACTCAGTTGCATCATTTGTTCCATCTTCATTGTTATCCCAGTAGACTGTTCCTTGGTTAGATATTACAGTGCCATTCTCTAAACCTTGGTCGATAGTTACTTCAAATGTTAATGAAACACTACTTTCTGCTGGTACCCCTCCATTCCATGTTATTTTATTTTCTCCTTCGTTATAGTTTATTGTACCTGACGTTGCTGTAGCTGAATCAGTTATATGTGTCGTGTTATCTGGTATAAAATCCTCGAATTCGTTTCCGGGGTTATTATGTTGGTCTGCTGCTCCAGTGTTGGTAATAGTGACTGTATATTTTATAGTGTCATTACATTCGTAAGGCTCACCGTTTAAATCCTGTAAGGTTTTTCTTGCAATTATTTCTGTTTTTGCATATCCTGAAAACATGAGATTATCTATGGATGCGGCGCTGTCAAATAGATTGTCTCCAGCATCTTTGATATTAAAGGTTACTGTGATTTGTTCATGTGGAGAAACAGGATGATATGCACCACCTATTGGAATTAAATCTGAAGCACCAGCATCAGCTCCTGGCGTTCGTGGTGTTGTGTCTACCCAGTCAACATCGCCGGGGTTTCCGCTTAGGGCAAAGATGTCAAAGCCAGTTCCAGGTATGCCATGGGAATTTAACACAAAATATCCACTGTTTACATCAAATACATAATTCGTCGTACCTTTTGACGGCGAATCGACAGTGATCGTCAATTTATCGTTATATTGTGTACCTACATATTCAGGGTATTCCGCGCTGAAAAACTGTACATCGTAATAAAGATAATGCATATATGGCGGTACTTGTAATGTCATTGTTAATGTAGCTTTGTCTCTTGGATATCCATATTGTCCTCCGGCGAACCATGTTCCTCTTTCATCACCAGGGTTCTGTTCATTGGTAGTCACTGGAACATATCCTGCTATGCCCGTGCTGATTAGTGCAAATGTTGAACCATCGGTAGGAAGCATAGTTCCAAGGGATGAGAGGACTTTTCCTTGTCTACAATCAGATTGGTCGGTATCAGTATAAGACGAACTTATCAGCCATGATTGATTAGCGAGAATGGCAAGCGCGAGATCCTCCCCATCATATGATCCAGCGTTAACCTTTTCTGAGGGGTATATTATGAAAACATTAGATAATAAAAATCCTATTACAATAACAATTCCAATATTTTTACCAACTTTTTTCTTCATTTTTATTATTCACCTCCACCATAACTCACTATTTGTAAAGTATTGGATTCTACTGCAGTGTCATCCTGACTGCCGTCATTTGGAGTTACTGTACACTTCCAAACGTCTCCTAATGAGGTCTCTTCGGAGACTATAACACTTTTATCAGAATATCCATCTTTTGTGCAGAGGTAGTTTTGGTAAATTTGCTCAGCTGAGAGAGCACAGCTATAAATACGGGCCTCATCGATTAAACCACTGAAATTAACTAGTTCTCCACTTGCAGTTGCATTAACATATATCTGATCTATATAGACATCATCCCAATTACCTGAAGCATCACATTGAAATCTGATTTTCATATTAGATGGAAACGTATAATCTGTCTCGTTAATCCAGACAAATTCATGATAAAATTGACCATTTACAAACTCGTCTCCAGAGTCATAATCTGCTACTGTGCGCCACTGAGATCCGTCATAATACCTCACCCAGAAATCCTCTCCAGATTCCATACTCTCTGCTCTGAACCAGAAATCAACCTTTATTGATGTGTAATCTGGAGTATCAACATCGATTCCGTTTGTGTGATAAAATGAAGAGCGTGAACCGCTGTTATCTTGTATATCTGCAGCTTTGTTTCCCTGGTGAGCATAGGTTCCTCCAGTGTATAGCCGACAATCTCTCCCGCCATCTCTATAATTTCCCCATCCTGCTTCGAAATCATCATAAGTTAGTACGTCCCATATTTCTGTTGTGCTGTTCTCTGTGCCAGTTCCTATAAAACCAGTGGGAGTACCCCCAGAGCCCAGTTGTTCTCCTGGGTTATGCCCTTTCTCCAGTTTATCTAGCTCTCCGTCAACATAAATCGCACAATCCCCAGTGGAATAATCATAGGTTGCAGCAACATGATGCCAGCTTCCGTCAGCCAGGTTTGTAACTCCTATAGTATCAACAGAACTATCGTTTGCATTTGTACTCCATATAGCCACTCCATTGTTGATTACAAGCTCCCAGAGAGTATTTCTATCAAAAGATGCAACAGTTCCTGAATTAGAAGTATTAATCCAAGCTTCGACAGTAATCTCATCTATAAAAGGACCATCAAAGCAATAAGGCAAAGAAATATAATCATCGATTCCGTCAAACTGGTATGCACCACCAACAACACCATTACTATCCCACAATGGACCAACAACTGTTCCATCGTTTTCATTACCAGAATAATCTTTTACCGTAGCTGAACTGTTGGTGTCAAACGGCATTAAAAGATTCATTATCGAGCTTCCATCAACCGACCAGTTATAGATATATGTGGAGGCATTAATCTCTGGAACTATTGTATAATTAAAACATATGAGATCTTCATCAACGGTATTGGTTCTAAGACTTGAAATCAACATAGGGTTAGCAGGTAGGATAGGTTCTAGTGGTTTTCCTCTAAGTATACCATCAAATACTGCTTGTTCATTCCCATTTTCAACATCACTATAAATAGTAACTCGAACTATATCATCTTCTGAAAGAAGATATATGTCAGTAAGTGGAAATACGTACTCTCCTATCTTCCAAGTATCATCTGGATTTTCGTAAGAAGTCGAAGAAATCAAAGTCCAATTCAAGTAACTAACATCTATCCTATATGAAGAAAGGGCTTCTCCGCCCATGTGTGCTATTACGGCAATTCCATCATCAGTAACGTATCCCATTAAATCTACATTGGGCTCTGGTGGTGGAATTGGTAGAGGAAATACATAGAGGTAAATCACAGAAAAAACCATCAGAGCAATTAAAATTAGGAGTAGACCGCCCACTATCTCTGATACAGCATACTCTTCACTAAACGAAATGTTTTTTTTCATCTCTCCCAATCCACAGATAGCGTTCTGTTTTTCCTAATATTTAAACCCTTTCTGTCATTTTTACATATTGCCATTTTTAGAAGAAAAATTTGAAGATAAAAAATGAAACTAACACAAGAATAAACCCAAATCTTACTCCTGAGGATAATCTACCATCCATCATAAATCCACCAAGAAGGCCCCCGCCAATGCTTTGTACAAGGACAAATGAGAAGAATGTATATTTCAACATATTGCGGTCTATCGGTGCAATATTCATGCCGCTTAATGATTGTCCAGCCATCTGTGGTTGCAGATCTGCAAAGGCAGTAAAAATCGTTTTATCAATGATTAGAATGACGGCAAGAAACACAAAGAAACTGATGAAAATGACCATACTATACAAAGACATCTCTGCCATCCTTTGCTGTTCCACACGTTTAGCTTGATCAATTTCTCTTGCTGCAGCTTCAAAAACCGCTGCAGTGTTTCCACCAATCTCTAGCGCTTTATTGATGGTGATGGCCAGTCGTTTGACCGAATTAGTATTAATTCTCTTTGCAAAGTTGCTCAATGCATCCTCAACTGATATCCCCCACGAGAGTTGCGCATCCATTTTTTGCAACTCAGCTGTAAGTCTTCCATGATCTCCTCTCGCAGCAGACCGGATGGCATCAAAGATGGTCATACCTGATGATGCTGAACTGCTAATCTCTCGTAGAAAATCTGGGAGTTGCTCTTCTATCTCTCGTTTCTTTTTTTCTTTCATATGATTATAAAATCCAACAGGTCCAATAGAGGATAATACTCCAAACACAATAAAATCAAAACCAGAAATTATTTCTTCAGGAAACCCAGTAATGCCAATGAAAGTTAAGATACCAAGGAGAAATAAACAGATAGAAAAGCATAAGGAAACAGCAAAAAGAATGAGAACCGTTTTGTCCTTATCGTAGATGTGTTTTACATTATATTTTTTTCTTGTAATAAGGGACTTCATATGGCTTCCCCCATTCCTGATTTCATCATAACATAAAATCCGGCATAGGCTAATGGAAGTATAAGAAATGCAAGAATAAACATAAACTCATATGAAATACCTCCGCTGGTCATTCCCATAATAGATAAGATAATGACTAAAAAGAGTGGAAAAGCAATAACTGTTACGACGAACGATTCCGCCATGACGGCAAGTGATTCAAGATTTCTTTTCCGATCTATCAAATCATTGAGCATATATTTTTCAACACATCTGTTGAAGTAAGGTCCTAATTCACTGCCAGATTGGATAACACCAAGCATTCCTTGGACAAATTCCTTAAATTTATCTGAAGGGGAGATGTGAATTGCGTTTTTCAAAGCTGTGATAGTATCAACCCCCATCATGCTAATTTCTGTGGTAATCTTCTTCGCTTCTTTTTGTACCTCTCCATACAACTCTATGGTAGATAAAGTTTCAAAAATCTCTGCCGGTGAAATTCCAGCGACAGACATAGTATTGATAAAATTAGCCACATATGGCAAATGCCGATCAATGTTTTTCCCTCTAGCTTTTGCTCTCGATGTTGGTAGACCTAGATGGTATAATCCAATACCAATGGGGGTAATAGAAGAGACAACAAGAATAAGCAATGCAGTAATTTGATGAGGAACAATGAGATAAAAAATAACAGTGGAAATAAAGGATATGATGAATCCGATAATAATATTTATGAGAACCATCGAATAGTATTCCTTGTAAACCATGCAAATGTCTGCTTTCTCTAGCAGTCTGTTTTTAGATGTCTCACTGATATTGAATCGTTCAAATGTTGTTGCAAAAAGCCGTCTACAAAATCTTGTATATTTGGTAGATATCACTTCTTCATTTCACCCCGTGCTTTCTTTAATAACGTCTCTGGATCTTTATGGTAATCTGAAACAACTTTTCCAACCGTTTTATAGTCTCTGATGTTCTTCCTTTTCATCCATTCAAGAATGAGTTTTCTGTTTTCAAGTTCTTTGTTGAGTTGTGATTCTGTCCAGTCATTTTGCAAGCGGATGGTATTCAATATTTTACTTGTGCCGCTACTTTCAAACCGATCATCTGTTTTTGAAACCCAGCTAAACGGCTCCATAAAAATGAGTTGATTGGTATCAGGATCTAGCTTAATCACTTCGGTAATACTGGTCATTCGTCTGACAGTTTTCCCGCCTATATCAACTGCATTTTGAAAGACGATAATATCCAGTGATGTGAGAAGTGCCCTTGGCAGAGATAACGGTGGATTTTCCAATCGTTGAATAAGTGTATGAATAGTACTCGCATGCACGGTTGAATATGATGTATGTCCTGTTGCCATTGCTTGGAACAAACTATAAGCTTCTCTACCTCTGACTTCTCCAACAATAATGACCTTCGGTCGCTGTCGTAATGCAGCTCTGATTAAATCAAACATGTCGATATCTTTTCCCGTTTTATTTTCCTCGGATGACGAAAACCCTTCTCTAGTAATTCCTGCGATCCAGTTTTTATGTGGCAGGCTCACTTCTCTGGTATCTTCTATAGAAACGATTTTATGAGATGCAGGAATGAATAATGAAAGTGCATTAAGCGCTGTCGTTTTTCCACTTGCCGTCCCTCCACAAAACAAGATAGATGCTCCTCGTTCAATAGCCATCCAGAAATACGCTGCCATATCAACAGAAAGCGAATGATAGCCTATCAAATCAATCGGGGTTAAAGGGTTTTCCTTAAATTTCCTGATAGTAAAGGTTGAACCGTTTGTGACTGTTTTTGAAAGAGTGGTTTGTAATCTGGAACCATCTGGCAGCCTTCCATCTACAATTGGAGAATAAATAGATATCTGTTTCCCACAGACTTGTGAGAGACGAACAACAAATGAATCCAACTCATCCATATCTTTAAACTGGATGTTGGTGGTAATGCCTTCATATTCCTTATGATAAAGAAAGATGGGAACATGATGACCATCACAGGATATATCTTCAATTCCAGTGTCTTCCATTAAGATGTCAATTCTTCCATATCCCAGAAATTCTCTGAAAATATGATAAAATATTTTATCCTTTATCACCTGCTCTGATATATCTAACTCTTCTCTCTTTTGTGCGACATCTTGCTTTGATTTTTTCTTTTTTGGAATGTTTTTCAATTTTTGTGATAAAAGGGTCTCAAGTTGTTTTTGCTTGTCCTTTCCTTTTTTACGAGAGAACATTTTTACTTTCTGCTGGGGCTCTTCATCTTTTTCTTTTATGGAGAATTTAACATCATTATCAATAATAATTTGTTCTAATGTCTCCTCGAGATACTTTGCCTTCTCCTCCTTTTCCATATTATACACATTGACATCAGCAAGCATTTTAAACAGGTGAACAAGCTCGTTTTTTATTTCCAGTTCTTGTTCATTTAATGTAGGTTCTGAAACTTCATATTGATAATCGCTACTGGTATGGTCAAAAACAATTCGTCTGCTTCCGAGTCCTTTCCGTCCAAAATCTGTCCGTTCGTCTATGATATTTCGCTTTCCTTTTTTTTCACCTTGAATTGTTTGGGAAGTTTGTGTTGTTTTCAATTTTTCAGTTTTCTTCCCAGTCACCTCCTTAATATCTTCTCGTCGTTGTTTTCTTTGTTGTGCCTTTTCTAAAAGACCGGTTGGTTTTGCTTGAATTTCCTTCTTTTCTATTGTAGTCAATTCTGTATCTTCTATATCGTTCTTAAGAATCTGTTTTTTCTGTTGTGCTTTTTCTAAGAGACCCATATTCTATCACTTAATCTTGTATTTATTGAGCACTTTTTCATAGAGCTCAAAATCTTTTGATTGTACAAATTTATCAATGACTTTATCAGGAAGATTTTCTAGAAGCTTGTCTGTTATTGCTAAAACCTCTTGAATTTCTTTGTCTAAATTTGTTTCTTCTTTTTTCCCAAATATAGTATGCTGTTTCTCTGTAGTTTCTTTTTCCGTTTTCTTTTTCAAAATGGTGGTAGGTTCCTTTTTTTCTTTTTCAACTTTTTTCTTTTTCAACTTTTTTTCTTCAAGAAGTTTTCTCTTCAGCTTTTCTTCTCTTATCGCCTTTTTTGCTTCCAGTTTTCTCTCTTTTTCTTTTAATCTGGACTTTTTAATCGCTTCTTTTTCTTGCTTTTTTAATTTCAAAGCCTTCAATCTTTCTTCTTCTTGTTTTTTCTCCAATTTCTCTCTCTTTTTCTTTTCCAATTCTCGCTCTTTAATCTCTGCGTTTCTCTCCGCTTTTTTTGCTTCTAAAGCCCTTAATCTCTCCTCTTCCTTTTTTTTCCTTTCTAGTTCTTTCTTCTTCAATTCTTGTTCTCCGGTCTTCGCTTCTTTTTGTGCCTTTTTCATTTCTAATTTTTTACGCTTCTCTTCTTCTTTTTCTTTCTTTATTTTTTCTATTTTTTTCTTTTTTAATTCTTTTTCTTTTTTCCGTTCTTTTTGCTCTACTTCTTCAAGTTCCTGCTTCTTTTTCTCGATTTTTTCCTTGGTTTTTTCTAATTCGATTTTTGTTTTAGTGTATCCATTGATCTTCTCTGTTTTTCGCCTTTTCCTAACTTTTATATTTGCAAAACTTGTTGCGATATTGCTGACAGTTTTATCTTGATCACTCAACATCCAATTATGAAAATCACCATCTTTCATATGTTCGCTTTCTGGATTTTTTATCCTTACAATGTCCTTCGATTCTTCGAGACCAGTTACAAATCTAAAATCAGAGTGGGTTCTGTCTGGACGCTCTATGTCAAACAATTCGTTTTCAATATCTATGGTATTTAGTGTCTCGTTTGATTGAAAATCTGTTTTCTTACGGGGCATTTCTGGTTTTCTTTCAAACGGCTCTCTTATTTCTACGAGTTCTTCTAAGGATCTTACAACATCCTGTAAAGTGGCAGATTCTTGGTCCTTTTCTCCTCTTTCTTTTTCATATTTCTCTAGCAAAGCATCTATCTTCTTTACCATTTCAACATGGAAATCAACTGGATTTTCTTGTGATATGTCTCGTTTTTTCTTCCTAGGGGAAGGATGTGGATTAAATTTTATTTTTTTGTTGCTGGACCAACCAGGAACACTTATATTTGTTGTTAAAAAAATATCTACATCAGACCTAACTAGCGTTCTTATTCTATTCTTTTTTAAATTAGGCATGCTTCCCAAATCTCCAACGATTTAGTAGATGCACTACAACAGTTCTTCTTGAGGCATCCCATTTATTTTTACAAAAGTGTAAGCAACTATTAGTATAATAAATATTTCGTTGTAATAATGGAATGGCAATAAAAATCCAAGTTGCTCACCATAAAAGTCAAAAAGTATAAATACCATGTGTAGTATCTACTATCAAAAGCTTGAATATATTAAGCTAGGAGAGAATGGGAATATGAAAGCAAATAGAAAATTTGTAGAAGGTGAGGAAGCAGTATCTGCTGTTATCGGTGTTATTTTAATGGTTGCGATAACAGTTGCAATAGCTGCTACAGTGTATGTCTATGTGAGTGGAATGTTGGACACTGGGGCCACAAAGGCGCCTGATATAGCATTTCAATTTGACGATACTGATGCTGGTGCTAATGTTGGTACGCTCAGAGTAATTTCGGTAAGCGCAAATAATGTACTTTGGAGTGATGTTGAAGTAGGTGGCACAGCTACGACTACCGCACGGAGTGCAGGTAACGTTGCAGCTGGACATACAATCAACGTTACTGCAACAGGTAGTGTTACAGCATCCTATAAAGGTCTTACTTTATATGGTACTTGGACCTTTACATAATAGTAAATTCTTAGATAAAAAATGAAATATTAAATTATTTTCTTTTTTTCTTTTCTATTTTGAATAAGTATTTTCTGGTTCTTCATTCTTTACCAATTTTTAACATAATCTAATTATAACATAAAATAAAAGCGACTTGAGAAACAGAGGGTTCTCGGTGCATGATCTTGATGATTTGAGATAACGAAAATCAAAATATAGTAAACAAATTTATCACTATCTTAATATGTCAGATTTCAATATCCCCTAATCATGACTGAAATTGCACTCTCACTTGACATCACTAGGCTTATTGTAGGAACAATTATCCTTGCATATGCATCCTACACTGATTTTACAACCAACACCAGCAATTTCCCAAATCCATGACTTATCAACCACGTTGGTTCTATCCTGTTTTTGAGACCTACTTGCTTCTCTTTATATCAAACCTGATAAACATCGTTTTCGAATCGATTTATTCAATCATTATCTGAATTTTAATCTTCATATAACCTACAAACCACGTTTTTAGGTTAGACAAAGTCAGAAAAGTATTTAACAAAGTTTTCCCTTCCAATACCACCGATGAAAAAATATCATAATCTAGACAAAAATCAAAAAAAAATCATTCAGAAAAAAATAACAAGTTGCCTTAAAGATGAAGACAAAATAATCTTTGCTTATCTTCATGGATCATTTCTAGAAGATAGATTTAGAGATATCGATGTAGGCATCTATCTAAATGTAGACCTTTCTAAAAAAAGGGTTTTAAAATACGAGCTAGTTTTAGAAGATGAACTTAGTGAAAGGCTGTTATATCCATGTGATATCCGAATTTTGAATCATGCTCCATTATATTTTAGATTTTCTGTGATTAAAAAAGGTGTGCTTCTTTTCAGTAAAGATGAAAACAAAAGAGCAGATTTTGAATGCTTATCCATGGTGGAATACCATGATTTTGATTTTTATAGAAACAGGTATTTGAGGGATGCCATTGGAATTAAACTTTGATAAAGATAAAATAACAAAGCTTTCCTCAGAAATTTCCACTGCTTTGATTAGATTACATGAGCTTTCAGAATTGGAAAAAAAAGTTTTTCTTTCAGATCCTCATAAAATTGGTAGTGCGAAATATTTTTTGATTGTTGCTATTGAAGGATCAATTGACATGTGCAACCACGTGATATCAATGAATAAACTCCGAGCTCCAGATGATTACGCTGATACTTTTAGAATTTTAGGTGAACTAGGGATATTTTCTAAAGATTTTGTCAAAAAACTTGTTGAAATGACACGTTTCAGAAATAGACTTGTTCACATTTATTGGGAAGTTGATGACGAGTTAATTTATAGTATTCTCTGTGAGGATATCGAGGACATTGAAAAGTTTATTGACAAATTTACAAAGTTCTTGACTAAGTGAGCAATTCATCATTACCTTAATATGCCATATTTGAATACCTTCTAATCATGACTGAAATTGCACTCTCACTAGACATCACTAGGCTCGTTGTAGGAACAATTATTCTTGCATACGCATCCTATACAGACATTAAAACCACCGAAACCATGCTGGTCCTAGTCCCTTTCAGAATCCGAGACCTATTTTATTTACAATATTCGAGACCTAAACCTCTCAATCATTCATAAAACCTATTTCCAGAACATAATTGATAGATCCATGTATGTCACAATCGGGCATTTTTTTACCCCATTATGACATACTTTTTGATATTCCTTAATCAAAAACATTGATACGTAATCCAAATTACGGTGATTGTGATTACGAATTAATCTGCATAAAGACTGAATTACTAGAAGTAATAAATACTATAAATTGTAATTAGTAATATGGGAAAGGACTGACTGCAAGAGAATATAACGGGCTTGGGGATGAAGAATCTTTTCTACTGCTCTCTCTCGCAAGGAAAGATAAACAGATATTTACGAATAGAAAGTATCATATAGTTGAAATTACATTATAATAATTATGTTTCAACAATTCATAAATAGAAGTAATGAACTGAAAATTTTAGAAGAAAGATATAAAAGTAGTAAACCCGAGTTTTTGATTATTTATGGGAGGAGAAGAGTCGGAAAAACCGAATTGGTGCTTAAATTTATAAAAAATAAGCCAAACGTATATTTTTTAGCAGAAGAAAAGCGTGACACAGAGAACAGGAATGAAATGCAGAATATAATGGGAAATTTTTTAAATGACGATGAATTTAAACTTATAAAATTCGATAATTGGGGTGGCTTATTCAGAGGTTTTTTAAAAAGAACTAAAAAAAGATCTATAATAGTTATAGATGAGTTCCCATACCTTATCAAGCAAAATCCAGCAGCACCGTCTGAATTTCAAAAAATATGGGATTTGTATCTAAGTAAGTCAAACATGATTCTGGTTTTGATAGGTTCTTCGATTAGTATGATGGAGAAATTATTAGGAGAAAAGTCACCTTTATATGGCAGGAGGACAGGTCAACTGGAAATAAAGCCAGTTAGTATTTTTGAAATTAAAAAATTCCTACCAATGTATAAAATAGAAGATTGCATAAATGTTTATGGTTGTGTGGATTGCATACCCCTATATCTAAAGCAATTCAGAGGCGAATTATCATTTTATGAAAATGTAAAAGACATTTTTTTAAACAGGGATAAATTACTTTACAGCGAGGCAGAGATTTTACTTAAACAGGAGTTTAGAGAAACTGCAAACTATTTCTTTATATTAAAGGCAATATCCTTTGGATATACGAGGCACAGTGAAATTATCAGTTATACAGACCTTGACAAAACGATTATTTCTAAATACATACAAAACTTGGAGAGAATAAGAATAATAAAGAGAGAGCATCCAGTCACAGAAAGAAAAGAAAAGAGAAAGAACGCGAGATATGTTTTTACAGATAATTATTTCAGATTTTGGTTTAGGTTTATATATCCAAATAAGACCATCATAGAGAGGGGTGAAGCAGAACAAGCCATTAAAATCTTAAAGCAGAATTACAACTCTTATCTTGGTCTTGTTTTTGAAGAAGTTGTAAAAGAATTTTTATGGAAGGTTAAGCCATTCCAATTCCAGAAGGTTGGCAGATGGTGGCACAAAGACGAGGAGATAGATTTGGTAGCGCTGAACGAGCAAACAAAGGAAATCGCTTTTTTTGAATGCAAATGGAAGAATCTTAGCTATAATCAATCATTAAAAATATTTCAAGAACTAAAAGAAAAAACACCACATGTTGAATGGTTCAACAAACAAAGAAAAGAACAATATGGAATCATTGCAAGGAAAATAGAAAATAAGGAAAATCTAAGAAAAAAAGACTTTCTAGTCTACGACTTGGATGATTGGAAATAATATAGATCAAAATACCATGACAAACAATCCATCATTACCTTAATATGTCAGATTTCAATATCCCCTATTCATGACTGAAATTGCACTCTCACTAGACATCACTAGGCTCGTTGTAGGAACAATTATTCTTGCATACGCATCCTATACAGATATTAAAACGAGAAGAGCATCAAACATGTTGTGGCTCATCATGGGCTCTATTGGTGCAATACTTTTAGTTATACAATACTTTACAATAGGCTTTGAAAATCCGTTCTACCTCATCTTTGTACCAATTATGATTGCTCTCATGTACGTCTTATTTCAATTACGACTCATGTTTGGCGGTGCTGACGCAAAAGCAATCATGGCTTTAGCAATATTGGTTCCTTTTGCACCAGAAATACTAGAATTTCCCATACTAAAAGCATCTGCCATTTCAATGCCAGGATCCTGGATCATATTCTCAAATTCTGTGGTCATATTCCTCTTAATACCGCTGAGTTTATTGATATTTAATCTTGCAAAAAGACATATTGAATTCCCACACTTATTGTTAGGATATCGTATGGATATATCAAAAGCAAAAGAAAAATTTGTCTGGCCTCTAGAAAAAATAGTAGATGGGAAACGAAAGTTTGCCTATATGCCTAAGAAGTTTGATGCTGAAGACGAATTACAGGAATTTGAAAGCCTTGGCATTAAAGAGATATGGGTCACCCCCAAAATCCCGTTTATGATTCCCTTACTTGCTGGATTTATTTGTTCTTTCATACTGGGCGATATCTTATCCCATTTAGTCCAACTTTTTATATAAGGTAGTTTTTCCGCTTCGGTAAAAGTGATATACTAGGTTTTGATTTATCATCGCTTGCTGTATGACCAAACGAGATTATTACGAGATTCTTGGAATAGGTAAAAATGCAACCAAAACTGAGATTAAAAAAGCATACCGAAAACTTGCATTAAAGTATCATCCGGACAAAAATCCAGACAAAGCGGCAGAAGAAAAGTTCAAAGAAATATCTGAAGCATATGCTGTTTTATACGACGATGAAAAGAGAAGAATGTACGACCAGTACGGACACGCAGGTATAGATCAACGATATAGCTACGAAGATATCTTTAGAGGAGTAGATTTCAGTGATATCTTCAGAGGCATAGATTTTGACTTTAATGATATCTTTGAACAATTTTTTGGTCATCGTATGGGATTCGATAGAAGAACCCAAGTGAAACGAAGAGGAGCAGATTTACGGTACGATGTTCAAATTAGTCTTGAAGATGCATATCATGGGCTACAAACCGAAATACAGGTCCCTCGCAGTGAAACATGTGACGCCTGTCACGGCAGCGGCACAAAACCAGGAACGCAGCCAAAATCATGCTCGCAGTGTAATGGTACAGGACAACAAAAGATGTCTCGTAGAACTGCATTTGGCATGTTCACTCAGATAACCACTTGTAATAAATGTAAAGGCAAAGGGTCGATTATTGAAGAGTACTGTCCAACCTGTAGAGGTACAGGAAGATTACAACGAACACGAAATATTGAACTTACGTTACCAAAAGGAGTAGATGAAGGTTCACAGTTACGTTTAGCTGGAGAAGGGGAAGCAGGGGATGCTGGCAGCGGAGATTTGTATGTTGTCGTTCATCTAAAACAACATCCACGATTTGACAGAAGAAGATCGGATCTTTACACGTCACAACCAATCTCGTTTCCAGAGGCTGCTCTAGGAACAAAAATCAATATACAAACTATAGATGGTACAGTAGAAAAAGTAAAAATTCCTGAAGGCACACAACACGGAGACATTGTCAGATTGCGTGGTAAAGGAATGCCATCTTTACGTGGAAGAGGTTACGGTGATTTGTATTTAGATATTAAGCTACGCACACCAACAAATATTAATCGAAAAGCAAAATATTTGCTAGAGGAATTACAAAAAGAATTGAAGGAATATAAATGACCAAAATTATTATATAGAAGTTAATACACATTACTATGGACCTATAAGGGGGATATTATATGGACCCATTTGGAAAAGATCGAGATAAAAGAAGACGAAGAAATCCATTTGATTTTATAGATGATGAGGAATTTGAACGCATCTTTGACGATATGCAAAAAATGTTTGAAAGTACAGATTTTAAAGAAATGATCGAGGAAATGATTCGTAGTGGAACTGGAGAACATAAGAAATTTGTTCACGGATTTAGTTTAAACATTGGTCCAGATGGAAAGCCGAAAATCCAGGAATTTGGAAACCGTCCATTAAAGACACCCAAAGGCGAACCAACCATTTCCGAAGAGCGCGAGCCGTTAACCGATATCATTGAAGGAGACGAGGATGTTGCAGTGACTGTGGAGATTCCCGGTGTTGAAAAGAAAGATATCGATCTTAATGTAACCGCTGATACACTTGAGATTAAAGTTGATGCACCCAATCGTAAATACCATAAAACGGTTGAATTGCCCTGCGACGTAATTCCAAAGACCACTAAAGCAACTTATAAGAATGGCATACTTGACGTAGTCATTAAGCGAAAAGAGAAGAAAAAACCCGGGGAAGGATACAGAGTAAACGTAGAATAATTGCATTTTTTGCTATTTTTCTTATTTTTACAATATCTAGAATATATGTCAATATTATAACAAAAAGTTAATTTATGTTATTAATATAAAAATATTACTAGAAAAGTTAATATATAATAGATTTTTTACCTAAAAGCCATAAAATATGTGAATATATAGAAAATATTTATATATTAGTAAAAATAATAGTAAATTAAAGAAAAAAAATATGGAGATGAGTAACCATGAAAAAAATGTATAAAATATTTGGCGCAGCTGCGATCGTTGGACTGTTCTTGCTCAGTTCAATTGCATCGACAGGATTAGCATTGGAAGCAGAACCAAAAATGAAAGAAGGAGAACTGAAAACGATAACAAAAGGACTACCACAAGCAGAACCACAACCACAACCAAGACAACAACAGATGTATAATATAGAACCCATAGAATGGGACGGAGATGTCTATGATCTTGAAGAGTACCCCGGAGAATCAATGGGATATCCAAACGATTTCCCGTTTGTAAAAAACGGTGATTTGGCCACAACGCTCATATTCAGATGGAGACCCGTCCCTATAGGTCATAATGCTATAATTACCGCACAAATAAGAAATGTTGTTCCAGTACCACCTGGCGCAGCTGAATTCAGATCAAAAGGTGGAGAAGCTCAACTAAGAGTATATAAGACGATCGCTGGAATACCTATTCCTGGAGCAATTTTTATTTCTGATTGGAAAACAGTTAACGCTTTACTGCCATGGATTCCATCAGACAGAATACACTACGGGACAGTAGCTCTACCAGGTAATCTATACTTTGTAACCCATAATATAAATCCAAACGCATATGAAGGTCCAGGCAGACACCTAAGCATCAGATGTGGTTACATCCTAGGTTTTCCAGTACAATAAAAACATCAGTGATATCAAGGCAAATCAATTGAAATAAATCTGGGATTCATTAATCCCACTATTTTATCTTTTTTTTTGTTGATTTTGTTTTAAGATAATCACATTGACAATATTTGTCATCTATTTATCAATATTTTTTTATATCGATTGCAACTTACTTATTATTGTGTTTAAAACATGAACATGAAATTAATTTCTATAGGTATCTTCTTCTTATTTATGATCATACTTATCTGCGGTTGCAATATTAATAGTAATCAAGAAATTAATAAATTAATTGGTACTTGGCATGGAAAATATTATGGATTTATTGAGAATCAAGATCTTGAAACAAAGGCTATTTTTTACCAAAATGATACTGTAAAGACAATCTTTTATCAGATTGACGAAGGTGAAAAAAATCAACTTTTCATTGAATGGGCAGATTATAAAATCGAAGACGACAAAATATGTTTTAAAAAAGTAGGGGATGTCGACGAAAATTATACCTGTGCTTCATATCGATTTTCAAATAACTATTCGACATTTACTATCAACATGTCTATTTCAGGTTATCCTGATTTCGTCTATGTTCTTACGAAAAGTTCAGATTAAAACCATTAATTTTTTAAATACGTAATATGAGCTTAGCCGGATTTGAACCGGCGACCTCCGCCGTGTGAAGGCGACGTCATAACCACTAGACCTATGGGAAAAGGATGTATCAAAACCATTAATATTATCAAGACACTCACGAATTTTAACATCGAGAAATGTACTTATTTTTATATTATGCTTTTTTGCTTTTTTTAGTAAATCTTTATTGATTGTAATTGTGGTTCTAATTTTTTTCATATGCATATAGTATATACTTTATTTCTTTGATTTATTTTTTTTCTTCATTCTTTGTTTTGCTACACTCCTTGCAACCTGATCAGCAATTTCGGGTACTTCTAATTCTTTTGTAATTTCATCTGTTTTAAGCAATGATGAAATAAAACCCCTAATATATTCATTATCATCAATGAGATGTTTATCAACCAGCCACCCCCTGTAATGATATTCAATTAATAGTCTAATTGCATGTGTTCTATCTCTTATGTAAATTCCATCAACTAAATAATCAAGAAATTCTATTATCTTTTCTGACAACCTAAAAGAGATTACCTTGGACTTTTCTTGTTTTAAATTATTCATAATACAAAGTAATACAAAATACTATTTAAATCTTTTTATAAGTGGAATATATGCATTTATTTTTTAATAATTTCTTGAAAATCAAAAAGTTTAAAAAGCACATACGTATACATTGTATTACAAAACTTACAAATGTGAGATGAAACAATGACGAAACACCCAACGGAAGCAAATACCGAGACATGGAATAAAGGAATAGAACAAGAAAAAGAAATGCAGGGAAATTTCAGATGTCCAGACCTTTTGATGAAAATTAAGGAAGAATTCAACAAAGACCATATCGGAGACGACCGAAATAAGCTATTTTTATTCTGCTCTGGACTTAGCGGAAGACTACCACCATATTATCGTTTTAGTAGTGCGTTAATTGGGGATAGTTCTGAGGGGAAGGATAACATGTGGAATACAACATCTAAATACCTGCCCAAAGAATGGTATCTTGAAGCAAACAAGATTACAGGATCTTGCATTGAAGACGATATTGACGATGTTGATATTATCTACTTTAAAGAGATAAACGAGAGGGGGATGAATTACAATGTTATCGATCATCTAAAAGCATTGGTTGAAGATGGTATCACAGTAATGAAAAAAGATGTAAAAACAAATTTCAAAGAAACAATAAAAAAAGAAATACCACGAAAAGTAGGGATTTATAGCACCACTTCCAACATATATGATGAAGAATTGGCGAATAGATACTGCCTGGTAACAGTAAAAGGACACCCCTCAAAATATAAAGCTGTGAATGTCAGAACAAAAGCAATTGCTGAAAACGTGGCTCTAGCCATTGGGGTGCTCAAGAGAAAAGAAAAAACAAGTTGGATAACCACTGGTTTAAAGTGTTTAAAAAAATTTGATGTTATAATAATTCCAAATGCCAGTATTATAGAAGAAAGAACGGATAGGCCACGAACACAGCGAGACCTAAAAAGATTTCTAAATCTAGTCCGAGTTATTGCATGGTTGCATCAAAAGCAACGCAAGACGGAGGAGATGGAGGATTACAAAATTCTCCATGCTGAGCCCGAAGATGTTTATAATGCCATGGAGATCGGTAGTGAAATTTTTAACCAATCATACTCGCAATTGGATGGAAGAAGCAAGGATACACTGCAAGCCATAAATACATTAATTGAAACAAAGGGAACGGAGCACCAGGAGCTATTAGAAAAATATGACGACTACGAATCACTAAAATGGATTGACCGAGTAGATTTACAAAAGGAACTTAACTTAAAATCAACAAATTCAATAAAAAACAGAGTCAAAAAGTTAAAAGAATTGGGAATTGTTAGGGAACATTCAACGAGAAATGCATGTTTTATAACATTAGTTGAAGACCCATCATTCTGCCTATCATCTACCTATCATCTACCTATCAGTGAAACCTTCCTGGGAATCACAAGCAAAGAGCTCTATGACAAGTTAGTGATAGGCAAAAGACAGGCAAATGATACCCCAAATGATAGGCAAAAAACCGCTCTCATATCTTTTGAGGATAGCTTACCTATCAGTAATAATAAAATAAATGATAGGAAAAATAGGAAAAAAGAACCACACCATGGTATCTTCTATTATTCTGTGAGGAGACTGATAGGTGGGTGCTTAAAAAATAGGTGAATGAAAATGGCAATGTTATGTGACAAATGTGGAAGAAAGTTGGTATGGCGTGTAAGAGCCAATGGTTGGGTTTGTAAAAATTGGAAATGTATAAGATATCATAAATATGGTGGATTTGTTTTTCCAGAACCCAAAATGTCAGTGGATTATCATATGATTGTAAGAAGTCATTTTTACTGTGGCATGTGTAAACATTTCAGAGAGCGCAAACCAGCTTCTGAAGACCCTTTTAATGAAGAACACGTATGGTGTGAAAAATACAGAACTGTCTATGAGGCGATAAATGACGGTACAATAAATGTGGAATGGAAAAGTGAACCTTCAGACAGATCTTCATTAGGTTGTAAACATTTTGAAGCAAAGTCAGATTTTGC
>Ga0315547_1001395_pt1:7500-10000 | contig 19250 bp, 4 predicted proteins | sample SalMarSW160240MG_2_FD_202542 | JGI IMG/M metagenome (GOLD analysis project Ga0315547, IMG submission 202542) | Salt marsh sediment microbial communities from the Plum Island Ecosystem LTER, Massachusetts, United States - Salt Marsh Sediment SW1601-240 ...
GGAACATCGGGAAGCCGTGACATCCAAATCAGGCACCTACTCCAGACCAGGCCGCAATGGCTTGGGTACCAGAAATATGAGATCGAATTCAGTTCACGGACATTTCTCGTTATCCCACAACCCACTCGTGTTTGAGTTTTTCATTACCCGATCGTAACCCATCTACCCAGCCTCGCTCAAACCCGAGGCCAGGAAACGTCCGTTTCCGTCATTCGACCCACAAATCTAGCACCTTTCCGTAGCGGGCCGTAACCCGATCTTGCAGCCTCGGGAAGCATTACGTTTGGTACGTAACGAAGGGTCCTTCCCGAGGCCATATTTTCTGGGGGGGGGAGGGCCTTCGTCAAGGTCCTCAGGCAACTTTTCGTACCCCGCTGCATACCGGGAATACGTTTGGGACGGAACATCAGGAAGCCATTACACGAGGGGGACCGTGTCAATAGCATCCAAATCAGCCACCTTCTCTGAGCCCGACCGCACTGGCTTGGGTACCGGAAATAGGGCATCGAAATCTGTTCACGGACATTCTCCTTTACCCGACCATAACCTGCTCCGGTTTGAGTTTTTCATTACCCGATCGTAACCCGTCTACCCGGCCTCGCTCACACCCGAGGCCGGGATAAGTCCATTTCCTTCTTTCGACCCACAGATCCGGCACCTTTCCATTACCCGACTGTAACCCGGTCTGGTAGCCTCGGGTACCCTGACGTTTGGGACGTAACGTAGGGTCTTACCCGAGGCCACAACACGAGGGGGACCCGTGTCTAAGGCTCAAAACATCCATACTTTGCTTATCCCATCCCAACGTGGAGGGTCCTCTCGGAGCAACCCCCTCCCCCTAATATACCTTAGGAACTTACAGCCTCCCAAGAGTACGGGGGAATTTTGTAACGCAGGGCTCACTTTTTTTAACCCGGGCACAGCACGGACCCGGAGGCCGGGATATGGTCATTTTCCACATTGATTGACGAAAACATTAAACTTTAGCTTACCCGCGCAGCTCACAGCAACCCGACCGTGACCGGTCACGTTACGAGTTTTTCGTAACCCGACCGTAACCCGGTCGCGTTACGAGTTTTTCGTAACCCGACCGTAACCCGGTCACGATTCGGGTTTTTCCGTGCCCGGACTGAACCCACTCGTGTTTGAGTTTTTCACTTCCGACCCATCTACCCGGCCTCGCTCAAACCCGAGGCTGGGATAAGTCCGTTTCCATCATTTGCCCACAAAACTGGCACATTTTCCTTTCCCGGCTGTAACCCGGACTGGTAGCCTCGGGTACCCATACGTTTGGGACGTAACGTAGGGTCTTACCCGAGGCCACGACACGAGGGGGACCGTGTCAAGGGCTCAAAACAACCATACTTTGCTTATCCCATCCCAGCCCGGAGGGTCCTCTCGGAGCAACCCCCTCCCCCTAATATACCTTAGGAACTTACAGCCTCCCAGGAGTACGGGGGAATTTTGTAACGCAGGGCTCACTTTTTTTAACCCGGGCATAGCACAGACCCGGAGGCCGGGATATGGCCATTTTCCGCATTGAATGACGAAAACAGCCAACTTTAGCTTACCCGTGCAGCTCACAGCGACCCGACCGTGACCCGGTCACGTTACGAGTTTTTCGTAACCCGACCGTAACCCGGTCACGTTACGAGTTTTTTGTTACCCGACCGTAACCCGGTCACGATTCGGGTTTTTCCGTGCCCGGACTGAACCCACTCGTGTTTGAGTTTTTCACTTCCGACCCATCTACCCGGCCTCGCTCAAACCCGAGGCTGGGATAAGTCCGTTTCCATCATTTGCCCACAAAACTGGCACATTTTCCTTTCCCGGGTGTAACCCGGACTGGTAGCCTCGGGTACCCTTACGTTTGGGACGTAACGTAGGGTCTTACCCGAGGCCACGACACGAGGGGGACCGTGTCAAGGGCTCAAAACAACCATACTTTGCTTATCCCATCCCAGCCCGAAGGGTCCTCTCGGAGCAACCCCCTCCCCCTAATATACCTTAGGAACTTACAGCCTCCCAGGAGTACGGGGGAATTTTGTAACGCAGGGCTCACTTTTTTTAACCCGGGCATAGCACAGACCCGGAGGCCGGGATATGGCCATTTTCCGCATTGAATGACGAAAACAGCCAACTTTAGCTTACCCGCGCAGCTCACAGCAACCCGACCGTGACCCGGTCACGTTACAAGTTTTTCGTAACCCGACCGTAACCCGGTCCGGTTCGAGTTTTTTGTTACCCGACCGTAACCCGGTCACGATTCGGGTTTTTCGTTGCCCGGACTGAACCCACTCGTGTTTGAGTTTTTCACTTCCGACCGTGGCCCATCTACCCGGCCTCGCTCAAACCCGAGGCTGGGATAAGTCCATTTCCATCATTTGCCCACAAAACTGGCACATTTTCCTTTCCCGGCTGTAACCCGGACTGGTAGCCTCGGGTACCCGTACGTTTGGGACGTAACGTAGGGTCTTACCCGAGGCCACGACACGAGGGG
>Ga0315547_1001400_pt1 | contig 19155 bp, 17 predicted proteins | sample SalMarSW160240MG_2_FD_202542 | JGI IMG/M metagenome (GOLD analysis project Ga0315547, IMG submission 202542) | Salt marsh sediment microbial communities from the Plum Island Ecosystem LTER, Massachusetts, United States - Salt Marsh Sediment SW1601-240 ...
TTCACTGACTCGCGGGCGTGTGCCTTTAATGGGCTTGGTGCTGATAATGCCATCTGCGATTTTTACAAACATCTCAGGCGAGGCGCTTACTATTTGGAAACTTCCGGCGTCGATATAGGCGGCGTATGGGCTGGGATTGTAATGGTTTTGCCAGTGCAAAAGCGCTATCGGGTTGGCGTTGTAGTCGCACTCGAATCGCTGTGAAAAGTTTATCTGGTAGACATCGCCGTCATAGATGTAACGTTTTATCTTCTCGAATTCGTCGAGGTAATACTCCTTGCTCATATTGCATCGTATTTGTGAGAAATCTATGTTTTCGATGTCAGCAGGCGGCGGTGATGGAATGTGCAGCTTCTCGGATTCTGTCAGCAGTTTTTCCAGTGCTTCTATTTTTACTTGCGGGTTTTCAGAATCTTCCGGCAACTGTAAGGCAATTAGCCAAAAAGTTTCTTCAAGATGGTCGTATGCGATAAAGCGGTCATAGAAGCAGAGTCGAATCAGCGGCATTTGCAGGTCATCGATGGTTGTTTCCGGCAGCTTCTCGATATATCGTCCGAGTTCGTAGCCGAAATAACCTATCCATCCCCCGCGAAAAATCCCCTTCGGAAAATCGCCTTTTGTGTCTTGAGTCTTGAGTCTTGGGTCTCTTTCGAGTTTGTATTTTTCCAGAACTTTTTGCAGTTTTGCTAAAGGCTCTTTTTGTCCTGCCCGGAATTCAAATACCTCTTTCGGACAGGCGGCCCAGTAGCTGAACCTGTCCGCATCTTTCTTAGCTTGATTAGCGCCGAGAATTGATGGATGTTTCAGCGCGGCGAATGTTTCGCTTAGGGCCGAAAGGTTTATCGACGCATAAATTTTTCTATAGTGGAGTCTGCAAATAATACCCTTATCCGCCGCCGCGTCAGTTTTTAATGCTACGGTCCTGTTAGACCTTGCGGTTGCGGTGGAGTGTTCTCTTTTAGCATCTTGTATTTTGGACATATAGGGTTGTATTTGCACCGATATGCGGTCAGGTTATTACAGACAGCAAAACACAAACAGCTATCTTCTTACTCATTTTCTTCCTTTCCGATGACTGTATATAACCACCATCTGGTTTTGTTCTGGCTTTTTGCCCTTGGCTGCCGCTCGAAATATATTGTCATTATCATCCCGTTACCGGTTCTTATTCTAAACCAGTGTTTACGTAAATACCTCTCAGGGCCTCCGCTTTTACAGGACCCCAATTCCTTCCAGACCTCGAGCACATCAGCAACTGCATACTCTTTATCTCTCCAGATAAATCGTCCCGGCAGTCCCGGCTCACCTCTGGTCATTGCATCCGGCTCAAACGTACCTGCGACCGGCTTAATTGGCTCACTGATAAATTCTTCACCGATATTATTATAGTTTTTTGAACTCATTTATAATTTGCACGCTCGACGAAGTACCGATTCTATCGGCTCCCGCCTCTAACATTTCAATTGCCTGCTTTGCGGTTCTAATTCCGCCGGCTGCCTTTATTTTACAATGTGGTGCGTATTCTTTCATTAATTTTATATCTTCGGCGGTCGCTCCGCCGGCCGGGTTCATTCCCGTGCTTGTTTTTACGAAATCCACTCCGCATTTGTCTGCAATTTGGCAGGCAAATATTTTCTGTTCCCGGCTCAAAGCGGCCGATTCGATGATTACCTTCAGCAGAACGGGCGGCCTCATTGTTCGACAGACTTTTAATACAGCCTGCAGTTGACCGTGTAAATATTTTGAATCACCCTCGATTATTGCCGCTAAGTCGGCGACCATATCAATCTCGTCGGCGCCGGCGAAGATGGTTTCTCTGGCCTGAGCGACCTTGATTTTGGTCAAATCGGCGCCGAGCGGCAAACTCACCACACCGCCGACAGCGACATTTGAGTTGTGTAATTGGTCGGCTGCCAAAGCCACCCATCGGGGATTGACTGATACTGCGTGAAAACCGTATGTTTTTGCCTCTTCGCATAGCTGCCTGATTTGCTCGCTGGTTGCGGTGGCATCGAGCAGCGTATGGTCGATACAGCCGGCTAATACCTTTTCATCCGTGATAGTCAATTTTGATATATCCTTTCTTTTTGAAGAATTCTACTGCATTTGGCAGATTGTCAAAGATTTTTTTTGTCTGTGTAACAAATACTGAACGAGGTTGCATGCCAGTAGGTGGAACAGTGCCCGAAGGCCGCGAAGTCTTTTACGCCATGTTATCTGTCGTTGCTGAGTCTATGCCTTCTTATAAGCCTCCAGAAACTCATCTCTTGTAATTCCGGATTGGCTGCAAATTGTCCTTAAAGTGGAGGCTTTTATTTTAGGGTGATTTGGCATAGTTAAGGGAATCTTACTTCCATCGGGATTTTCACGTACCATTGAGATGTGCTCTTTCTCCCTTAAGAGTTGAAAGCCCAAAATTTCCAACGCCTTTACTACCTTTCGCCTGGGTGCATCGACAGGGAACTTCGCCATCAGACTTCCACTCCGGTTTCAGCAACGAAGGCCTCGATTATTCTTGGTTCTACATCCAGCACTTCTTTCCCGAAGGTCTCGATATGAAAACGGATTGCTGATTTTATATCAGAAAGTGCCTCTTCGTATGTATTTCCCTGCCCAACTACGACTCCCTTAAGGCCCAATGGATACGCTACGTAACCATCGGTATGCTTTTCTACAACGATTTTAAACTGTCTCATAACAAACTCCTCATTTTTTTGGCAATAATAGACAACTTAAAATAACCAAAATATTTCATTTATGCAAGACTTAATCACAAGTTCTCACTCTTTTATATATCCTTTCTTTTGGAAGAATTCTACTGCATTTGACAGATTATTGAAGACTTTTGTTGCGGTTTGCGTGACAAATACCGAAGGACTCTGTTTTGCAGTCCAGATGACGTATACCTCCTTGGCTGATTCGTGGGCGTGTTGGAGTTCCCTTTCAACGCCGCTGGATATAGCGGCCCGGCCATCATGTAGAGTTGGAATAAAGCTGATTATCATATCAGACTGGTCGATCAGCATAAAGTCCCTGGCGTATGTCTGGCTGTTTATATCCCGCTCGATTTGCTGCACATCGGCCAAATCCAGTTGAATTGCCTTTCCCAGTATTTTAACCTCGACAAAATTCAGTCCCTTTTGGCTTGCCTGCCTGGCGCACTGCGGCAGATATGATTCTTCCAGGTCGGCGGGGTCAAAGCATACGAAGAATTGTTTCATCGACTGTCGGAATTCGGCAATTTCTTTTTTAACGTTTTCCATATCGCCGACGTGGGTCATTGGGAAACTCAGGTAGGCTTTTTTGGTTAAGCGCTCGAAAACAAGTTTATAGAATGTTTTGGTAGTTTGCTCTTCGGCACCACGGGCCAGACAATAAAAAGGGATTTTTTCATCAATGCCTTTGCACAGCATTTCCGTGCTGATGATTTCTTCTTCCCGCCAGACAATCAGGTCCTTGAGACTATGTTCTGTAGAGTGTTCGTCGACGAGGCGGGTATGCAGGGCTGCGACTCCATCAATCAGGCAGATATACATATCGGCGCCGAGCTGACGCATCTGGTCGAAGTCCACCGCTGGGAACAAGCCGTGCCGCCAGCGAAAGGTGGCGTGCGTGTTGACGATTAGATTCGGGGCTTTTTGGGCTTTTGCGATGAAGTCTTTGAATACGCTGCGGCGAAGTGAGCTTAACCTTTTCATTGGAATGTCGAGGATTTTACCGGGCGGGATATCAGGCGCTTCGGCGTACATCATATCGCCGACATTGCATAATAGCACTTTCTTTTGTTTCTCGGCCGCGAATTGACAGACCTTTTCAAGGTAGCTTTTCTTATCAATGCCGACCATTCCGGTAACAACGACTATCATCAGGCAAGACTCCAGACGCAAGACGCAAGACTCCAGACGCAAGACTCAAGGCTCAAATATTTTTGAGCCTTTGTTGTTTATCGTAATCCTTTAATGCCGTTATAAGCTCGTCCATATCGCCGTTCATTATCTTATCAAGGCTGTAAAGTGACAAGTTGATTCTATGGTCTGTTACCCGATTCTGCGGGAAATTATACGTCCTGATTTTGTCGGACCTATCACCTGAACCGATCATCGTTTTTCGCTGCGAATCACGCTCGGCCCTTTTTTTCTTTTCTTCTTCTTCGTAAATTCTGCTTTTTAAGATTCGCCAGGCCTTGGCGCGATTTTTGTGCTGGCTTTGCTCGTCCTGCATATTAACAGTAATTCCCGTTGGGATATGCTCAAGTTTAACGGCACTGCTGACTTTGTTGACGTTTTGTCCACCTGGTCCGCTGGCTCTGCTGACGTGTTCGACTACGTCATCGGGATTTATCTGGATGTCCACCTCTTCCGGCTCAGGCAGTATAGCAACGGTTGCAGCGGATGTGTGAATTCTTCCTTGTGATTCAGTCTGAGGCACGCGTTGTACGCGGTGTCCGCCGCCTTCGTAGCCAAGCTCGGACCATACACCGGTCCCTTTTAAGCTGAATATAACTTCCCGGAAGCCGTTCTTTTCTGTTTGGCTGAAGCTTAATTGTTCAATCTTCCATTTACGGGACTCGGCATATCTTGTATACATATTGTATAGGTCGCGCGCAAACAAGGCCGCCTCTTCGCCGCCGGTACCTGCTCGTATTTCCATTATGACTGAATTGGCACTTATCTCGTCGGCCATTACGAGGCTGTTTGCAATCTCTTCAAGCAGGGTGTTCTTTTTGGCTTCGAGCTGTTGAATCTCTTCTTGTGCCAGGTCCCTGAAATCTTCGTCGGCGGCGCTGTCCTTGAGTATCTGCTCTGCATCTTCGATGCCTGCGACTGTTTTGTTGTACTCGCGATATTGTGACACTATCGTTTTGAGTTTGCCCTGCTCTTTGGACAGTGGTATCTGCCTGGCCGAGTCGCAGGCGATTTCCGGGTCGGCAATCTGCTTTTGGATATAGCTGTAGCGAGCCTCGATTTCATCGAGTTTTACCAGCAGATTATCCTTTTTTTCAGCCATATATACAGTCCTCTAAAAGAAAAAAAGCGATTAGCTATTATAGACGGATATCCAAATAATGGATGCTAAACGCTGTTATCTCAAGAAGGACAGCTACTGTTTGTCTTTTGGTGATTTTTCGCCGCTCTTATTTTCCGGTTTTTTGTGAGCGGCCTTGATGTAATCTTTTCCGTATTTCTTCTGGAAACGCTCTATTCGGCCTGCGGTATCGACATATTTCTGTTTGCCGGTATAGAATGGATGGCACATCGAGCATATCTCGGCGTGGATTTCCTTGACGGTACTGCGGGTCTCGAAAGTGTTGCCGCAGCCGCAGTGGACTGTGACCTTATTGTATTCAGGATGTATTTCTTTTTTCATAACAACAGTTCTCCAGATACCTGTAATCCCAAATTCTAACAATCTGAACGGCATAATGCAATAGAAATTTCAGCAAGTATTACTTTTTTATGATAGCCAACAATATTACGTTTTTATTGGACTAAAGCAGGAAACGGGTGGGCTTTTTTGTCGGATGCTTAATTTGACGGCTCAGAAAAGGGTGCAATTTTTCAGAAATATTGAACCTTCATTTGTTTTTACTCGATAATAGCTTTTGGTCTAAAGCTTTATCGCCAGCATAGGGCGGATGTAAATGCACCTGACAGATGTATGGAGACCGGATGATGCGAATTAGATATGCTGTTTCAACGATGCTATTCTGGTGGCGCGAGCATAATCTTTCCTTTGAGCAGGAATGCCGATTTCTGCACTCTTTGGGTTTCGGGGTAGAGCTATGGCCAAATATTAAGGGCCAGAACGAGTGCCGTTACGAAAGGCGTAATTGGCCGAGACTTGTGGAGGCTACCAGGGATATGCTCGTCTCGATGCGTTCCCGTAGTGACGGGCCGACCTTGGAGCAGTGGAATGAGCAAATCGAGTGTGCAAAGCTGCTTGATGCCAATATTGTGACCGATTTGCTTAGTCTGGGTATTCGCGACGGCTCGGAGCTTGAGAACAGCGATTTTGCCGCAGAGGTATTCAAACTGGCCGAGGAAAACAACGTCAAACTGTGCCTGGAGACAGGCAGTTTGCAGACACTGAAAGAGGTCGGCAGGAAATTTGAATCGCTGTGGTATTGCCTCGACGTCGGATATGCCAATCTTGACCGGGAATTTCCCTTCCGGCAGTACGTGGATGATTTGGCCGAGAGAGTCGCGCATTTGCATCTGACCGACAATTACGGTCATATGGACGACCACGAGCGGCCCGGCCTGCAGGGCGGGATAGACCGTGAGAACTGGGACTACCTTTTTAACAGTTTGAACAAATACGATAATGACGTAATCGGTGCTTTTGAAATGAGCCCATCTATGCCGGCTGTGATGATACGTCAGGCCAAAGAGTTTTTGTTTGACAAGCTGCAGTGGCCGAATCAGCCCCAGAAACAGCCAAGGCATGTAGAGGTTATCTATAATCCCGTCTAAAATAATCGCAGAATTGAAGTGAAGCCACCCCCCTACTTGCGAGGTGGATAACTTATAGAAAGGCTAAGGAGTAAAATACCCTTGGCCTTTTTTGTTTAGCCTCCAAGCCTGCTTGGGTAACTCTCTAATCAGGGTTGGTACATAAATCGGGGTCAGATCAGACATTTGCATTTCCCAACTGAGCCTCTGGGGTTCTCTTATCTTATTGTATTGAGGCTTTTACTTCGAATACACCCGCACGTAATCGATATACATGTCGGCTAAGCCGTCATACCGGGACAAATCGACGGGCCAGCCGCCGCCGGTAGCCAGGTTGATCAAAAAGAAAAATGGGCTTTTTTTGGAGAGCGGAAGCGTCTCGTGCCGTCCCACCTCAATGTTGTCGCAATAGTAGATCGTGTCCGTCTCGGTAATCTTGCACCCGTAGGTATGGAGTGCCTCAAACCAGGTGGAGGGGATTCCGAATTTGCGCATGCGAATGGGATTGTGCAGCCCGTCGAAGGCCTTTTTCTCGATGGCCTTGCCGGTGTCACCCTGCTCCCAGCAATGGGGGCAAACCATGTAGGTGTCGAAAGCGTTCGGTTGACGAGGGCCTTCCCCGCCGTAAGCTTCAATGATGTCCAACTCATCGCACGGCACTTTGATGCCTTTGACGTGATCCGTCATGTAATCCGTCAGAAGCCAGAAGGCCGGCCACGTTCCAGTGGCGTTGGGGCCGATAAACCGGCATTCAAAGTAGCAGGGCGCTTTGGCCGTGATGCCGCTGGCATCGTTCTTCATGGAGGAAATCAGGCCCGAACTTTTGGCCTTCTCACTCGCCCTGATCCGCAGATAGGAATCGACCTGGCTGAAGGGATTATTGGGTTGATGAAAACTCGTGAATCGAATCGTACTGAAGTCCTGCCAGCCGCCCGGCGGCTTGTGGTCGTAGTAGGTGGCCTTGGGATCTGTGCTGGAAATGGAGAGTGGGCCGGTAAAGTCATCGGCAAAGACCAGCGACATGCCTTTCGCCGCCGGAGGGGGATCTTTGGGCATTCCTTCGTTCCAGGAAACGCCGCCCTTGTTGTAGAGTTGCAGATAGCAATTGTCTTTGATAGTATCATTTTCGCCGCTGATTCTCACCGTAATGGGGCCATGTGGGTAGGCATCGGCGCCAAACACGAACGAACCGTTGCCTTTCGCATCAAGGACAACGGTAGCAACCGTGGAATCGGAACCAAAGACACCGGCTTGTTTCCAGCATTTCACGGTCACGCTTTTGAAGCCTGGTGCCTCGAGAGTGACAAGGGTGTCGCCTTGTATGTCGCAGCAATAGTCGGGCGAGACAACGGACACCCGGCAGCCCAGGGTCTCCTCAGCACTCTTTTCAGAGTCAACACTGAGGGCATCGAAGTACAAATCGCTCTCGACGGATAACAATGTCTCATTATCCGTGGGCTGACCGATAGTGAGTGTAATCATACTGATTGGATAATCGATCTTACCGTTCTTGTCACCTCCCCATGTCTCATGGAGTGCGTCCAGGTCGAAAGCGACTTCTTTCCAGCCCGTAAAGTCAATGGTCCCACCTTGACCCTTGCCTGTGGACAGCGACCGATACTGGTGTGTCTCGCCCGTGGCGTCGGCTACTTGCAGCCCATAGGAAGACTTCGAGTTGTCCCCCTTGAGCCAGAAATGCAGGTTATGGACGGGGCCGAGGATCCTGACCTTGTTCGGGATGCCGAGATATTGAAAGCTCCCTGCGCCGATAAAGTGGTAATGCAGCTTCAGACACTGCTGCCCGTCGTGTGGTTGATCGCCGGACAACCGGACCGAGGCATTTTCGTTAGGGATATTGACTACCCACACGGTGGGCTGCGAAGAAACCTTCTCGAAATCTTCCACCATCACCGTCGTCGCTCCCCATGCCGGCGGAATTCGACAGGCCAGTAACATCAGGGCAAGAATCATAGCGTTGCTTCTCATCGTCATAAGACCGATGCGGTGCGGTTTTGCGGATTGTTGCTTTTTCATTTGTTTCATATGTTCGCCTTCATTACGTCCTTAACTTTCCGGGGAAGTGTTACTTCACCGATAAATGCCATCCATCTATTTCGCATCATCATTTCTTAAGAGTCAGACCGACTCCACTTCGAACGATGGTTTCGAGCTTAGAATCTGTGGTTATTGCTTTCATATACTTCGGATCAGCCATCCTGGTATTGATGTTGTGAGCAATGACAAGGCCGCCGGAACGGACTAACGGCAACAGTTTGTTGAGATAATCGATGTAGCCTTCTTTGTCTGCATCGAGGAAGAGAATGTCGATTGGGTCTTTGAGTTTCTTCACTTCCTCGTGAGCATCTCCCTCGACGAGGGTAATGATATCAGCCATACCCGCTCGTTTGAAATTGGCGCGGGCGGTAGCGGCACGTTGTGCATCGATTTCGTATGTCGTCAGCTTGCCGCCGGTTTTTTGAAGTGCCATCCCGAACCAGATGCCGGAGTAGCCGGTGGATGTTCCTATCTCAACGACATTTTTTGCATTCATCGCCTGTGCCGTGATGCGAAGGAATCGCCCGTCCTGCGGCGGCACATTCCTGTAGCTTTGAGTTGCGCGTATATCATCCAGAATACCCAGAATCTTCTTCTCATTGTCGTCTTTTGGGACAGGAGGCCTCTCAAGTTCCGAACCACTCATTCCGCCTCTCCTCGGCCTGGATGAACGTTGGGCAAGAGCGTTTGAAAACAAGATTGCTGAAATCCCAATAATGATGAAGCTTACTACGATGGTCGAGCGTATTGCGTTCTTCATTCTGATTGTCTCCTTCATTTCTGCACGTTGTTTTAGTTATTGGCCGTTAACACACTCAATTCATCTTCTCGATACTTTAAAGGTCTTTGTCACTTCGTAATATCAGCTAACACTGTATATATCAAAATCCAATGCATTTTTCAATTCTTTGTTGACCGCACCTTGATAAATAATGTATAAGAAGAGAGATGAAGTTACACAGAACAAGCCCGGATTTCGCCATCGTAATCTAAAAGGAGGCGAGCGTGAGCACGACATGGATTTTCTCGGCAGTATTGACTAAAACGAGAAGGATATGGTTATTCTCAGCGTTGATTCTATGCCTGCTCTCCGGCACATTGCAGGCTCGCAGCGGTTTGTCAAGGCGATGGGTTTATGTATCAAGCAATCTATACGTAGATGAAAATGTGCAGAAATTGGAGCAGTTGTTACGACGCGCCCAAAAAGCGGGGTACAATGGGGTTCTCTTTACAGATTACAAGACATTTACCTGGTGGCAGCTGGACGATGCGCAGCGATGGCGGAGAAACGCACAAACACTGCGTGATATTACCAGAGAGCTGGAGATGGAATTGGTGGTTTGTGTATTTCCGTTTGGCTATGCCGGTTCGTTATTGTGGCACGATGTCAACCTGGCCTCGGGCATGCCGATTAAGAAAGCACCCTTAAAGGCAGCGGGCAAGATACTCATACCCACGCCGACGGCTCGGATAGTCAACGGTTCCTTTGAGGATTATAAAAACCACCTTGCCTTGCATTATAGTTTTCAAGACGACCCCGGAAAGAGTTCCTTTATAGACCATGAAATCAAAAAGCAGGGCAAAGTCTCGATCAGATTTGAGAATGTCGGTGATATCAATCAGCATGGACATGGCCGCATTTGCCAGCAAGTACAGGTTCGTCCCTGGCAGCAATATCGAATTCGTGTCTGGATGAAGACCGAAGATTTGACCGGAGGCGAGATAAAACTACTGGTCCTGGCCGATGGTCGAACATTGCAGTGGCAGTATCTTCAGGTTAAGCAAGGAGGACGATTCCATTATGTCAGCCAGGTCAATGGCCTAAGTTCCGACTGGGTGGAGCAATGTGTGACCTTTAACAGCCTGGATAGTGATACTGTGTTAATATATGCGGGGGTATGGGGAGGTCGTAAGGGTAAAATCTGGTGGGATGATTTGCGGATAGAAACGGTGCCTGCCTTGAATATTCTGCGGCGCAGTTCTCTGCCGATTGAGGTGATCGGTTCAAGCGGCACTTCTTATAATGAGGGCCTGGATTTTGAGCGTATTGATGATCCTCATTTAGGTCGGCTGCAATGGCCCGGATCTTATGATACACGTCACGATTCCCCTCAGATTGTTCTGACCAAAAATACACGAATTAAACCGAACGAGACCGTTTTTCTTTCCTGTTATCATCCTACATTGGTTTATGGCGGGCAGGTCAATTGCAGCATGAGCGATCCCAAAGTTTTCGAATTATGCCGACAGCAGATTGAATACACCGAGGCCGCGCTGCAGCCGGACGGATATTTCATGTCACACGATGAAATTCGTTGCGGCGGATGGGAACCCGATCAGGTTACAAAGTTTAACTCTTCGGGTGATTTACTCGCTCATAATGTCAGAACATGCTATCGAATTATTCGTGATACCATTCGAGCCAGGCCGGTTTATATCTGGTCTGATATGTTCGACCCACATCATAATGCCCGTGAAAACTATTACCTGGTAAACAACACGCTTCAGAATTCCTGGGAAGGATTGGATAAGGATATCATCATAATGAAATGGGGCGGCGGGCCAATAGCAAGGCCGGGATTGCAGTTTTTTGCCGACCATGGACATCCTCAGATGATCGCCGCGTTTTATGACAGCGACGTTGAAAGCAATAGTCAGATGTGGAGACAGGCTATGAAAAACATCCCGAATATAAGCGGAATAATGTACACGACTTGGCAAAACGACTATTCCAAACTTGAAGAATTCGCATCAACTTGGTGGAGTCAAAAATGACCTCGTTGAACTGTGCGGAACCTTCTGTTTCTGTCGTCTTTCAGTGTGCAAATGAACGCTGCGATGGTAAGAAAAAGCAGCAACTCACGGGCGAATATCGGTTAGTATTATAGATGTTGCGCAAATACTGTTTGGTGCAATGTTGTTTTTGTGAACTGTCAAACGAGACATCTTTGCTGGATTAAATGAAACAGAATAATATAATGACTACACTGAGAATTATAGTCACAGGTTTCATCGTGTGCTTTACGCCGTTGTCGCTGCCGGCCTCCGAGGAGGAATTTGTCGGCCCGTTCGCGAGTTGGCGAGAGCTGCGGCATGATTACAATGCCGTTGGGGACGGCAAGGCGGATGATACTACGGCATTACAGCAAGCGCTTGATGAGTTGATCAAACATGAAAAGGCGTGTGTCCTCTATATTCCCGCGGGCACCTATCGGCTTACGGCCACTGTGCAGACGAAGCGAAAGGAGCACACTGATTGCCAGGGCGTGGCCGTCATCGGCGAGGACCCTAAACGTACCATCTTGTGGTGGGACGGGCCGGCGGGCGGCACTATGTTACAGTGGGATGCGTGGTATTCGAAAATCTCACGCCTTACGTTCGAGGGTAGAGGCCAAGCTGGCACGGGCCTGCGATATGGGCCGGCTTTTTCCACGTACAACGAAACGAGCGATCTTGTATTCCGTAATGTCGAAAATGGACTGGTCTTTGGTGGAGAGAAGACCAACGGCCAGGCCGAGAACGAAGTGCTCCGCTGCCGGTTCGTGAATTGTGAAACCGGGGTGCAGACGGTGAACTGGAACTCGATGGATATCTGGATATGGTATTCGCGATTCGAAGACTGCGGACGGGGTATTTTCAACGTTATGGGCAACTGGCACGCATGGCATAACCTCTTTCTCCACTCGCGCATCGCCGATGTCGGCATAATAAATCTGATGGCGTTTTCCGTAGTGAATAACACCAGCGTCAAGTCTCATCGGTTTCTGGACTTCGAGACAGGCCACACTTGGGGTTCGCCCACCAGCATCACTGGCAACCGTGTGCTGGACCCGACAGGCGACTTTGCCGTCAAGCTCTCGAATGCCGGGCCGTATCTCGTTGTCGATAATATCTTTCAATGCCGGGACAAGACTCGTGCCGCACAAATGACTTGGGCTGATCAGACCTTTGTGGGCAACACCTACACCAGCATCGATGCAGTGGCCGAACGCGGCAGATTCCGCCGTATCGCAGAGAAAACCGTGGATGCCAAACTAATACCCAAAGTATTACCGAACCTCCCGCCGACACCAACGCAGCGTAAACGCAGGGTCTTCGAGGTAGCCGCCGGCGCGAATTCCAGCCAAATCCAACTGTTGATAAACGAAGCATCGAAAATTGCCGGTCAGCGGCCCGTGGTGCATTTGCCGATGGGTAATTATAAGTTGGACCAAACCCTTGTTATCCCGGCTAACTGTGATATCCAGCTTGTTGGTGACGGCGCGGGTGAGACCGCAGCGAGGTTGAACTGGGCAGGGGCCGATGGTGGAGTGTTGCTCCGGCTTGATGGTCCCAGCCGTGCAGTGTTGCGTGACATTTACCTCCATGCTCCGAATGCACGCGGCCTGCTGATTGAAGACGCCGACCAGCCGGGCGGGCGTATCTTTGCCGACCAACTCAACGTCAACGGTTCACATCAGAAACAACAGCCGCGTACTGCCGCATTACGCATCAACGGCCTCGTCCAAACCGATGTCCTCTTGCGTGCATTACAGGGCAGCGGCAACAGTGGCGTGTGGGTCGAAGTCATCGGCGGTCCGAACGCCGCAAGTGCTAAAAACCAGGTCTCGGTCTTCACAGGGGCCACGGGATCCGCTGCCGGACAATACGACGTGAGCCACGGCGGCCGGCTTGTCGTAAGGGGTGTTTATCACGAGCGCAGCAGCGGTTCTCTCAACGGCCTGCATCTAACTGACAGTGGTACGCTGTGCATCGATGCGACGCGTTTCTCGTATGCCACCTCAGCGCAGGCGGCAACAATCGGAGCGGACAACTTCCGCGGCTTGTTTACGCTTGCCACCTGTATGCTAATGCCCGTCGAGACGAAAGAGACATGCCGCTTCGAATTGCGCGGGGACGGCAGCAATGCGAGCATACTGGCGCTGAACAATCAATTCTGGGTGCACCAACCCGGCACCAGTGCCGATACCGTATGGCTTAACCTGGCCAAGCCTCCCGCACGCGGCGGATTAGTGGGCTGTAACATCAATACTAGTAACAAGGAGGCGGCGCCCAAGGGCTTCGAATTCCTGGCCAATGTCGGCGACAGTCCGGACCCTGCAAAATCTACATCCGGCTCCGGCCCACTGGGTGACCGCGGAGGTGTGGATGATGAGACCATTCTCAAGCATCTCGCCCCGTTACGGAAAGCCCGCGTTTGGCTCCCGACCGAGATGTTGGCCGGTGTAACCGATGTGCGGATTCACCGTGTAATGGTTACCGGCGGACGTCCTGCCGCCGTGGAAATACGCGCAGGACGTGTAGAATAGGCGCGGCCCGACTGGTTATATGATATTCCCATGGCCCCGGTTGAATTCGCCGCGAAATGTCTTGAGCAAGGCTCCAAACTCAAAACTCAAAACTGGACAGTCACCTATTTTTCAACACACAAAACCTCAATTCCCGCCAAAAACCATTTCTTTCTTCCGCCGCCTGTAATCCGTAATAAAAAGTCCGCGTTAGTCTGTGGTAAAAAGTCTGTGTTCGTCAGTGCACCCATAAAGCACTTTTTTGGTCATTTTTTTGTTGTCTTTTGTGCATTTTTTGCCTTTTCATGCCTAAAAAAACACATTCTTTAAGATCCTTTCCTACTTATCAAGTAGGTCTGCGCCCTCTACGTTCTCTGCGGTAAATAATTAAAAAAAAGTTTGTTTTTCATTGAACATTTAGAGCATGTTTGGTATAATATAAACGACAATTGAGAATCGAGAATTATGAATGTAAAACTGTGTAATTTGAAGTCTTCAGTCTGTAGTCTGTCCTCTGTCTTCTGTCGTCTGTTCTTTACAACTGTAAAGGAGTCTCTACAAATTCACCTTTTTATGCAAAACGAACCCAATTTCCGAAAAAGTCAAATGAACGTAAGTTATTATAATAGAATGGTTTATGAAAAAAGGACACTTGGTGAACGCGGGAAAAACGAACCCAAAACGAACCCAAACGAACCCAATTTATCCTGTCGTAGCCTCTGGCGAAGCAGGATCAAACCCAAAAAGCCTGAGTTTTCGCTGGACAATAACAAAGTTAATTTTAAGGCACAAAGGATTGACGGTTCCGTAAAAATCGGTAAGATAGCGGAGAATGTTTGTTTTGCTCATTATTGATTGTGTTCTTTGTTACGAAGTTTGAAGTGTGAAAGTTGGAAAAACTTAAAAAAACTGTCAAAAATGGAACAATTCTCGCTGATTATAGTTTTCGTGGTAATATAATCACACTTGATTCTCTTCAATGTACGGAGTCAAAGGTTGCTGGTCTAATTTAGAGATAATGATGGGCGGAGTTAGATTTAAGAATCTTAGCGTATTTGTAATTTTAGCACTTTTAAGTCTGCCTTTTTTTACAGGTTGTAACGCTCCAAAGGGCCACTTAGCTACTTTTAATGGTCATTTTGAAAGATTTGACTACGAGAATTCGGCTCTTTTTGCCCAGAAAAAGATAAGTAAAAATAAAAATCCCAAAGGCGAGGACTTACTCTGGGCCTTACAACTTGGAACGGTTGAAAGAATTCAACAAGAACATACTAAAAGCACCGAGACCTTCGACAAGGCTGAGGACATGCTTAAGTATTACGACGAACAGTACAGGCTTGCGGATGGTATCGGCTCTACTATCGTAAACGAAAACATAATACCTTACAGGGGCGAAGAGTATGATGGCGTAATGGTCAACGTTTACAAGGCCCTGAACTTTATGGCTGAAAAAAAGTTTGATTTGGCCAGAGTAGAATTTAATCGTGCTCTTGACAGGCAAAGACGTGCAAAAGAGAAATTCAGTGAAGAAATACATAAACTCCAGGCCGAATTGGAACAGAAGCAGAAACAAGACGAATTTTCGAAATCCAATGTTGAAAATCCGAAAACACAGGAACTATTAGCTCAAAAGTATCCCAATCTATATAATTTTGAAGCTTATCCTGATTTTGTTAATCCTTTTGCGACCTACTTAGCAGGTATATTCTTTAACCTGGTTGGTGACCACTCTAAAGCAGTGGATTTGCTCAAAGAATCCTATGGTATGGTCGGGGATAATGCCTATATAGCTGAAGACCTCAGCATTACTGAGAATGTACTTGATGGGAAAGGTAAATTGGACGATACAATATGGCTGATATTTGAGAATGGCCTGGGACCTGTAAAAAAAGAATTCAGGCTGGATATTCCCTTATTCGTCGCAACAGATAAAGTTAAATATATTGGAATTGCTCTGCCGGAGTTGGAATTCAGAGACAGAGCATATCCGTATCTGGTTGCAGAAGTTGATGGCAAAGATTATAAGACTTGTTTGGTCTCAGACATGGACAGGGTTGTCCAAACGGAGTTCAGCAAAGATTTTAAGGGTATTTTAACAAGAGCTATTATATCAGCAACAGCAAAAGCCATTGCGCAGTATGCCCTTGAGAAACAAGACTCTTCTGCTTCTTCGATGGCCTCTCTGTTTATGGCGGCATACAGTTATACGATGACTGCCGCGGACGTCAGGATATGGACGACTTTGCCGAAAGATTTTCAGATTGCCAGGTTCCCAAAGCCGAAAAACGGTAAATTAGAAGTTTCTCCTCCGGGGTCTGTCCCGCTTGAGATTAATATTTCTGGTTGTAATAATGCTATAGTATATGTTAGAATAACAGCCAATCAGGCTGAGCCGATATTTGAGGTTATAACCTTTTAAATTAATGTTTTTTCGGAGATTAGAAAATGAAAACAATCACAAATATACTGCTTCTGGTTCTCGCGTTCACGTTCACAGCCTGTGATCAGCAACCTGCGAAAATTCATGTAAGGGAGGGAATAAGAAGCGATGATCTTGCCAGTAATATCGTAACCCGTCCGGTAGCCCATGCCTTTAGCGCACTGATAGGCGAAGGCATCGAAATCGATAAGGCCATTCTCATGAACAACGATTCCGGATTTCTTGAGCTTAATATCAACGGACACAACCGCTCATACAATACGAAGCGGTTCAGGTATAGAATCGAATGGCTCGATGCAAATGGTTTAATGGTTCAAACCAAAACAAGCACATGGCTGCCGGCCTCGGCGACGGGTAAATCCTCATTTAGCCTTAAGGCTGTTGCGCCAAGAGTAGAAGCTGTGAATTTCAGAATGGATACAAGAAAGTGGGAGTAAATTATGAGAACAAAAATAATTATCACATTAGCAGGCCTTTTACTTACAGGCTGTGCCACGGAAACCGCAAACATTGACGTTGTACACGATGACGGTAAAGCAGTTATGGCTCTGGATTACCGGGATTTTGCCCAAGCCGCCAGCGAAATGATTCAATCGATGATTAGTTCAGGCGCTCTTAAAAAGCCAGGCGGTGGAAGATATGTCATGACGACCGCCAGAGTTACAAACGATACCATGCAGCGAATCGACACCGACCAGCTGATGGCAAAGATCGAAGAAGAGCTTATGAACAGCGGACAGGTTGTAATGACCTCAGCAGTAGGAGGCAAGGGCGCTCCGGACGAAATGATTTACGACATGAGAGATATCAGAGACTCAGCAACGGGAGACGAATTCAAACAGGAAACCCTTGCGGGCAAAAAAACATTAATTGCACCTGAGCTAAGCATCGCCGGCAAAATTTTCCAGAGAAACATTCGTTACGATAATAACCGCCAGCAGGTTGAATATTATTTCCAGCTCAGGATAACAGACTTAACGACCGGACTGAGATTCTGGCAGAAAGAATCTATTATCGGCAAACGAGGAAGTAACAAGTCTGTAACGTGGTAACAGTATAATTTTGTTGTGTTGTCCGATATTAAAGTGGGATTAAAGATGAAAAAGATATACTTTCTTCTGCTTGTGGTGGTATTGGTCTGCCCGAAGGCGTTTTCCGCTCCTAAAACTATAGTTCGCCAAACAAAAGGCCAGGGTATAACCAGAGAACAGGCAATCCAGAAAGCCTTGTATCAGGCTGTCGCTCAGGCCAAAGGTATTGCAGTCAGTTCGGGAAGGTACGAATTCGGCTTCCAGTCCGCTGGGGTGGGCATTGACACAAAAGACACCGGCAAAACCATCGAATTTGATGCCGTATCTGTCCAGGCGGGTGGTTCCACCCGGTTAACTGATATTGCAGGCTGGGTCAAATCTTACGAAATTATTGATGAACAAAAAATCGATGATAGAACCTACGAGGTTACAATTAAAGCATGGGTTTACTACTACGAAGACCCTGAACAAACCAATAGGCTCAAGCTTGCAATAATGCCGATCCAAACACTCTATGACTCCTATCGATTCGGCAACTATGTTCCTTCCGCAGTTGAAATGTCTCTTAAGCTCTCCCAGCAACTAAGCGCTGCTATTACTCAGACAAATAAATTCGCTGTTTTAGACAGAGAGTATATCGCTGAATTTGCCCAAAACAGAAATATTCTTCTCTCTGACGATTCACCCATTGAGGAAAAGGCCAGACTGGGACAGGTTCTCGGCGCCGATTATATGATTGTAGGAACCATATCGAATGCAGGACTCCAGATAAAAGAAAAAACATCCAGAGCTATCGGCCGTCCAATCAGAGAGTACGAGGTTGATTACGTTTTTGACTATCGCCTGATAGTTGCCCCTACAAGGCAGGTCAAATTAGCCGACACCGTCAATATTTCCATCGAGGATGACCAGGACCAGATCAGAGTGCTTGTTAAAAAATGGGAGCCGGATGACCTGGATTACAGGGAAATGGTTGACAACCTTACAACCAAAGTTGCCAAGCAGGTTGTCGATAATATTATCGACAGACTCTACCCGATACGCATCGCAAGCAAGAATATAGAAGGGCAGGTTATTATAAACCAAGGCGGTAAAAGAATCTCAAAAGGTTCTGTCTTGGAAGTCTTCATTCAGGCCAAAGAAATATTTGACTTTGATACGAAAGAATCATTAGGCAAAACGGAGATTCTCATAGCAACGATAACGATTGAAAAAGTAACACCGACAATCTCATACGCAAGGCTTGTAAAAGGCGACTTCGATAAGATTTCCGAAGGCCTGATTTGCAGGCTAAAAAAGGTTGAAGCCAAGAAGCCGGAAGGTGCTAAGAGCAGTATCAAGAGAACTCCTCAAGGGGGAGTCAAGCTGCCATTCGATAAATAGTGACTGTTTTTGGCCGGTTTGCTTTTTACAAAGCCGTGCTTGTTAAGGGTTGTTGCAATAAGTCGGTTAGAGCGGAGGAAATCTCATAAAGAGAAAGTGTGTGAAAGCATGTCGTACAGATATGGTCGATAGACGGTGACACTATAGTAACCAACACCGGGCAAAGAGTACCTTGTGAAATCTAAAGGCCAAGGGTAGAGTTATATCATTAGCCTTTATTCACATCAACAGGCAGCAATTAGCCCGAGTTTGGCTTTGAAAGCAGCCGATTATTTTTTCTTGTCTTGTTCGTTGCCGATGATGTAGCCGCCTACGGCACCAACTCCCGCCCCAATCAGGGTTGATTCCGTGTCGCCGCCTATCGCCTGGCCTGCACCGGCGCCGATTGCTGTTCCAATGAGAGCGTCGGTTTGGGCGTCGCTCTCGCATCCGGCAATAAAGGCCAAACAAAGACACACGGCAGCTGCAATCAGAATTATTAATGAGTCCACTCTAAAAAGGTAATG
>Ga0315547_1001403_pt1 | contig 19117 bp, 22 predicted proteins | sample SalMarSW160240MG_2_FD_202542 | JGI IMG/M metagenome (GOLD analysis project Ga0315547, IMG submission 202542) | Salt marsh sediment microbial communities from the Plum Island Ecosystem LTER, Massachusetts, United States - Salt Marsh Sediment SW1601-240 ...
GATTCTCGATCCATCTTCACGTAACGCTCGATTTCCTCGATCACTCCAGATTTCATAGGTATCTTCCTCCTAACCATCTATTCATATTAGCAAAATGCGTAATTCATGTCAAAGCTCACCGCCAACCCGTGGCGCGAAACTCCGGACTCCCCCCACTCGTTACTAATTCACCGAGCTCTCGACTTTGAACCTTGGACTCGTCCTCACTCATCACCCGTTACCCGTCTCTGCTTTTCCGCCCTTTGACTGGATCTTGCCGCTACTTTGACCGCGACCTCGTCGATGATGCGTTCAGCCTCCTCACGACTGATATGACCGCCAGCAGCATAATGGTCGGCGATGAGGTCGCGGATCTTTCGCTCGCGCTCTTCTTGCGTCATATTGATCTCCCCCTTCTGTAGAATCAGTATACTTTTTCAAGCAATTGCCGGTCAATCTCTTTTGCAAACATCTTCCGAAAAGCTCGGTTTTCCTCCGCTTTCTAATCCGCGTTCCTCAACATGATTCAATCCGATCGAAAAGCACCGTGTCCCCTTTCCCGCGAGAAGTGCCACCAAACTACGAACAGCGATCCGAAAATCGTGAGCGTCACAGGCAATAGGAGAACAGGCCAGCGCCATGTCAGGAATCCGAACCCACCCAACGCCAAGTCAACTAGCAGAATAGCCGAAGTTACTTGCTTGTGGCTGTACCCCATTTGAACCGCACGTTGATACGCATGCTCTCGATGTGCCTCGTATGGGGGCTTCCCATGCAAGAGCCGTTTCGTTAGGGTTGCAACGCCATCAACCCAGAATACGGATAGAAGTATCACCCAGACCAATATAGGCATCGAACCACGATTCTCTGAAGCGATCGCCAAAATGCAAAAGACGAAGCCGAGGAAGTTGCTGCCCACATCGCCCATGAAGATCTTTGCAGGAGGCCAGTTCCATCGCAAGAATCCCGCCAGTGCCGCTGCCAGCACCCAACAGGCCACTGCCAATTCCCAATCGCCTGCAATAGCGAGAATTCCGCCAGCGGCGGCGCTGGCTACTAATCCTTCCCCGGCTGCCAGACCATCGATACCGTCCATGAAGTTGTATAGATTCACAAAGGTGAACGTAACAAACCAGGCAACCCCGTATCCGAGCAGACCAAGATGGACAACGCCGATTCCTGTTTCAATACGTGGCAATCCGCCAATCCAATAGACTGCCCAGACGATGGCTAGGCCGTAGAAGAAGAGACGGAGCCAGCTTGACAACTCTCTACGGTCATCGATCCATCCCACAATGCTCACCAAGGCTCCGCCACCAAGCAATGCAATCCAAAGATTTCGGCTGGAGGAAAACAAGAAAACAAAAATGAGTGCCGCAACGAGGAAGACAATGACGAACGCCAGCCCCCCGCCGCGCGGCGTGGCTGCAACATGCGAACTGCGAGGATTGGGAATATCAAGAATGCCCTTCCTCAGAGCAAAGCCCCTAATCCAAGCGGTAAGCATGTATCCGATAACGAATGCGCCAACAGAGAACGCGACCGTGCTTAGTATCATGGAGTTTTCCTCTTGCTCAATGTAGTGCGGTACCAATCCACTGTTTCGGCAAGGCCTTCTTCGACAGTGTAGGGGGGAGTCCAATGCAGAATGCTGCTAATCTTCGAAGTAGAAACTGCCACCGAATTCAGCATGCGATCTGCATCCTTGGAGCGTCCGAGGAGCTGTCCTAGAAGACGGATCCAAGATGGAGGGATCGAGAGGGATCGAATGGGCCTACCAATCAAGGGGCTAATCATTTCAGCCAGTTCTCTGGTTGACACTACTTCGGTGTCCGCAACATTGAAGATCTCTCCACTCGCCAGCGGAGTTTCCAAGCATTTACCAATAGCGCTGGTCAAGTTGCCGACGTACAAGACACTACGTGCATTAGGTACGCGCGCAAACGGGATCGGAATTCCGGAATCTACAATTCTAAGCAACCTTAAAGCGTTGCCCTTGGCACCTGGGCCGTAGACCATAGGCGCTCGCAGTATCGTAGCCTCAATCCCAGTTTCCTTAGCAGCCGTCAGGATCTTCCCCTCTGCTTCCAGCTTTGTGATCCCATACGGGGTATTTGGATGGCATGGCGATCTCTCAGTGTAGGGTTGGGCGTTGGTGTCTTGCGCCAACACTGCAATCGAGCTCAGAAAGATGAATTTTCGTGTGCCCTGATCCGCGCACGCCTCCAACAAGCGTTGCGTAATCTCGACATTCACCTTATGAAATTCTGCCAGTGGATCAGATGCTTTCTCCCGCAGTACATGTGCCCTTCCGATGAGGTGCACCACGCTACCCACACTTCGAAGCGCAGCCTCCCAGTCTGCTTTTTCATTTGGATTGCTTATTATTACTGGTTCTGTTCCCTGCGGGAGAGAAGGAACAGCAGAGCGCCGCACGGCTCCGTATACCGTCCATCCCTGCTCCACCAGGAATCTACATACATGCCGACCAATGAACCCATTGGCGCCGGTAACTAGTACTTTGTGGCCTATGTGTTCCATAGTGCTTCTCTATCTCTTTGATTCCTCTCTTACATTAGACTATTTAGCCATCCTTCTTTCGAGCCTATTGTCTATTGACTCGAAAGAGAAATCCCGCAACAATGCTTCCAGTTTCTTTCTTGTCGCTGCCAGTCCGTTGTATTGCCGAAATCTGTTGCTCCATGCAGCCTCCCGAACCTTCGGTTGCTTCGGATCCATTTCCCAAGGGTGGAAGTAGAAGACAAAATCCTCCCCATTTTGGAGGATATGCCTTGTCCCCCATCGGAACACATGATACGGCAAAAGGCGAAAGTAACCTCCGCCACCCCACGGCATTCTTACCCCAAAGAGAGAAAGAGTGGGAATGGGAACCTCACAGAACCCTGGCTGTATTTCCGTAATGCGGTTGGGTCGTGCACTGTCTACTTGCGTTAATTTCCCGTACCGATCATGAAGAACACTCGGAAAGAAACTGGAATCGTACTGGAACCCAACTTCGCGTAGTGTTTCAATAGCTTGATCTGTAATGGAGAACGTGGGTGCTCGATAACCTTTGACTTCCGCGCCTACCATATCCTCAAGTAGTGTTTTGGACCGGTGGATATCTTCACGAAACTGCTCGGGCTTCTGGTCGTAGATTAGCTTGTGTTCATAGCCATGGCTTGCAATCTCATTCCCTGATTTGCCTATCTCCCTGACCAAATCTGGGGCCTTCTCAGCTACCCATCCCAAGACAAAGAATGTGGCCTTTGTATTTGCCTGGTCTAGACACTCCAACACTCTCATAGTGTTGGTAACAGCCCGAAATTCGCATTGGTCCCAGGATTGCCTAGGAATCACATTCCGCATGTTCTCTGTATGGAACCAATCCTCTACATCAATACTAAGCATGCACGAATTCACAGCAATCGATGCCCCTTCGCCCGTAGATCGCGAACGTGTTCTCGCTTAGGAAAGGAAAAATAGGAGCTCTCTCCCTCGTAATCTTTCAACTGCACAGTACCCGCCCGAATCTGTTGTAGAACACGTATGGTTAAATCCGCTGCAGCACATTTGGAACGCCTTATTAGCGAGTCCAATGACTCGGTTTGATGAATAGGAATCTCACTCTGCACGAGGATTTTCCCTCTGTCGATTTCCGGAGCCATACGGTGGACAGTAATGCCAGCACTTTGATCACCGTGATACATTGCCCAAAAATTAGGCATCATTCCTCTGTATTTGGGCAACTTAGCACTATGAATGTTCACGCACCCCCATCTAGGGACCTGCAATACTTCCTCATGGAAAATCTGAGGGGCCGAGACCGAGAGAATAACATCAGGACGCATACTCTGAAGCTCTGCCACAAGCGCCGAGTCGTTGACATTCGTGGCTTTCCGAACAGGAATGTCGTATTCTGCCGCAATACTCCGAACTGATCGTTTTGCGAGCCCTAAGCGATCTAGTAGCTTCAACCTTGTATACTGAATGCCACGTCGCAAGAAACCAGAAAATCCATAGAGCCGGTACATTCGTTTTGCCAAAGCAGGTATTCCTTCGTTGAAAGGCGGAAGAACCACAATCAGGGGAGTGGAGATGCCCGCCTTCTTGGCTTTCCGTAAGAATGGTCTAAGGAATTCACAGATATAAAAGATATCATCTTGAGTAATAATCGTGGTCTGCATACCTTTCTTCATTTCCTGCTCCCCACTTGCACCGTAGATGAATAGACCGTCCTTGAAACTGCTCTCAGGCATCCTCTTCCCCCGAAGTTGGTGGAACAACAAACGGATCGTTCACCCCATCCTCCCCATACAGCCCCTTGTGCGTTACTAGCACAACCGAGAGCGTCTTTAGCAGGATCTTGGTATCGAGCCAGAGCGACCAATGCTCCACGTACCAAACATCCAACTCGATCCGTTCCTTCCAAGAGAGCACGTTTCGTCCCGAGACCACAGCAAGACTGGTAATCCCGGGCTTCATTTTGAGCCTGCGTCGCTGAAACTCGTTGTAGTGCTCCACCTGGTAGCGCAAAGTGGGTCGTGGCCCGACCAAGCTCATCTCACCAATGACTACATTAATCAGTTGAGGAAGCTCATCCAGACCCCAATTCCGCAGCACCGCGCCGACGCGCGTGATACGAGAATCGTCCTTAGCCACATTGTACCCGAGGCCCTTTCGTACAGCCCCCACAATCATTGTGCGAAACTTCCACACCTTGAACGATCGCCCATCCTTTCCAACTCGCTCCTGCCGAAAGAAGACGGAGCTCTTGGAATTGACCTTGATAGCCAGGGCGATGATGGCAAATGGAAAGGCTAAGAGAGTGAGACCGATGAAGCTTAGCAGGATATCGATGAGTCGTTTCAGAATAACCTGTATCTTTGAATTCATACACCCTCTCTATTTTCCATAATCTCAAAAGCGTGGCTGTGCCAGTCATCCAATGACCCAACCGATCGCGCGCGGTTGTACCGTTTGTGTCCGATCAAATGGAGCCCAGGAAGTTGCTAAAATCGCCGATCTGCTCTTTCAGATCAGCAAAGATCTCGTGTAACCGTTCTGCCAACGGCTGGCATCGTTCCCATTTAAGCTCAAAACCGTATATGTTTCTAAAGAGGTGGCGAAAGCGAAGGTATTCCTCCAGATTCCTTTCCAGGGGTTCATCGATCGCTTGAGGACGAATCTCCTCCAATGGGACACTCATTCGTTGGAGGAGCTGAACATGCCAATCTTCCCCTGCTGGCAAATCCTGATCTACCCTTGTCGCAATGCGGCGAAAGATCTTCTCAACCCCTGTATAGAAATCGTGAATGACACTCCCAGCAGCACGAACTCTGACGGCTGTGCTCTCGCTGGTTGTAGTTAGAACGGTATTAAGCTCCAAGGTTAAACGCTCCAGATTCTGCAATTCCCGGTCTATATCCGCTTTTAGTGCGGCAAACTTATCCACTGAGAGTCACACCTTCCTTAACCACTCGTTCGTGAAGCTCGGAATCAGCATCTTCAAACGGAATTAAATCCAGCTCCATCCCTGGGGGTAATAGTCGCCAAAGCTCGGCCAACGCCTTGAAGTAGAGATGGGGAGGAAGGCCATCCACCACAAGATCAATATCAGACCCATTATGAAATCTCTCGGGCTCGTTGAGTGATCCGAACAGATAAACCTTGCGCACATCGTAATTCTCATAAAGAAGATGTGCGCACCTTTGCGCAGCAGAAAGAGCCTCCTGCACTCGCACATTCCGACGCACCTTATCTGCGCTAAGCCTTCTTTTCCAACCGGCTACGTAGTCATCTAACGTGTCCATCTCTCGCCTCCATCCCGTTGCTCAAGACAAGAAGAGTATACAAGGCTCTAACCCATGCGCCAAACGTTATTGCGTAACCCATATCCCATAATCCCTAATCCTGTTGTCCAACTCTATGAACTCAACGAACCCTACAAACTGTACAAACTGCTCTTCCCCCATAATCCCTTAATCCCTAATCCCCGTTGTCTGCGATTGTTACTCCATAACTTCCTTGAGGCAAGATTCAAGCTTGTCGGCCAGCACAGGAATCGAATGGTACTTCTTTATGCACTCCCTCCCGCGGCTGCCCACTGCCTCCCTCTCTTCTTTGGCCATTTGGTACAGCTTGCTAATCGCCCCGGCCGGCGTCTCATCATTCCCAGACGAAATCGGTGGAGGCACCTCAGTCAGCCCGGTACCTAATCGTCACGCTCGAATCTTCACATCTTGCTTTCTCCACCGAGGATAGACGCCAGCTTTTGGGCCATTTTAGTGCGGGCAAATTCCTTCAAGACACTATCTCTCCTATTAGAGCTCAACCGTTCCCGCATCTCCTTATCTCGGTACAGCTTGTGAATCGTTTGAGCTAGGGCCGCAGCTATCGGTTCCACAACTACTCCGGCTTCAAGGTCTCGAATTAGCCGCGCCCCTTCCCCAGTGGGCGGAACCGTGGAGATGATCGGCTTTCCTGCAGCCAGATAGTCAAATAGCTTGTTGGGACAGGCTCCCTCTTTAAGGGATTTCAGCGAAGGATCTCCTGGGGTCCAATTCACTGGCCAGAGCAGCACATTAGCGCAGAGTAGGCAGAGGGCGGTTTCCTTTTTTGACTTCAGACCCAAGAACGAGACGTTGGCTAGTCCCAAATCCGAGCATCTCTTGCGCAGTGTGCTTGTCTGATCGCCCTCCCCGATCAAGGTGAACCGGATCCCCGGTTCATCACGCAGCTCTGCCGCAGCCTCGATGATCATGCCTAAGGAGTTGTTTTGTCCATGGGCTCCAGCATACATGGCGGTAAAATTCCCGCCGAGCATTTGCTTCAACTCCTGGCAAGTGGCCCTGTCGATTGCTTCGAACAGCTCCTTATCGACCCCGTTTGGCACCAGCTCCACCTTCGGCAGCTTGGAGATCCTATGCTGGATACTCCTTTGTATGCCCTCAGTCACAGCGACGATCTTCCACGCTTTGCGATACAAGAAGACCTCGAACTTTGTGGCCAACCAGATGATCAGTGGATTCTTCAGAAACCCCAGATCGATCGCCGTCTTCGGCCAGAGGTCCCTTACCTCTAACACAAACCGACACCGCTTCCACAGGCTCAGCAAGTACCCGGCAAGACCGACGAAGAGGGAGGGCGAGGAAGCGTAAACTACATCGAAACTTCCCTTGAGGCAAGCTCCAGTCCACAAGGCATTAAGCATGAATGAGAGGTAATTGGTTATGCGGCCAATAAAACCATTGAATCTTGGTGAAGAGTAAACCTTATAGACTGTTACTCCATCTACCTCTTCTTTGACCAGTCTTTTGCCGCGATATCGTTCGGGTATAGAGCGTTGCTTGTGGAGGACATAAGTGGTTATTACGGTTACTTCATTACCTGCTTCCTGTAGGTACCGTGTATGGGCATAGTGGCGCAGGCTGCCCGGTTGATCAGGAGTAACGAAATATTGAGTTAAGTAGAGAATGTGCATTGTCAATGCCTTAGTTACTCATTCCAAAAGGCTTGGTCATAGTAACGGATGGTCTTGCGGGTATAGTCGATTTGATTAGCTAGCTTCTCAAGCTTGTTTCGATCCATCTCTCCCAGGGCCCATTTGATCCCCAGATAGGGCACGATCAAGTTATCTTGGTAGACAAATGTCGAGACCCGTGGGTTGATCTCAAGCAGTTTATCTTCCTTGAACTGGATATTGACGAAGAAGTCCAATGGGATCTTGCGTAGAACTCGAGCCGAGTATTTTTCCAGGTCTGGCCTATCCACTGTCTGAAACGACATGGCAAGCCCCGTATTGATCGCATCTCTCGTCTTGACCATCCCCAACAAGATCTCCCCCTTGTTGACCAATGCATCAACAGTGAACTCCCTTCCCTTCACATACTCCATGAGAAGCAATCTAGGAAATTCGTTGACACCCTCGAAGGTCCTGGCAAAACTATCGAGGGTCATGTAGAGGTTGCTCGGGCGTTCGTGCAACAGGATATCGGCCGCATCAATATGATCAGATAGGATACGGAACCCCCTCGCCCCCTTACTGATGTAGGGCTTAAAGCAAACGTCTTTGTCTGGATAACCCAGTTCCTTAGCCCCATCGACGAATTCCGCAAGGTTCCCCGGGTAGAGAATACGGGGCACGGGTACGACGATATTCTCGATGGTCTTGTACATCTGCGCTTTGTCCACACACCGTTCAATGGGTGCGGGGTCAGAAACAAGAACCGGAACTCCAAGTTCCGCGAACTTACCTTTGTGGCGTGAAAGCGGAAGCACCTCGTAACTCGACTGAGGAAACAACAAATCAGGAGATTCTTTCTTCACAATTTCCAACATCGTCGGGATATAATCCTCCGAGGACGCCGGCGGGACTTGATAGAATTCGTCCGTCATGAACCGGCCGATGGCGTCATATCGCATGTCCACTCCAACGATTTTGATTTTTCGTTCACCGTTCTTGCGAAGCATGCGAATCATCGTCGCTGCTCCAGGGCAACCTACTGCTGTTAAGACAATCTTTAGGCTTCTCATAGACTCGTCCTTAGTAGATCCATCTCAAGACCTCAAATGCCTCAGCATATCCTCCTTCGATCTGCGTTCCACGGGTTCTGGCAAGGCTCCAGATGAACTCTTCACTCAAGTATTTGCGTCGCTGCTGAGATTTGTAGCAGCGGAGGGCCTCAATCTTCTTTTCGATATGCCTTTTGTCGAGGGGGATGAAGTTCCTGGTCTCGAACACAATGTTGTTCCATGGCTCCTCGTACCCCAGGATGGTATGGCGCTTGAAAGCGCGCAGACCTTCGGCAGCGATCACCTGATGATCCTGGTGGACGTCATTGAGTGATGGCACAAATATGAGATCAGGCTTTATTTCCTCCCTGAGCTTGATCAGGTCATCAAGGATTGCCTGGCGGTATTCGGGAAAATGGCGAACAGGATAATCAAAGATGATCAACTTCTCTTTGGGAATACCCAAAACTTTGGTTGCTGCCCGCACTTCGATTTCTAGGATGTTGTCAGGAAACTCCGGCGACACAGACGTGCGAGCAGTGGAGAATGCGGCATGATGGACATCCTTTCCTTCTTCAATAAATCGGGCAATCGTACCTCCGCAACCAAGCTCGCCGTCATCGGTGTGGGGGGCAAGCACTAGAATTCTCTCAATCATGATTCTCCTGTAAGTCTCTCATAAAGATCGATCAGTCTCCCCTCTATCGCTTCCCAATTATACTCTTTTAGGAAAGCATCGCGACCACGTTTCCCCATTTCCTTCATTCTCTGCGGATCACGCAATAGGGAAGCAATGGACTCGGCTATTTTCTCCTCATCTAGAGGATCAACAAGGATGCCATTTTGGTTCTTCTCTATAAGGCGTCTTTTTGCCAGGAGATCGCTTATGATTACCGGTAGACCAAAGGCTGAGTATTCGAAATACTTTATTGGCTCGCCCCAGTTGTATCGTTCGCTTACCGGCTGCAATAGGAAGATGCCTACATCAGCGATAGCCAAGTATCGTATGACCTCAGGATGTGGGAGAACCCCCAAAATGTCAACGTTATCTGCAAGATCCAATCGGTCAATAAGTTGCATGACCTCCTGTTGATACAAAGCAGACTCGAACCTACCGGCCAGCAATAACTTAGCGTTTGGAAATTCTTTACACAACCGCTTCATGACCCTGATAGCTTGTGTGATTCCTCTGCTTTCAGATAGCCCTCCCACGTAAATTAGTACTTCATTTTCATCATAGGTTTGTGCAACGTGTGTCAGAAAAGGAGGAGGTTCAAAGAGCACCTTCGGCGGGTAGTTTGGCATGACCACAACCATACGGCATCCTCGAGTGCGAAGGCGGCTCGCCAAATGGTCATTCACTGTAACCACACCAGCGAAGTGGCGAAGAAACGTGTTCTCAACCCACTCATACAAAAATGCTACTGGACCTCGAATTCGCCGAGGTAACCAGAATTTGTTCCTGATTCTCTCTGCATGGTATTCGCGAAGGTCGTACACCACAGGTCGACGGGCCAGAAATTGCAGAAGCAATCCTAGAGGGATTAACTCGGGATCTGAAAATTGATATACATCTCCCCTTTCGCGCAGGGCACAAAAGAACGCTGCCCAGGTGGTGCAAAGCATACGTCCAAGGCGATTTCGTGGGGCGGGAAGTCCTTCTATACGAATATTCTCTTGCACTATGCGGCCAGGGTGCCGGGCTATAATCACTACTTCATATCCAGTTGCAGCAGCTGAACGCGCTATTTTATGAAAGAGGCGCGGTTCCTGAGCTGATTCAGTCGATGAAAAAATCACAAGTTTCATTATCTTCAGTATACAGCATTCATCATTTTACTTACTCCCCTAAGCGCAAGCCCCGTCGGGCAAACCAACGAGCAAGATCAAACAGCCGTTTGTTAGAGGGAAAATCGCTTACACTTCTTGCCGGAAGCTGCATGATATTCTCAAACTCCTCTTGTGAAATTTGGAGCTTTCCCAGAACCTTCTCTATATCACGCTCCAATAACTCAGGATCACCGTATGGTGGTGTATCAAGTTCCTCCAGCGCTTTCTCGCGGGACATCTGGCCAGCGCATATAAGGTCAGAAAGATGTTTTCTCCTTTTATCTAATCCAAACTTGTTGGGCAGTATATAAGATTGAAAAAATCTAGTGTAGGTCGATTCATTATGTTTGCCCCCATACGATTTCCAACCGACCTCCTTGGACAGCGTAGTAATTGCTGCCTCTCGTTGATAATCGACATAGTTCAAGATCCGGATTTTTCGTATGCCACGTAAGTAGGTGTAGTACAGTGTCTTAAGCACGCCAATCATTGAAATGGTATCCAAAGAGCGAGTTCCGAACCGCCGGTGAATACTGCGTATGTAGTGCAAGTCTCGGTTGTAGTGCCCAAAGCTTGCTCCAAGGCCAACTCCCTCTGTGGCAAAGTTACCACCGTTGATCAGGTAGCTGATTCCTCTGTCATACGCAATACGATAAAGCACTGCGGCAATGACGTTATCTGTAGGGATTTCTGCATTTGGAACCGATGCTCGAAGGAACGCCAGCTGTAAATCTCGAAACTCTTCAAAAGAAGGTTTCTCGACCATGACAGGAATTCCAAGCTTATCAGTAAGCGTACGGATATTCTTGTCAGCAAGTTCGGTATTCCAGCCGTTGTCTACGTGAACTCCGAGGAGGCGTAACCCCCGGCTCTTGGCTATATAGGCAGCATAGGTACTATCCAAACCGCCGCTTATCCCGATGAGTGCATCGTACTCCTTTCCTCTCCTTGCACGTTTTATCTGAGCCACAAGTGCAGAAAGCGCTGCAGTTCTCTTTACTTCTGGAAGTATTTGTTGGGTTTTGCGGCGCTCGTATTCCCGGCAATAATTGCATGACCCGTCGTCGTAAAAAACTATTCCAGGGATCGATGAGTCCATTATGCAACGTTCACAGATTCTGTACTTGTCCATTTATTCTCCTTTACACTTTTCTTGAGACGGGCGTGCACCCCAAGACCTCTCCAAATCCTAACATCACCTACTAGATAGAGATAGGGTAAAGCGATTCCTTGACTTTGCCAGTGCCTCAATCCTTATCCCATCTACCACTTCATCCCTATCATGCTGAGCGATCAGGGTCACATCGTAGTCGGCCTTCACGAGCGTCTTCCCCTGCTTGTGGAAGATACGTACACTGGAAGCAGAGCGTGCAGTAGTAAGAATGCAAACCCTGGCCTTACCTGCTTCATTCATCAATTGTGTCAAGATCTCCCTCCTGGTTTACATTCCGCCTTACTTCTGATCCCAGTAAAACAATCAGCCCAGCAAAGAGTAGCTCGTTTCTCCCGATAACTGCACCACTGAACTGCGATCCAACAAACAAGAAAACAAACACCAAAAGACATCCAAAAGTTAATTCCCTAACTGTTTTGACTGTGTTTGCATTCTTAAGGATTCTCCGAGCAAACAGAAAAAGCGACATGAGGAACCCCACGTAGAAGAATAGTCCCAGGAATCCGTTTTCAGCAGCAACTTCCAAGAAAGAATTGTGGGCATAGGAAAGGGAATACGGAGATTCACGAGATCCATAAGAGGCGCGGAAGCCACCTGTCCCAACTCCCAGAAGCGGGTGCTCTAGAAAGAGATCCCCAGCAAACTTATAAGCATCTACCCTTGCCTCAATAGAACTGCCTTTTTGCTCTGCAAACAATAACTCATAACGGGACCAAAACCGTCGTGGAAGAATGGCGAAAAGCATTGCAAACACTGCAAGAAAAGAGAGTGCTATCCCTATCTTCTTGCCAATAGATAACCTGCCTTTCCAGAAAAGGATTAGAACCGCAACCACCACCAAACTTATCAAAGGCCCCCGTGCTTTGGCCAGGATCATGGAGATCAAGAACAAAGGCTCAATAATGACGATAACAGCACGGAGCAGTCTGTTGGAGGAGATATTCAAGAGGCCTAAACCCGACAGAATGGCAATACCAAGAAAATAAGACCAGGAAAGATATGAGGCCGCAAAGGCCCGATTTCCGGTCCCCAGGCCAAAGAGAGTCAACAAAGTTGTGACACCTGCCAAAGCAACGATCGTTAGTAGGATGTTCCGTATCATCTTGATGGGTGAAGAAAAACTAGCTATGATCCGCGGAAGAAAATAAGAAGCTAGCACTCCGAGGAACAGCAGTTCGAGAACCCGTTCAATTCCATACACCCGATCTCGTGAGTACATGAGCCCAAAAGCCAAAACCAGTACTAACCCAACAAGGAAGAAATCCGGCCCTGTGATAGCAATACGAACCTTTTCCTTCACAAGAGCAACCCGTAGGCTTAGCAGAAAGATTGCTAATATCCCCGTAGTAGCTGTCCAATCAAGATTGAACGGCAAGGTTAAGGCGGGGTAAGCCTTAAATATGCCGGCAAACACAAATAGCGTTAAGAAAACTTCCGGATATTTGGCTAACAGTACAATTAAGACTAAGGCAGCAGCATACGGAACAACCGCTCCACCATAGGCAACCGAAAGAACAGCAAGAGAGACTGCGGCCACAACTGTGGTCAGTGCTATTGTCCATGTCCTTTTCGAACTTAGTGTAAGTCCCATTATATCGCAGGTGTTTGCCACGTTCCAAGAGTCTCCAGGACAGTGCTACGCAAAGCGTCTTTTGAGGCTACATAGCCTAGCATTCCTCTATACAGGTCAAGCCTTCCCGGATGCTCTAATTCATAAAAGCTGCTATTGTGCCATAGGGTCACGAAGACGCCTCTATGTTGCTCAACGGTATCGATCAATGTCTTGATCACTTGCCAACCCTCCTCTAGACACAGATCTTGGTATCCGAACAAGCTTCCGTCCATTACGACTAGCGGTACTTCCCAAATATCCAATATCCTTCCTTCTAGTACGTCGAAAGGCTGATACGGATGGCAGATGCCACACCGAAAACCTACATGGTCGGCAAAACTCAGCGTCGTATCGTATTTCAGACCGGCCTTCTCTTGGATTCGCCACGTCTCGGGTGTTTTCCATCTTAGGAAATGTTGCCTTATGCCTATAACTTCGGCGCCCAATGCTTGCTCAACTAGCCTCTTCTCATCATTTAGTCTAGTTGAGTCGTTGTATGAATCAAAGCCCCCGTGCAGCCCAATTTCGTTTCGCTCATCTAGCAGCCTATTCATCAACGCCTTGGTGTCAGAGGAAGAAACAGAATAATCTTCGCCCTCTGCCATGAAATAGAAAGTAGATGCACACCCATAAGCCCTCTCAAGACTCAGAAGACGATCGAAGGCAATCAGGTAAGGATCCTCCATCGATCTTCCAATGGCCTTTAGGTAATCTGTGAAGACTCTCCATGCCTTCTTAGATTCTCTTCTTTCAAACAACACACGTTTGAGCGTGAGTAATGGGGGCATCAATCGGAATTTCCTCAGCCGGTCGACATCGTGAGTCAGACAAACAGCAAACTTCTTCCCTGCCCAGAGCTTTTTGCGTTTTAATCCTGGATTAAAACTATCGATCCAATTCCAGAAAAGCTCGATATATTCATCGACGATAGGCCTCTCCAGGAAGCCTTCTTTATAGGCCAGGCTGGAAGTTGCCGGAAATCTATCGAATTTGTCTCGTTCATCTACAATAACTTCCTCGTAACGTGTAAGCATGAAAAACGAGGAGGCAATAATGTCTATATTCGTCTTTATCAGATTGTCTGATTTATCTAGTAAGGAATTAAGCTTTCCATTGCCCGAATAGATTACAGGAAGATCATCAAACCTTGGGAGCGGGCGTCCTGGCAAAGATGTCTGAGTTAAGTAGTCATCCCCGAAGAAATCAGAGGCATAGATATGGATTAATCGCACTTCTCCTGGAACAGAAGGCTTCTGATTCCCATACGAAACAACTAAAGTATTAGTTACTTCTGAGCTATAACTGGAATATGTCAGGATCTTATATGGCAAGTCTAGGATCGAGAATAACACCTTAAAGGTGTACTCAATCTCGCCTGCAAACTTTTCGTTACTATATAAAATAAGGATCCCTTGTTCTCCCACTCTACTTCTCCCTCCTCGCCAGAATGAAAACTGATCTGATCAGCAACCAGTCCCTTCGTTTTACTCCACCGATCAAAACCATCACCAACCCATATGTTACTACCCCTAGAGCAACAATACCAAGGATCTGAGCCCAGCCTCGAGGGGGAAGCAACCTGATCAAAGCAAACATCGCCGCACTTGCGGTAACAACCTTACCCAATGAAACTAGATCGATACCTGCCCCATAGATCTTATAGAAATATCCGTAGATAATAGAAAACTGAAGGGAATAAGAAATTAATGTAGCAATGGCTGCTCCAGTTATCCCGATCTTTGGAACCATAATGAAGTTAAGGCCTAGATTAAGTCCAGCTACCCCTAAGAACAGAAAGGGAAGATATCTCGTTCGTTCCCTAAGGTGGATCATATAAACATATAACTGATATAATCCGACAAAGCCAATTCCAAGCACTATGTATAGCAAAAGCAACCTGTTGATAGCAAATTCGGCAGTGGTCAGTATTCGGAGCAATCGCAGTCCAATCCAATAAATACCAACCATTGCAGGAATTACCAACATTAAGTAATAGCGAGATGCTTCAAGAATATACTGTTTCGCCATGTCCTTTTTTCCATCTTCCCATTGCTTGGAGATCGTGGGGAAAAGGACAAATGGTATCGGAGAAAGGAAAAAGGTGGCTAGTTGTGCTAGACGGTAGGTAGCCGAGTAGATCCCGACCTGCTTAAGATCAAGAAAGTGTACAATTACATATCGGTCACTAGAGTTGACAACCCAATAGAGCGCTGTGCTCGGCACTAATGGCAAGCTATATTTGAGATATGGCCATAGATTCCACCAGGCAGGGCGAGACGGAAGCCCATCTCGGTGTAGAATGTCCACAAGCATCCCAAGTACCAGGATAGCATCCGCTAATGCTACCGACAACGCTGCTCCCGGAATAGACAAGTGCAAGATTACTACAAAGACAAAGAGCAAACCTATCTCCAAAGCAACTTGCACCACTTGAATAAGAGAATATGCCACAATATGACTGAAGGCACGGTAGTAGCTATGCAAAATCTGGAATAGAACCCGGGCCCCAACCAGCAAAATGAGAAGGCCAACAAAACTCGATAGTGAAGGATCATCAAACAAAAGACTGGCAACCGATTTCTCTAAAACGAAGAAAATTACCCCTACGATTAGTAGTACACTCCCAGTCAATGCCACTATGCCAAAGAAATCCCTCACCGCTTCTCGGCTCTGCTTTGATGAAAGATAGCGAACGCACGCCGTCTCCAATCGCAGTGTAATGCATGGAACCAAGAAAGTTACAGTTATTGTTATTTGCGTCCACACTCCATAATCTGCAGCACTCAATGTTTTAGCAATTACAGGCAAGTAAATAAGCCCGCGGATGCTTGTTATCGCCTTAGTGAAGAAACGCACTAATACATCTAAAGCAAACTTTGTTTTATCATTAGAAAGAGAAACGTTGCTTTTCACGTACTGGATCTTGTTCTTAAACAACCGCTTCCTCACTTCTCTGTAAACTCACAACTGATACCCATATTTGACTGCTAAGGTAGCATATACCTTTAATTGATCCTTTTGTTCTTCAGACCACTCCTTATACTTAGGAAACCTACCAACTTTTTGTATATTAATAGGATATTTGATAACTTTCTTGATCCGTTTCAGGGCAGGTGGCTTAACGTCGAGAAATTCAAAAATCCCTTGAACCTTTACCGGATCCGAGAAAAGCTCTTCAGCTCTTAGGGAAAACACCCGCCTCTGATCTTGTACTTCCTCTTTGAAGCGTTCTACAAATTGATTTGTTTCGTTCCACAACCATGAAATTCTCTCAATCTGCGACATTACAACCCATTTATGACTGTCGCTGAGGACAATTTTCCCAAGGCGGGCTCCGGTTTTCTCAGTGTACCAACCGCGTCTGATCCCGCTTCGAACAAACTCTCCGGGATGACGGACCAAGTGGATAAACTTAGCTTTGCGGAAGATATCAGCCAAAACAGGGGCGAAAAAAGTAATTCGATTATTTGTCTCAAGGTATATCAAGTCCTTAAGGTAGCTATCTCGGACCAAATCATACCTTGCCATGCTGATAGCCAATCTGAAGCATTCACGGTCACGCCATATTCGCTCATACGCCTTTTTTGAAGCCTGGACTAGTTCAGGCGATGGTGTGTGTTGACAATCAATTGTGTTCGACATATTCAACACTTTGGTAAGAAGCTTAGTCCCACACCTCCCAGTAGAAAGAACAAAGCAACAGGGAGCATTCTCGTAGACTGATCTCGGCAAGGCTAAGAAATCAACGGATGGTTTGGTTCTCCATTTTCTGAAGGCAGATCGCATCTCTGCCTGGTTTAAGGCATACAAACGGTCCAGTTCTCGCGTTATTGCATGTAAGTTACTATTGATACTCAACATATCTCCTTGTGTGCTCACTTTATAGCTGCACACCATACTTAAATGTCCCTTTCTTAGGTCACCCTGTCAGATCAAGTCGTGACCACTGCACGTTCTCCTATCTCTACAAAATCCGCCTTTTGATTAGCTTGTACTATGACTTTTTCCATCCTTGCCCCTGGTTACCTGTACTTGTCGCTCCGGCTCCCGAATGAAACCTTGCTCGATCAGATAATCCAGGATGATCTTAGCGTTTTCCTCGGGAGTGTAATTCACCGTATCCAGGCTGATCTCCGGGTGAAGCGGAGCTTCATACGGATCGTCGATTCCAGTGAATCCTTTGATCTCCCCTCGGCGCGCCTTGGCGTACAACCCTTTGTGATCCCGCTGCTCGCATACCTCAAGCGGGGTATCTACAAATACTTCGATGAATTGATCATCTCCAGTCATGCGGCGCACATCGCCCCTGGTCGCCCGGTATGGACTCACAGCCGCACATACAGCCGTCCCTCGGTGCCGCACTACCTCCGCGGCAACAAACCCAATACGCCGAATGTTGATGTCGCGGTCCTCTTTGCTGAACCCTAATCCTTTGGAGAGATGCGTGCGCACCACGTCTCCATCAAGGACCGTTACCTGCCGGCCGTGTTCCATAAGCTGCTGGGTCAGGATCTCTGCGGTGGTTGACTTACCGGAACCACTCAATCCGGTGAACCAGATGCACACGCCTTGCTTGTGGCGTGGAGGATAACTTTCTCCTAATATCTCCGCAACTTCAGGTCGCGTGAACCATTCCGGCAGTTTCTCGCCATTGCTAAGATACTCCTCCCGCACTTGCGTTCCCGAAATCGATGCCGTGCGTGCGCCGGCAGGCAGTTTGGAGGTTTCTTCGTAGCGTTCTTCGTCCAGCAGGTAGACGAGCATGGTAAATGGCACAACCTTAACACCAAGCTCATCGCTATACTTCTCAGCCATCTCCTGCGCATCGTACGGACCGTAGAATGGCTTGCCCGTTGAATCCTTGCCCGGGCCGGCGTGATCTCGCCCAACGATCAGGTGGTTAGCGCCATAGTTGCGGCGAATTATCATGTGCCACACCGCTTCTCGCGGACCGGCCATCCGCATTGCTAGCGGCAATAGGCTCAAGACCACGCGATCCGGATCGTAATAGCTGCTTACGAGTGCTCTGTACGTGCGCACTCGCGTGAAGTAGTCTACATCCCCCGGCTTCGTCATCCCCACTACGGGATGTAATAGCAAGGTACCGTCTACTGACTGGATCGCGCGCTTGGTGATCTCTTCATGCACTCTGTGCATGGGATTGCGCGTCTGAAACGCCACCACGTTCTCGTGACCGGCCGAAGCTAGGCGCTCTCTAGTTTGCGCAGGAGTCAACCGTAGATCCCGAAAGTCGTAATGCCTGGGTAAGTCTAACACCCGCAACCGCCCTGAGATATTAAGCCGTCCCCAGCGAGACATCTCTGCAACCAGAGGATGGTGGAGATCCAGGGTGCCAAAAACCTTCTGCGCCATCTCCTCCTTGTCCCACTCGTACATCTCTTCGATCGTCATCACTGCAAGAAGTTCATTCTTAGCATTACGAAGGGCGATATCTTGCCCCAGTTTGATCTCAGGACTCGGCTCTACCGGCAAGGTTATTGGAATGGGAAACACATATCCATTTGACAGCCGCATTTCATCCAGTACGTGCTGATAGTCCTCCTGCCCCATGAATCGATCCAATGGAGAAAAGCCACCTGTTGCCAGAAGCTCAAGATCGCATACGACCCGCTCGGATACCTGGAGTGAGGGCAACTGGCTGGCATAAACCTTTAGCTCATTTGCCTCCTCAGGAGAAACAACCAAATCCACCAACTTGTCGCCATACGGCGGAATCAACTTCGTCTTGATCACGTAAACCTCCTGAATTTTTCACCGATATTCTACCACACTAGGTAGAAACGTTCTAGCAGGCAGGCGTAATTGCTGCGGCCTTGAATGCTAGACTGAAGTTCCCCGCGATTTAGGGTCGAAAATTGCTTGTTACCCCCGTTAGGGTCAAGGTTTGCTTTTGTTGGCTTAGTGGTGGTATGTAGGCATGTCATATATGGGTACCCTCTTGACATTGTTGGTTTAATATGTATAATAGTAGGCATGCACATCCATGT
>Ga0315547_1001407_pt1 | contig 19092 bp, 17 predicted proteins | sample SalMarSW160240MG_2_FD_202542 | JGI IMG/M metagenome (GOLD analysis project Ga0315547, IMG submission 202542) | Salt marsh sediment microbial communities from the Plum Island Ecosystem LTER, Massachusetts, United States - Salt Marsh Sediment SW1601-240 ...
CAACGATGTCGTTCAGCAGCGGGGCAAAGCCATAGTCGAGAACCGCTGGGTCCCCAATGGAAACGTGCTTTTCGGCGTCTTTCTTGTCCTTGGCACCGATATCTACCCACAGGCCGTCGAACTTGACCACCTTCTTCCGCTCCTCCGCTTCGAGAAGATGGATCGGCTTGCGCCCGATGACACCGAGAACAATTCCCTTCACCCCACGGATCCTCACGCGTTGCCCGGGAAGGACCTGCGGATCCCAGCCGCCGATCGGCGCAAGCGACAGGTAACCCTTGTCGTCGATGTAGGTGATCATCAGTCCGATCTCGTCCATGTGCCCGGCGAGCATTATGCGTGGACTCCCGCCCTCGTTGACCACGGCGTAAGAATTGCCATGTACGTCGGTCCAGGTACGATCGGCGAACTTGTCCGCTTCCCTCCGCCAGATGCGGGACATCTCCTCCTCGAAACCGGACGGACTGATCGCCTCGACACAGTCGCGCAGAAACTCAACTCTATCTTTCTCCATTACTCCTCCTCTTGTAGTAGGGAGAGTCTACCAAGTGCCAGGGAAAGTGTCGAATGAGAGTGAGCTTGTCAGCGTACGATGCGCAGGTTTCCTCCATCAAGGATGCGCTCGACTTCCTCGCGCGTGGCCCAGCACAAATCGCCGGGGTTCGTCTGCTTGAGAGCGGAGACGGCAACGCCATAACGCACCCCGGCAGCAGGGCCGTCCTGTAGGTAACCGAAAAGAAACCCACCAGAGAAGGAGTCGCCCGCACCGACTCGATCTACGATCTCGATTTTAAACTTCGGCCCGCGATGCATTTCCCCATTGGCATACGCAACGGCGGTCCAGGTGTTTTGCCACACTGCTGGTGTCTCGCGCAGGGTGATTGCTACCGCTTCGAGGTGGAATTGCTTGACCAAGATCTTGGCGACTTCCTCGTAGTTATCCTTCTTGATTCCAAAGACCCGCTCGGTATCTTCCTCTGTGGTGATAAGGATGTCAGCCTGCTCCACGATCTCTGTCATCACCGCACGGGCCTCCTGCTGGGACCATAGACAAGCACGGTAGTTGAGGTCGATTGATACCTTGAGGCCAATCTTCTTCGCTGCCTCAACGGCCTCTCTTGTTGCTTCTGCCGCGTTCGGCGAAAGGGCAGGGGTGATTCCGGATGTGTGGAAGACCTTCCCTCCTTGGAAGACGTCGTTCCAGTCGACTTCCCCCGGGTGGATACGGGCGATCGCGGAGTCTCTGCGATCGTATAGGACGGAGTTAGCCCGCGGGGAAGCGCCAAACTCGACAAAGTATGTCCCTATTCGGTCTTCATCGGTCCAGACGATATGGGAAGTATCCACCCCGTGTTCGCGCGCCTTGTTCTCAATCATTCGGCCCAGCGGATTATTGGTGAGCCGTGTCACGTAAGCCGTCTTAATCCCCAGCCGCTGGGCAGCGACCGCCGTGTTCAGCTCCGATCCGCCTACGTTTACCTCAAGCAAATTTGTCTGTTCCAACCGCCAGTGGTCCGGCGGCGAGAGGCGGATCATTGTTTCACCAAATGTCACAAGATCATAAATTGTTCCCACGTCTACTCCTTCGGTTGGCATAGTTATAGTTCGGCCTTTAGCGCGGAGATAACTGTCTCCACCGCCTCGTTGGTCGCCCCGGGACCCATATGCCCGATCCGAAACACCTTCCCCTTGGTAGGACCGAGGCTCCCGGCAAGGAGTAGCCCGTGCCGGTCGCGCAGGTGCAAAAGTAGTTCATCTATATGTCCCTCTGGACCGAGTATGGCGGTCACCCCATGAGAGGCAACTTCATCGGGAACATACGGTTCGAGGTGAATCTCCCGCAGCTCCCGGCGCAGTCTTTCCGTTACTTCGCGGTGGCGATCAAATCGGTACTCGAGTCCCTCACTCAGGATCCGTTCCAGCCCCACCCGCAGGGCACGCACGTTGTTTACGGCATGAGTGACGGGGTGTGGGTGCCAGTCCTTCCAATGCTCCGCATATTCTCTCCACACCTTGAGGTTAAGGTACCAGCCAGGAGAGCGCACCTGCTCTATTCGTTCCCACCCTTTCGCACCTACGGCAACTATCCCTAGTCCAGGGGGGGACTCGAGCCCCTTCTGCGAAGCGGAGACACAGATAGCTATTCCCCACTTATCCATAGCAAGCGGCTCAATTGCCAACGAGGAGACGGCATCGACCATGAACAGGGTATCATACTGTTTGCATAACTCGCCGATTTCCTTAATTGGGTTAAGTATTCCTGTTGATGTCTCACAGTGAACTGCGGCCACCAGGTCGAATGCCCCTTGCTTTAGCTCCTCCTCGATGAGCGCCAGATCTACCGGTCTTCCCAACGGGAACTTCACCGTCCGGACGTTCGGGGTATAGGTGCGCGCGATCTCCTCCAGGCGTTCACCAAAGAAGCCGTTCTGCACGATTAGCACGTTCCCATCTGGAAAGAGCGTTGATCCAAGAGCAGCGTCGAGCCCGGCACTCCCCGACCCGGGGAAGAGAACGATCTCTCCGCATGTGCCGAAGATCTGGCGCAGGAGCCCTAAGGTCTCGTTGTAGAAGGCCGTCCACTCACCTCCGTGATGTGCTACCAGCGGCCGACTCATCTCCTCTAGTACTTCGGGGGAGACTTCGACCGGACCCGGTATCATTAGGCGAAGCTCTTTCATCGCTCGTCCTCTCCCCTGGTGGGGCTCTCTCTCGCCTCGTTCACCGCATTGAGGAGCTCACGCGCTCGCGCGGTAAGAATCTCATAGTGCCCCTCAGCCACTGCCTTTTTGTCCACCAGCCAACTGCCGGCACATACCACCGCCGCCCCGGCACGGATGAATTCCCCTGCGGTCTTTGCCGTCACGCCACCTGTTGGCACGAGCGGAATCTGCGGCAGTGGACCGTGCACCGCTTTGAGATATCCAGGACCGAGAACGTTCGCCGGGAAAACCTTCACCATATCTGCCCCTGCTTCCCAGGCGGTGAGGATTTCTGTTGGCGTCATCGCTCCAGCGATGACAACCTTGCCGTAGCGATGCGCGGTCTCGATTACATCGAGTTCCACCGTCGGCGTGACGAGGAACTCCGCCCCCGCAAGAATCGCCTGGCGAGCGGTGGCCGCGTCGAGAACAGTCCCCGCTCCCATTAAGACATCGGTTACCTTTCCAGAAGTTTCCTCGATCGCCCGCAGTGCCCCGGGTGTGGTCATTGTAATCTCGACACAAGATAATCCCCCGTCATCTAGTGCACGGGCAATTGTTACTAGATCATCCGTGGCCTCGATCCGGATGATTCCCAACACTCCAGCTTCTCGCATTCGCGCAAGAATTTTCATTTTGTTCACGGTCCTCTCCTTAATTCGCAAAACAGCTACCACTTCAGCCAGGACAAAGCAAGTGAGTACTGCCTTTATTGTTCATTCACGGCTCAAATTCTGAATTAGTATTTCATTTGTTATTGCATGCACTTTGAATACCAGCATAATCTCACCGCCACTTGTCGTATACTACTATCTCATTTAGCTTCTTACGCTTCTTAGGGAAGGTCGGACCGGCAGCTTGAACTGAATATTCAAGTAGAAGCAAGATCACCACTCTGATCTGATCTAGTATACCAAGAATTTTCTTGACTTTATCCTCTTCAGAATCACCTATCCAGCAAGTCCCTAGGCCTTCCTCTACTGCCTTAAGTGTCATGTGATCTACAGCTATAGCTAGTTCTATAGGATACGCCACTTGGCCACAGGGCATGGTACGACTGGTGTCAGTAGCACAAGCAGCTATGACGACTGGTGCCTGTCCTACGAATTCTTGGCCATGTGCGGCTTTGGTCAGTTTCTGTCGAGTAGAAGAGTCTCTTACTATCACAAACCGCCACTCCTGACGATTGTACGCTGAGGGAGCCCACCGAGCCGCCCCTAATACTCGCTTGAGTTTATCCTCTTCAACATCTTTGGTCTGATAATTGCGCACAGCATAGTGCTCTTTGATGGCAGCTATTACATTCATCGCGTTTAGCTCCTTAGAGTTACTCTTCATGCTTCCGCATCTTATGGAACCTTTCCACCCTCAAATTGCTCTGGTGTGTCCTTTCCCGTTTTCTATATTCCTTCGGCTAAATGCCCTCCGTCCACTACGATAGTGTGGCCGGTTACATATCGTGATGCGTCAGATGTAAGGTAAATCGCCGCCCCAACCACTTCGTTAACTTCGCCAAGCCGCCCCATCGGGATTCGCGCTTCCATCCTTTTTCGTCGTTCGGGATCCTTGTCCACAACCGAACGGGTGAGCGGCGTGAGGATGTCGCCCGGCGCGATCGCGTTCACGCGTACCCCGCGCGGCGCCCACTCGGCCGCCAGCGCCCTTGTGAGCATGAGGACGCCGCCTTTGCTGGCGCAATAGGAGATTACTTCTGGGTAAGCCACGAAACTAGTTAATGAAGCAATATTTACAATACTTCCAAATCCTTGCTTTAGCATGACTTGACCTGCTTTCTGACAGCTCAGGAACGTTCCCTTGAGGTTAACGTCGATTACAGCGTCCCATTCTCTTTCGGTCATTTCTACGGTTGGTTTTCGTATTGTGATCCCGGCGCAATTGATCAAGGCGTGGAGCTGGCCGAACTTCTTGGTGACCTCGCTCACGAGATTCTCGACTTGTCTTGCATCCGTTACGTCAGTGACTATCTCAAGTGATTGAACGCCCAGGTTTTTGAGCTCTCGAATTGTTTCTTTAATCTGCGTTTCTGTTCCGGCCTCACTTGTGGGAATTACATTACAACCAATCTTTGCCAATTCGAGTGCTATCCCGCGGCCAATGCCGCTCGTGCCGCCAGTGATGATCGCTACTTTTCCTGCAAGATCCGCCCCAATGAACTCCATCTCTTTCCTCCTTTGAAAGGGGTTGTCCTATCCCATGCGAAATACCCTGTGGAGCCGTTCCAACACCCAATCTAGCTCGTCTTTTGTGATCACAAGAGGGGGCACAAGACGGATAGTGTTCATTCCTCCCCCTTTGCAAAGAATTCCTTGCTCTCTCAGGGCCTCACAATAGGGCTCACCCGGTTCTGTAAGCTCCACCCCGATGAACAGACCGCGCCCCCTTACTTCTTTTATAAGAGGACTTTGTAGATTCCTTATGCGCGAGGCGAAGTACTCTCCCAGTTCGCAAGAGCGTTGTGGTAGATTCTCCTGCTCAACGACATCCAAGGCAGCAAGAGCAACGGCACATGCCAGGGGGTTTGCCCCATACGTCGTGCCGTGAGACCCAGGTTCCAAGACATCGAGGATGTCGGCATCAGCCGCGACAGCGGATACAGGATAGAGGCCCCCTCCAAGAGCCTTTCCCAGGATATAAATATCCGGTACCACCTCTTCCCAGTCACAACAGAAAAGTCTGCCTGTTCTCCCGAGACCGGTTTGCACTTCGTCAGCTATTAGAAGTACCTTGTTTTGCCTGCATATCTCTAGTGCGTCACGCAGGAACCCCTGAGGGGGAACCCTAATACCCCTGCCCTGGATCGGCTCGAGGAGAAACGCGACCGTGTTCGGGGTAATCGCTTCTCGTAGGGCCTCTGCATTTCCAAATGGGATAGCCTTGAATCCTGGAGTGTATGGTCCAAAGCCACTTTTTACGCTACTATCAGTAGAGAAAGAGACAACGGTTATCGTTCGTCCGTGGAAGTTCCCTTCACACACGATAACTTCTGCACGGTTATCGGTTATCCCTTTTTTGCAATGCCCCCAACGTCGTGCAACCTTCAAGGCGGCCTCAACCGCTTCTACTCCGGAGTTCGCAAGGAAGACGAGGCTCTTCTTAGTCAACTTGGAGAGTCTTTCATAGAGATATCCTTGTTGGTCGTTGTAGAGAGCATCGGATAGAAGGCCCGCCCGTTCCGCTTGTTGCTTAAGTGCCTCGACAATCTTCGGGTGACAGTGCCCCTGATTCAGTGCACCATAACCACTTATCAGATCGAGATATCTTTCCCCTTCTACAGTTTCTACCCAAACCCCTTCGGCCTTAGAGACAACCACTTGCAGCGGTTGAAAGGTCTTTGCTCGATGTAGATCCGTTTGCTCCATTAACTTGACCGTCTTGCTCATTGATCCAAGGCTTCCTTTCTGTTGGTTATTAATTGTTTGATAGGGGTATGCTCTATTTTGCATCAAATCCTCCTTTGCTGGATGGGGAAAACTCCCATCAGTGTCTCATGGTTTCTCCCAGACGGGTTTTGCACCACAACTTGCTAATCTCCGCTTTGCTTCAGCATACAACCAACTGGGTAAAGCGCCTCTCTCCGCTCTCGCGAGGTTTTCCTTCATGTGATTGGGGTTAAGAGTCCCCACCATAATTGTGTCGATATCGGGGTGGGACAAGGCAAACCGCAGTAGGAATTCCATTGGGGGCATGTCTCGTAAAATATCCCCTAACTGTGCCTTCTGCCACAGGTCCTTCTTGCCAACGGTCTGCCGGATGTTTTCAACTAAGCTCCGGCTTTTTAGGTCAGTCAGGACGCCTTTGACTAGTGCACAACGGACAATTGTGCCGACACCTTTTTCTGCTGCAAGTGAGATGAGATTTTCGTGACCGCGGTCAAGAGCAGAGTACGTAGTTTGGATCGTATCAAAGACATTCATATTGATGAAGTCCAACAGATCTGGCCACGTTGCCGAGACCCCAATAAAGCGGACCTTCCCCGAAGCTTTGACCCCCTCAAGAACACTGAGCAAATCGTTATTCACTACATCTTTTACCGTAGGGTTATGGAGTTGCCAAAGATCGACATAGTCGGTCCTCAATTTTCTTAGGCTCTCGTCGATATTCCGGAGAAGATTGTCGCGGGTCCAAATATGTCGCGTTTCATCGAAGGCGCCCTTATCTACCAAATAGCAGCCACATTTTGTAGCCAAGATGTATTCACCACGCCGCGTGCTCAGAAAGCGCCCGATGTACTCCTCGCTCAGCCCGTAATCAGGGGATGTGTCAATGTAGTTGATCCCTAGGTCTAATACAGTGTTCAGAATCCTTTCTGCGTCGGATGGACTGATCGGACGCCCGTCCCAGATTCGTGGCCCTCTGAGTTCCATTGCCCCAAATCCGATTTCACTGATCCTCAGACCTGTTCTTCCCAAGGTTTGCAGATTCATCACGCTTTCCTCCTCTGCAAGGGTTCCTGACGAACTCCTCCTAGATTCCAATAGTCACAAGACTCTAAGCCGCCGAGATCGCCTACATCATGCGAGGCGGAAGATCGCTATCCGATTCACGCAGTCGCTCCCTTCGGGTAACAATCTGGACCCTCCAAGGTGTTACCATTCCCTACTCGCTTTCCACATACGCTGTCAGTTCCTCCAAATCCAGGTCCCTCAGCCGTTCCTTGGTAGGGCCCCAATCACTCCACCCACGTATCTTGTAGTACTCGTCAATGTAGCCTTGTAAAACATGCCCCGGAATCGATTCTCCGGCACTTGCTCCTCTGGGGAGAGGTTCTTCAAACCTTGAAGGCAACCCATCATCCGCGCGCCGATACCCTTCTCTTGCTGAAAGTAGCCTGAGAAGATTGTAATTACGCTCGCCGATCGTGATCATGTCTTTTGGTGTTAGCTCTATCCCCATAACTGCGGATAGGGCTTGGCGGATTAACGGATAGTTGTACGATTTGCCCGTGCTGGATACGGTGAAGTGGCACATGACAAGAGAATTGTTGAAGGAAGAGAGATCTTCATATGTTTTACATAGAAAAGGTCGATCGTTCCAGCTGAACCTACTTATCGGTTCAGTAATACCGAGCTCCGGCGTTACGGGAGCAGATTCCAGGTAATCATCGTGAATCCCTTCCATATGTTGTGCACCTCTAGGAGACGTGGCATAGGTGAGGGCGAGGCCTTTTTTCCCCCGGGGCTCCTGGAGTGGAATCTCCTGGCCTTTAATCACCATTGCGAAATCCACTCCCAATTTCTTTGCAAATGCATCCAGCCCATTCGCTAGCTTGTCACCGAGGCCTTGTCTCCTTGCGATCTGGTCAATCAGGGTCAAAATGGCGTAAGGATCTCCCCACTCTATTCTTTCGCTTATGAGGTCTTTCTCGCTTGCTTCCATCACAAAAGCGATGGCAACGCCTGTGCTAATTGTGTCGAGACCGAGCGCGTTGCACTTTTGGTTTGCGAGTGCAATCGCCCTCAGATCGGAATTCATACAGAGTGTTCCAAACGCTGCAAGCGTCTCGTATTCTGGACCACCGTACTCAGGGATGACCCTCTCCCCTGCAAACTCCGCCCTGATGACCCTCTTGCAACGAAGAGGGCAACCTGTGCAGTTATCTTGCCCTACCAGCATTTCTTTTAGGGCGTCGCCTCCGATTTTCGCTACCTCGTCATAGAATGCATCGGTGAAATTCTTGGATGGTTGAATACCCTTTTCATTGTGTATTTCGATGTATCTGGACGTCCCGTACTCCCCACTAGATTTTGCTCCAGGGGCTTTCATTAGGTCTCTAGCAAATTGTTTTCGCACTGCGGTGAGCCGTTGGTAGTCAGAGATCGCTCTTTCTTCCGCTTCGCCCACGACCACAGCCTTCAAGTTCTTGGCCCCCATGACGGCACCGAAGCCGGGCCGACCAATTGCTCGGTTTCTATCGTTGATAATGCAAGCCTGCTTTGCAAGGTTCTCCCCCGCAGGACCAATACTTGAGACCCGAACGTCGCCATGTTTGCGTTTTAGTTTAGTTTCAGTCTCAAGAATGCAAGATCCCCACAACGGTCTTGCATCGTGAAGGCTCGCTTTACCATCGACGAGCGCGAGATAGAGTGGATGGGGAGCTCTCCCGCGAAAAATGATGCCATCGTACCCAGACCGGCCGAGGGCGTGGCCGAAAAAGCCGCCGGCGTAGGAATCACTAACGCTTCCGGTCTTTGGTGACTTGCTTGCGACGATGTGACGGCCTGCCCCTGCCATCCCCGTTCCCTGCAGCGGGCCTGTCCCAAATATAAGGATGTTCTCAGGACCGAGCGGGTCGACGCCCACAGATAGCTCCTGAAGCATGATTCGATGAACAATCCCGCGTCCGCCCAGATGTTTTCTCGTCCAACTATCCGGGATTTCAAAATCAGCGACCTTTGCGCCAGTAAGGTCTACATCCAGGTATCGCCCATAGACCCCAGGACGTACCCCCTTTCCCTTCGAGGCGCCTCTCTTCTGTCTTGTTACCATGGCGTCTTCCTTTTTCTCATCACACAGCTTTGCTCTTTCCCGACGCAGAAAGCAGGGGGTATCCGCGTCGAGGAGCATTCTGGAGACATGCATACTTGAAGGATAGCCTTTACATCTTCAGGGTTCAGTTCTTTGGGGTGTCCATCAACTGACCATTTCAGATATCCGAATACATCCGTGACGAGTTGATCAATGGCGGTGGGACTGACTCCGAACTCCTTCAGCCCGGAATCGAGGCCAACTTCTTTTCGCAATCCTTTGATGCCCTCGACACATGCTTTAGCACTTTCTTCAGTGCTCATTCCTCGAACAGAAGTGCCCATCGCTTCAGAAACCCGAGCGAATCTGTCCACCTTAACTTCCCAAGTTCTCTCCATCACTTCTGGCAGGCAGAACGCTACGGTCTCTCCATGCCCTATGTTGAAATGTCCACCGAGCGCTTGAGCTATACCGTGGACCACGGTCATCCCTGCGTTCGAAATCGCTATTCCACCCAGGGTCGCCGCCCATGCCATCCCTTTTCGTGCCGCTATATTGTTCTTTTGGTTAACGGCCAATGTCAGATTAGCTGCCACAAGGCGTATTGCCTCTAGAGCTACCAGATCAGAGACTGGAGTGGTGAATCTACTCACGTACGCTTCCAGAGCATGTGCGAAAGCATCGAAACCCGTGCTGGCTGTCAACCTGGGTGGCAAAGAAAGAGTCAGGCTTGGATCTACAACCGCTACCTTCGGAATGATGCAAGAGCCGGCAATTGCGGACTTTTCGTGAGTATCTGGATTCGTAATCACTGCAACTGATGTTACTTCTGCTCCCGTGCCCGAAGTCGTGGGTATGGCGATGATGGGGAGCGTTTCAGCAGTGATCGGTTTAGGCTCATGATCCACCCGGCCTACGTAATCCCAGACAAATCCTTCGTGGGTGGCCATGACAGCTACGCCCTTAGCGAAATCTATCGCGCTCCCACCGCCCAAACCGACTACGAGATCGCACCGTTCTCTCCGACAGAGGTCCGCTGCCTTGTCGATTGCCGCAACAGTGGGGTTAGCCTGCACATCATCAAAAGTCGTTACTTTGACTCCGGAATCTGCGAGGGACTCCCTAACTCTCTTTAGCGCACCAATTTTCTCCATCGTCTCTGCCGCTGCGAGCAAAAGCGCGTGCCTTCCCAGTTGGCTCGCTTCTTTGCCGACAGAATCAGTCTTATCCATGCCGAAAATAACCTTTGTTGGCATCGAAAAGACGAAGTCTCTCAACTCCTTTTCTTGGTCTCGTGCTGACATGAAAACACCTCCTTATTCGCGCAGGGCTGCGCGGGACTCCACTTGGGGATTGACAAAACCCTCGGGGTACTTTCCTTGCAGCACGCGCGCAACGTCCGTTGCGAGCTTCTCACGAAGCTCGACGATCGATTCCTCGGAATACCAAGCAACATGTGGTGACAGGAGCACGTTGTCGAGTCGACATAGATCGTTGCCGTTGAACTCGTTCCCCGGCGGCTCTTCATAAAAGACATCCAGCCCGGCAGCGCGGATCGCGCTGTCGACGAGGACACGATACAACGCCTCCTGGTCCACGATCGGGCCTCTCGATACGTTCACCAGCACCGCCGTCTCTTTCATCAACCGCAACTCCCGCTCACCAAGGAGATCGCGCGTCCGTGCCAGTAGAGGTACGTGGACAGAGACAAAATCCGAGACGCGCAGTAAATCATTGAGTGAGACAGCCCGTACACCCAACTCCCGCATGATTTCCGACGCGACAAGCGGATCGTACGCGATGATCGAAAGGCCCAGACCGCCCGCCTTTTCCACGACCTTACGCGCGATCTTCCCAAACCCGATCAGTCCGAGCGTTCGGCCATGAAGCCTCCAGATCGGAGCCTGCGAAGTGTAGTCCCACGCGCCGCGGCGGACCTCGCGATCGTAAAACGGAATCCTGCGGGCAAGCGCAAGCATCATCGCAAGCGCGTGTTCAGCCACCTCATCCTCACAGTACGACGGCACGTTGATCACCATGATCCCGTGTTCCGTTGCGGTGGAAACATCAATCGTGTCGACACCGATTCCGTATTGCGCGATCGCCATGCAGGACGGACTGAGGCGCTCAATCACCTGCTTTGTGATCGGCGCATACTGGTTGATCACGATGTGCGCCTGCGATGCCACCGCGATGACGTCGTCGGCATCCTTGCATTGATAGCCGTGCACAATGGCACCGGCAGGTTCGAGGATCGATCTCTCGATCTCGATATCCGGGTATTCGAAGTCTGTGATGACGACGTTCCAGCGATCGGTCTTGTTCATTCTCCCTCCGTCGATACGGGGAGCACGTCCCCGCCTTGCAAGATAATCCCCACAGATGTCCCGTCGAGCCCCGTTGCGAGAGCGGCATGCAAGGCGTCGCCCATAGTGTCGGCGTGTACAAAGCCGAGGGTGTGCTTGTCGCCGGGCGAAATCCCGTTCGATACGCAAAAGACGTTCGCTAATCCGCGGATGGCGGCGTGCAGGTACAACGCCTCTGTGCACACCCCCGGAGAGAGGCTCCCACCATGCTCTTCGGCATGAAGCGCATCCAGGTTCAACCGGCCGTAACGGCACAGGTCCGCGCCGTAGATAGGTGAGACGCCGTCGGGAAAGTCACCGACCAGCACTATCGCCCCGCCCGGCTTCACCGCCCGGGTGGCGAACGCCAGCGGCTTCACCCCCTGCCAGTAGTCCATGTCGGCCGGGTACGCGTCCACGACCACGACATCGGCGCGGCGGGGAATCCTGCGAAGGAAGATCCCCCGGGCGATTTCCACACCCCGCCGGTGCGCCTGCACCGGGTCTCCGGCAACGATGCCGGCGACGTTGCCGGCCCCGTCGGACACCGCGTTGACGATGAATCGCAGGCCGCTGTCGCGCGCCACCTGCTCCATCTCCAACCGCACCGGATTAGACTCGTTCCCGGCCAACGCTAGATGATCGGGCTGCCTGGCGGCCAACATGTGGGTCCAAGCGGTTGTCTCTTCCCCACACACGCCCGGTTGGAGTATCTTTGCGCCGCCGCTCCAGCCTGCCTCGGGGTGTGGGACGATGCTGCCGAGGCCGATGACGAAATCAGACTCGAGGACACGCCGGTTGATGATAATGGGCGTACCCGCCGGGGTATGGCCCACATGGACCAACCGGGACGGATCCCTGAAGTCGTGATTTTCGACCGCGACGCGCGCAGTTACCTCATCCCCCAAACCGTTCCGGATCTCTGCCCGAGTCATCGGACGATGCGTTCCGAGCGCGATGAGGATCATGATCGCCGAATCCGGGATCCCCGCGTCATTGAGGGTGTTCAAGATCGGCGGGAGCAACCACCTCCGCGGGGTTGGGCGAGTGATGTCATCAACCAGAAGAAGCACGTGATCGCCGAGCGAGACGAGCTCTCTCAGCGGCGGAGATCCGAACGGCGATTGCAGCGCGTCGCGCGTGGCACGATCGACGTCCAATGCACCGGCGACGGTCTTCGGTTCAAGCACGAAGATTGGATCGCCGCCGACAGCCTTCACCGCATCAATGATCTCCTGCCTATGATTCGTGCCCATCGATCTCCTTGGACAACGCCAGCCGCTCGCAGACCGGTTCAAACGCCGGATCGTTCTCGAGCAGCTCGCTCATCCGATCGAAGCCGGCCCGCAAGATCGACGCGATCTGCACGCACCTCTTGCCGAGGCGCTGTGCCGCTGTAACGCTGAACTGCGCCGTGGCATCCCCCTGCTCGGCAAGCCGCTCGATTCGATCTGGATCGCGACTCCATCGCGCCCACCCGCCGACGCCGATGTAGGTCTCACCGGAAACGGGAATGCAGTTCTGAAGGACCGCATAATGCATCAGGTCGAGAAGGGCATGTTCTTGTCCCGAGAAGATGTCCATCCCCTGGGCGATATTCCCCACAATCTTCAGATGAAGTGCCTGTTCCCCCCGCCGTTCTCGCACGTATCGCCTGCTCAAAGACTGCCCCAGCCTGTCGAAGAATGCCTTTAACTGGCTCGGGACGGACAGATGCCACACCGGCACGGAGTAGATCACGATATCGGCTTTGAGCCAGGCATCACGTAGTTCTTGGAAATCATCGCGGAGCACGCAATCGCCCGCGGTGTCATCGCATCGATAGCACTGGACGCATGGGGATATGCGCTTGGCGTGAAACGAAAATCGGTGAACATCGAGTATCGCTCCAGCTTCTTCCTCCGCTCCTTTGATTGCCTGATCGAGCAAGAACAAACTGTTCGCTTCTTTTCGAGGGCTCGCCACAATCCCCTGTAACACGAGTTTTTTCATGATCCCTCTCCCCTCGCTTCCAGCTCCGCGATCATCCCACGATCTCCAAACTGGGCGATTACATACTCCAGAACCTGATCGGTCCGATTTATGATGCAATGTCTGCCGCCGGGAGGAATGAACGTCCCTTGGCCGGCCGTGATCTCCTGTTTGTCATCATTTAGCAATAGGAGCCCCGCGCCACACAGGACGTAACAGACCTCGTTTCGTGCCGCGTGTGCATGCTCGGGGACGCTTCCTCCGGGGAGGATGGTTTGTATTTCGCTTAGTCGCAGGAGACCGGGCGCTGCATCGTGCGACAAGACGGTCCGAGTCAAGAAGCTCACCATGCAGCGTCGAGGGAGATCCGCCAGCGGGACAATCGCCGGAGAGGAGTCTATCTCGCCCGCATCCTCTGACAGCCGATCCTGGCGAGATGCGGAAACAACGACACCGCGCGCCGGTGCATCACCCGTATTGCGAAAACCATGATTGAGTCCGGCAGGCACCCAAACAGCGGTTGGCGTTCCAACATGGTATTGCCACTGTGCGCCGGATCCTTCGACGCTCATTGCCCCCCTCGCATCGAGGAAGATGTACAACAATTCTTCGCCGGTGGTCAGCCAGTGCGTCTCGTTGCAGGTGGGAAATGCAAACCGATCCAAGCGGACGCGGACCGCCTCCATGCCCCGTGTTTCCGACAACTCGTCCAGTAGGCGCGTGTAATGGAGGTTCATGTTACACCGCCCTGAAGGGTCCGTATCGATCTTGCGAACATCTCACAACACCCCGTACTTTGCATACACATCTTTCAGAAGGCGTCCTTCCAACAGCTCCTTGCGGGAGATGTTTTCCTTCTCCACCTTCAAAAGCGCCGCCTCCAGTACCTGCTCGGCTACACCTGCCGGGATGACGACGACGCCATCAAGATCCGCGTACACGACGTCGCCTGGATTGACCCGAACGCCTCCGCAGACGATCGGCACGTCGTAAGCCATTACGCGCCCGCGTCCCTGCGAGTCGAGCGGACGGATCCCCGCCATGAACACGGGGAATCCCAGGTCGATGATCTTCTGACAGTCTCGTATTTGACTGTCGCATACGCAGCCGACCGCGCCCCTCATCATGGCGGCCGTGCTCATGAGCTCCCCCCATGGCGCGTTCGTGCCCGCGGAGTCAGTGTTGTGGACCGATACATCACCCGACATGAGGCTATCCATTGCTTCCAGCTCCAGACCGTACGGATCATCTTCGATAACGTATTCCATCAGCATCCATTGCACGGTGCGCGCTCGCCCGATAAAGGTACAATTATGAGGATCCAACGGTCGTAGTCGCTGGTGCATCGCCTGCGCGCGATACCCCAGTTCATCCAGTATGTCACAGACCACGGCCACGTATAGCTTCCCCTCGGCAAGCTCTCTCAACCTTTGAAACGTCTTGTCTGTCGGCACGCTACCTCCTTCGCCGTCGCGCTAACCGCGCGGAATCGTTCGTATTTCTCTGGGGAAGGTGGGCAGCATCTCGTAGCCATCATCGGTAACCACGATCACTTCTTCCATCCCGAACTGTCCCAGATTTTTCCTCTGTGCGCTTGCTTCCAAATCCAACCTCCCGCCACGGGTGAAGCCCGCAATCTCATAGATCCAAACTTCGATCGCGAGCACCATCCCCTTCTGTATTGTCATGGTCTGGGATTCAGTAAGATCAGGAGGTTCCTGACTGGTGAGACCAATGCTGTGACCTGCAAAACCTGTTGGCTTGAACCCTTTCTCGGCAAGCGCTAACGATACAGCTTTGATAACATCTTGTGATTTCACACCGTCACGGAGAGCGGCCAATGTCGCATCTTGTCCATATTCTACGGCTTCGATGAACTCCCACTTCTCATCAGAGATGGGCCCGATCTCCAGACAACGTCCTACGCTGCCATGGTAGCCTTTGTAACTCCCTCCGCATTCAATAACGACATGGCTCCCACGGCTTATAGGAACCCCTTCAAACGAGGGATGGCTGTCGATCATGGGGTAACGATTCGGGTCTCCTACGAAGTACATTCCTCCCATCTGAAGGCCACGTTTGACAATGGCCGTATATAGGAGTGTCCCAGCTTCTCTTTCCGACAGGCCCAACTGGAAGGTCTCGACAAACTCACTGAAGGCTTCTGTCGTCAGGGCACAGGCAGTCCTGAGTGCGTCGACCTCAAGCTCAGACTTGATCATGCGGCACTGCCAGATGATGTTTGCTGCTGGGACGAAGGTTGCACTAGGGAGCTCGGCGCGCAAGCGATCAATGTCCGAGACGGGTCGCGGAATGTACATCCCTGCCACCATTCCGTCCTCTAAACCGATTCGCTTCTTCCCATACCCAAGATCGGCGACTACCTTCGCAACCTCGCAGGGGAGGCCTCGCAGTGAGGAGATGTGGTGCGGACGCTCCTGCCCTCGAATGTCGGAGACGTAGGAGGTCGCTTCTGCCATGCCGCGAAAGAACTCGGGGACGATCAACACGGGGTCGTGCTCTAAGGGCAATACCAGAACCGCGGGTTGAATGCTTTTGGCGCCCCAGTGTTGTGAAGTGAACCCGCAGAAGTAGCGAATGTTGTGTTCGTCCCACAGGACGAGTACATCCACACTCTCCTCCTGCATGCCGGTCCGGGCTTTGCTCAATCGTTGCGCGTACTCGCTCTCGGGAAAATCCGCGAACCTTGGCCCGGGATAGAATGTTCCTCTCACCTTTTCATTTAGCATCTGTACCTCTCCTTTTTTTTGTTGTCAAAGTGAGCAGTCCCTTGCCGGGCAGGTATCTTGCTCCTGGAGACTCCGAAGATTGCGCGAACGCTCCTGTCTCCACCTCCTCCTGATAGAGATGGCAATTGACGTAGTGATCTCGTTCCAGGAGAATCCGTGGAGGGTAGATCCGAATGCAGTTTTCTGATGCCCGAGGACATCTTGGGGCAAAGCGACAACCGTCCGGCGGATTGATCAAGCTGGGGATCGTTCCGCTTATCACCTGAAGGCGCTGGTCTCTTCCGTGCACCGCTCCAGGTATCGCCTGCAGTAAGGCTTCCGTGTACGGATGGGCTGGGTGGTCGATCACGGCATCCTTCATACCAGTCTCAACAATACGGCCTGCGTACATCACGTTGATTTGGTCGCACATGATCCCTATCACTGCCATGTCATGCGAGATCAAGAGGACCGCCATCTGGCCGGCGTCCACGATACCCCTTATCAGTTTCAAGATCTGTAACTGGATCGATACATCGAGAGCTGTAGTGGGCTCATCTGCTATCATGAGAGACGCGCCACAAGAGAGAGCCATCGCGATCATCACCCTCTGCTGCATTCCTCCACTAAGCTCATGGGGGAATTTCCTCATGACGCTCGCAGGCTCTGGAAGCACGACGCGCTCTAAGCTCCTGATGGCGAGACTGTCAGCCTCCTTTTTTCCCGCTTTCGTGTGCAACCTGATTACATCTCTTAGTTGCTTTCCTACTGGGAATACAGGATTCAAGGAGCTCACGGGACGTTGGAAGATCATGGAGATTCTCTTGCCGCGGATGCTCCGCATTTTCCCCTCACTGATTCTCAGGAGATCCTTGCCCTCGAAGATCACCTCCCCTTCAACAATCCGCCCAGGCGAACGAATGAGCCGGAGGATAGAATAGGCTGTGACTGTCTTCCCACAGCCTGTTTCTCCAATCAACCCCACTATCGCACCTTCCCCGACACTGAGCTCTACGGCATCCAAAGCTCTAACTAGACCCTGGTAGGTAGGGAAATGGACGGCAAGTCTCGCTACGGCTAGCAGGGAGTCTTGCGGGGGACAAGGGTCAACAGTTGTCAACGCTATGAGACCTCCCGTTCGAAGACATCGCGGATTCCATCCCCGAGCAGTATGAAGCCTGCGACCAGGAGCAGTATCGCTAGCCCTGGGAACGTGATAAACCACCAACGAGCGGGCATATATGCTCGCCCGGTGGCAATCATCAGTCCCCATTCTGGGAGTGGTGCTTGAGCTCCCAGGCCCAAGAAGCTCAAGCCCGCAGATGTCAAGATCGCGAGCCCTGCCTGCATTGAGGATTGTACAACAATGGGCCCCATGCAGTTCGGGATGATGTGGCGGAAAAGGATCCTCGCTCGTCCTGCCCCCATAGCGCGCTCTATGAGAATGAAATCAGAGGTCTTCAGCTTCAGTATGGCTCCCCGCATAATCCTTGCGTACCACGTCCACCATACGACTCCAAGTGCCAGGATGGTGTTCAGGAGCGATGGACCCAGAGCGGCCACCGCGACCATAGCCAGGATGAAGCTTGGGATGGCTAGGAACCCATCCGTGATCCGCATTAGGATCATGTCCGGGATCCCTCCGAAGTACCCGGAGACAGCTCCCACCAGAATGCCAATCGTCCCCGAGATAGCCACGACGGCAGCTGCAACGAGGAGCGAAATCCTGGATCCGTAGACAATCCTGCTGAAGATGTCTCTCCCCAAGTCGTCTGTGCCTGCGATGTGCTTCAGCGAAGGGGGTTGTAGCCTCTCCTGGATGTTCACTTGGTAGGGACCATATGGTGCAATCAGCGGCGCAAAGGCAGCTGAGCACAGCACGATGCCTACCAGCATCAGTCCGACAATGCTCAGGGGTGACGTCCTGAGTACGTGCAGTGCATATCCGAACCGCCAGTGCGTTGACGGTGCACTGGATCTCGGAGATAGCGGCCGCATGGCTGGCATTAGTATCGTATCCTTGGATCGAGCATTGGATAAAGCAAATCCACGACCAAGTTGAAGAAAATGTACACCACAGACATGAAAATGGCGACTCCGACAACGGGCGCGTAGTCAAGGTGTACGATTGAGGTTGTCGCGTAGTACCCTATCCCAGGGACGCTGAACACGGTTTCAACCAGGAAGGCCCCCCCAAACAGCGACGCCGCACTCATGCCCAGGTTGGTAAAGGCTGGGATGATTCCGTTCTTCAGAGCGTACTTGTAGTTGATGGTGCGCTCTGCAAACCCGTAGGCTCGGGCGGTTGTGACGTAATCCTCGCGTAGAACTTTGAGGACGCCATCTCGCGTCAGGCGAGTAGTCGTGGAGAGCGTAGTGATCCCCAGGGTGAATGCGGGGAGCACCATGTGAAGGACGGAGCTTTTGAAAGCGCTCCAATTCCCGGTGACAAGGCTGTCGAAGATGTACATTCCCGTGATATGCGGGGGACGAGGGATGGTTAGATCGATCCTCCCGGAGGTTGGCAAGAGGTGCAAGCCGAACGAGAAGGACAATAGCAGTATCAGCCCAAGCCAGAACTGAGGTGTGGCTTCGCCCAGGACCGCGACTCCGCGTGCAAGAACATCAACCGGCTTGTCGCGATGCGTGGCTGCCACTACGCCCAGTCCGACTCCGCCGAAAGTCACAAGGAGCATCGCGAAGAAAACTAGTTCGAGCGTGGCGGGAACAAAGGTGCCAAGCTCTGTTGCGACGGCTGTACGCCGGACAATCGACTCGCCGAGATCTCCGTGCACGAGGCGCCACAGATACCTCCCATACTGGACAAATAGAGGTTTGTCAAGCCCGTAGGATTGGGTC
>Ga0315547_1001409_pt1 | contig 19061 bp, 24 predicted proteins | sample SalMarSW160240MG_2_FD_202542 | JGI IMG/M metagenome (GOLD analysis project Ga0315547, IMG submission 202542) | Salt marsh sediment microbial communities from the Plum Island Ecosystem LTER, Massachusetts, United States - Salt Marsh Sediment SW1601-240 ...
TTGGGGTGGAAAATTATCCCCCTCTCCCCTTCCTTTGAAAAAGCAACTAACCTGGCAGGGTGTTTAAGAGGGGGCTTCGCCCCCTCTTTTTAAAAAAATCTTCCCCCTCCCAAATAAGGGAGGGGGAACTGTTAACGGGCGCAGTTGCCGGTTCCTCTTTGCCTGTTATCCTGTCCAGGAACTGCGTCGGTATCGCTCCTCTAATCTCGACACGCTCCGGGAAGACAATCACTTCGATGTCGAACAGCTGCAATATAGCCCTCATATTCTTCTTGATTCGCTTCGCTTGCTCTTCCTGGTCCTGGCAGTCCCAGAAACCCGGCGGAGCATCCACGCCCCTCATCACCTTGTCCGTCCCCTCGATACGAAACTTATCCATCTCGGTGATTTCGCCGATAGCCAGCTCGCCGTCACATTCACGCCAGGCGTTAAAGCCGGCGGGGATATACTCGTCGCCTATCTCACCGAATATGCCGAACTCGGTAACCGTGAGGCTGCCCCGACCGAGTATGTCCTTGACCTTGGCGATGCGCGCCTCGAGTGTGGCCAGGTCGGCCAGTTCATTAGGGTCGATATTTTGGCGGCACTTAAGCATGGCCGCCTCCTGCTTTTTAAGCTGGCCGAGCTTTGACTTATAGATACTCTCAGAAATGGCCCCATCGGCGAAGACCATCCCCAAGCGCTCCTTCTTGGCCATGATTGCCTCCAGCTTGCTGTCGACAGCCAGTGCCTCTGTGCCGATCTCAGATTTCTTCTCCTCAAGCCGGGCAAGGGCCTTGTTGACGCACTCGGCCAGTTTTTCAGAGTCGTTGATGACCGCAATGACCTTTTTCCATACCGCCCACTCCAGCCACTCGGCCTGAACGTAAGGCAGGTCACAGCGTTTTTCTTGGTGCCGGTTCATGTGCTTCTGAATCCGGCTGCGGCAGGCATAATAGCGAGGTTCCCCAGGCTTCTTGTGCACGCACTTCAGCACGTGGCCGCACCTGCCGCAGAAGCATAAACCTTGGAGCAGCCAGCCCTTCGGGTCGGACAGTACGCTACGGGCCCTCTCCCTTCTCTCCTGGGCCAGTTGCCAGGTATTCCCGTCGATAATCGCCGGCATCGCTACGCCAATTTTATGGCGGCCCTTATACCCGGGATGGGATATCATCTGGCTGATGTGGCTGTAGTGCCAGAGGGCCCCGCTACGGGTGCGCAGGCCGTCTTTATTCAGGATTGAGGCTATCGACTCGGTGCCTCTCTTATCGTTAATGTACAGGTCGAAGACGCGACGGACGATTTCGGCCTCCCTGGGCACCACCTCCCACCTGCGTTCCCCGGTAAGCCAGCGGTAGCCGAATACTGTCCGACCGCCCGGCCATCTCCCGTCGCTGATAAGGTACCTCCTGCTGTCCTTCACCCTTTCCCCTATTCGGCCACGCTCAAACTCGGCGATAACGCCCATAATCTGCATGGCGAATTTACCATATGGCGTTGAGGTATCTAGCCCCTCCTGGGTGGAGACGAATTTCACGCCAAGCTCCTCTAGGTGGTGCAAGTAATTTAGTAGCAGCCGGAGATTGCGGAAGAACCGGTCGAGTTTGCATACGGCGATGATGTTAAACCTTTGCCGTTCCGCATCGATGAGAAGTCTCTTTAATGCCGGTCGCTCGTCGGTGCCGCCGCTGTATCCTCCATCAACGTACTCATCGACTACCTCCCAAACCTGGGCCTTGGCGTATGCTCGGAGGGCCGCTAGCTGAGCATCGATCGATACCCCCTCGATGGCCTGCTCCTGGCTGGAAACCCGGCTGTAGATAGCCACTCTTTGTCCTCCTTCACCGCTTTTCATTCAGTGGCCTCCCTTCCTGGCTGGAGGTTATGAGGTTTGGTTCCAGCGAGTACCTGCCCCTGCCCAGGTACCGGAAATAGCGGCGCCTGGCGGTGTAGTGGTGATATGAAGTGTGATTGGGGGAGCTGGATATAACATGGGCACCCCAGCTGTTCCTCTTGAGGTCCAGTTCGGGATGTTTTCCCCGGGCCAGATGGAAAAGCTCGGCCGCAGTGAACTCACTGCCGCCAGACTCTTCGACATAGGCTATGGCCGACTCGAGTACGACGTCGAACAACGTCTTGCCCCTTTCCAGGGCTATTTTCGGCCACGTCTTTCCCTCAGGTTCTAGTTTCATGGTTATCTTGGTCTCGCTGATTCTTATTATCAGGGAATCCTTCTCAACTTCGATGGTGCCGGTGACCGGGATGCTAAATGCTACCTCTGCCATTAAATGTTACCTCCAATATTATTACATGTAATCTTACATTAACATTAATAATGACTATTTGTCAAGGGTAGTGAATGATACATGGAGAATCATACCTTTTTCAGGTGCAAACGGTAAATTTCGTAGTGGCGGAAAATGGTAAACGATAATAGTAAACGAAAGGCAAACGAGCGATAAATTTTCATGTGAAAAACTTGAATGCTGGGCTGGCATCCCGGTTGAAGGTCTGGCAAGGCTGTATCTATATACTATATACTATTGATGTAGTATCCCGCGTCATACAAATAGCCGTACAGCCTTTGGAGTTGATATTGGCCGGAGGAAATTACCTCGAGTTCCTGAAGCCAGGAAGTAACGATTCAAGCGATTCCAACAAAAGCCTCTTTTGTGACCCAAGCAAAAAACAAGCTTTTGTTGGACGGTGAACAATCTAGAAGTTTGTTATCTAACTACCTATCCTGGATAAGCACAAGACTAGAAGCCCAGTACAGCTTTTCAGCGCACGCATGGTAGGGTAAGATATTCAGCCAGCTGCTCAAACTTCCTCCCCTCTACCCCCGAGACAAGCTCAGTGAAGTAAGCACTAATTGTTTCCTGATCTTTAACCTGTTTGACTACGATGTCTTTAGGAAGAAAAGGAAATATGTTATGATAGCTCCCCATAAAAAGAAGTCCTGTTTCCCCTTCTCCTAGAGTTTCATTGATCGTTTTGGCGACGAATTTATCCCTTTCCTTTGTTAGCTGGTTCTTACGGAGTTTATACCTAGCAGAAGCGATGGTCTTCTCCTGAATCGATCTGGAGTGAGTAAGCTTAGTGATATATTCGTACTCCTCTTTGAGGAGAGAGGGGTTCTCAGTTTTTATTATCTCAGCGCCCCTTGCTATCAGGCTTAGGATAATTTGGTGATTCTTGCTCCCGCGTTTTGCTGCCTCCTCAATAATTTTTCTGCCCAGTGCACCATCCGCCGGGAGTCCATCCTGGTAAACTTTCAGGGGGGAAGCGTTGACGGTAGCAAAATAATCAGCTATATTTCCCCAATATTTAGCTACGCTCTCTTTATGTTTAGCCCACCTCTCTTCCCCAAACAGAGAAGCACTTTTGCTGTCGATGGCAGCTGCCTCGCTTCCCAGGTCAGGCTCCATATGGATAACGGGTACAAAAAGGAGTTTCCTCACGGCTGTTCGTCAGTCCTCCGCATTGTTTTAAGTGCACTGCTGAAGTGCCGGGCACTAATCTTGAATTTGGTCACGTCCTTCTTTTTCTGGTTTATGAATTCCCTTATGGCCAGCATAGAAGCCCGCTTTGAAACTGCCTCTATATCTGAACCAACCATACCTTCGGTTGCTTTAGCTAAGGACTCGAGGTCGACATCATCAGCCAGAGGCTTACCTTCGGTATGAACCTTGAATATCTCGAGTCTCGCCTTCTCATCAGGGATAGGTAATTCCAACTGGAAGTCAAATCTGCCAGCCCGAAGGATGGCAGGGTCAATAATATCAGGCCTGTTGCTGGCCGCAAGAACCACTACTCCCTTGAGTTCTTCTATCCCATCCAGTTCAGTGAGCAACTGGCTGATGACTCGCTCGGTGACATGGGAATCAGCGCTGGCACCGCGGGTTGGGGCGATAGCATCTATCTCATCAAAGAAGATGATGCAGGGGCTGGCTTGTTTAGCCTTCTTGAAGACCTCCCTGATTCCCCTCTCTGACTCTCCTACCCACTTTGAGAGCAAAGCCGGGCCCTTAACTGAAATAAAATTCACCCCACTTTCAGTAGCTACTGCTTTAGCCAGCAGGGTTTTACCTGTCCCCGGGAGTCCAGTAAGCAGGAGTCCTTTGGCTGGGTTGGTGTTGGCTTGCTTGAATAAGTCTGAATACTTGAGGGGCCACTCGATGGTTTCTTTGAGCACCCGCTTTATCTCCTCAAGACCACCGACATCGCTCCACTTTACGTCGGGAATCTCAGTGAAAACCTCCCTGATGGCTGAAGGCTCCACCTCCTTTAGTGCCTCCGTAAAGTCATCCATGGTAACTTCAAGTTCTAGTAGCAGTTCATAGGGAATATAGTCGGCCTCAAACTCAATCTTGGGCATTATTTTCCTGAGGGTTATCATCGCCGCTTCTCTTGATAGGGCTTCCAAATCGGCCCCGACAAAACCGTGGGTGATTTCGGCCAGTCTCTCCAGGTCAACGTCGGAAGCTAAAGGCATACCTCTGGTGTGGATGTGAAGTACTTCCAATCTTCCATTCTTATCAGGAATGGATATCGAAATCTCCCGGTCAAATCTGCCTGGCCTCCTTAATGCGGAATCAAGTACATTGGGTATATTGGTAGCGCCGATAACAATCACCCTTCCCCTTGATTTCAGGCCGTCCATCAGAGCTAGAAGCTGGGCGACTACCCTTCTTTCCACCTGCTGGTCGCCCCTGATTTCCTCTCGCTTGGCGGCTATAGCATCAATCTCGTCCAAAAAGACAATTGCTGGCGCATTCTCACTAGCCTTTTCAAAGATAGCCCTGAGGTGTGCTTCGCTCTCTCCGTAAAATTTGTGTATAACTTCCGGTCCGCTAATGTGGTAAAAATAGGCATCGGTTTCACTGGCTACCGCTCTGGCAATCAGAGTTTTACCGCACCCCGGAGGACCGTGCAGAAGCACGCCTTTAGGTGCTTCTATCCCTAACCTGTCAAAGACTTCAGGATATTTTAGGGGAAGCTCAATCATCTCCCTTATCTTGTTAATCTCTTTATGAAGGCCGCCAATATCCTCATAGGTAACTCCTACCTCCTCTTTTGCGCTAACCTTCTCCCCTCTCATTTTAATTAAGGTTGTGGGATGAATGACAACGACCCCCTTGGGGTTGGTATCTAGTACAGAGAATTCTTGATAGCGGGTGCCAAACAGGGTTACCCTTACCTTATCGCCGGGAGTCACTGCCAATCCTTCCATCAGCCTTCCAATGTAGCCGCTATCTTTTTCCCGGGCAAAGGTAGATGATGGAGCTATTGGAGCCAGGACTATGTTAGTAGCGGTCTTATAGTCAATCTTCTCAACCTGCGCCTTCTCGCCCAGACCAATCTGGGCGTTCTCTCGAATAATGCCATCTATCTGAATGACCTCTTTGCCGCGGTCCTCCATATAGGCAGGCATCACTTTAGCTACCGCTGGTCTTTTGCCCAGAATCTGAATGATATCACCTACCTCAACATCCATCTCAGCCATATTTTTGGGGTCAATCCTGGCTATGCCACGACCGACATCTTTAGCCAGTGCCTCAGAAACCCTGAGGGTGAGTCTCTCTATTCCTACTTTTGCCATATTCTTTACTTCTTTCCGAGCTTTATCTCTAAAATCCCGTTTTTGTATGAAGATTCCATAGAGCCGGCATCTACCGGTGAAGGGAGTAGTACCTCTTTACTGTATTTCCTGCCCTCAGCTTCGGCAGTGAGGTTAAGAATATCATCCCTTACCTCAAGGTGAATGTCACTCTCCTCTACACCGGGAAGCTCGGCAATCACTACTAATTTCTCCCCTTCGTCAAAGACATCAACTATCGGTCCCCTGACTTCGGCTACCACTGCCCCCTTCTCCGTTGCCCTGATGTTGCCGAACTGCTCGATAACCGGCTTTCCTCCCAATCCCATCTTTACGCTGAAGCCATATACCCCCCTGGCCTTGTCGCTTAAGCCTTTAATCTCTCCGGTACGGGTATATTCCCCTTCTCCCTCCTCAGCCATCTTGGAGACGAGCTCAAAGAGGTTACCGATGCCCTTGAACAAGCTGCCAAAGCCAAACTCAAACTCCCCACCCGCTTTCCTCTTTTCTTCAGTCACAGGAGCACCCCCTGGTCTTTTCCGCAGTTCCTCCAGCTTGAGATTCAAAATAGGTAACGGCCTGGTTAAGCCCTCCTCCCACCGTCTCACCGTCTGCAAGGAGACCCCAAGAAGCTGGGCGAACTTCTCCTGAGATAGGCCAAGTTCTATGCGTAATCCCTTGATTTGCTTATCTTCCATCTTCCACCTCAGTCCATATTATAACAGATGTTATAACACTTGTCAATACCTCTGTCAACATTTTGGGGGAAATCAAGCTAAAACAATCGGGTGAGGACTGCCGTGCTATCAGGTCAAATCTCGATCTTCGGGGGTGTTTTGAGTAAGCAACAATGAGAAAGCGGGGTGGGAAGTCATTATTCTTCATCTGTTGTCACCAGCATAGCATCAATGAAACGACCCAGCCTGACTTCAACGTGGACTTCTTCCCTCTCAACCATGACCACGAATTCACCGTTTGGGAACTCCCAGCTAGCTTTATGCTGTGTCTTCACCACCTTCACATCCTGGATTGAGGGAAAGACTAATTTAGGTGAGGAGGGCTGCCGTCGAAGAGGGGTCACCGAGGGAGCTTTGGAGCAGGTGGCATCTCGCAGTCTAAATTGGGTTACCTGTCGGTTACTTCTGCCACTTTTGGCTGGACCTCTATGTACCGGTGGGATACTTCTTAAAGGCACTTTATCATCCTTCTACCTCTGGTTCTTGTCACCTTCATTTCCAGCTTAAGCCACAGGCATTAAATACATATAAGAATCTTGTTAAAGTCCCGTTAAGATTTCGACGGTATTTGCGGAGATTGGGGGAAAGCCCCTGGAAAATAAGCTTTCCCTTCTCCTTGCCGGGGGAAGGGGAACAGGAATACCCATCGAAAAGTGGCGTGCTTTAATAACCAGGGGACCTGATGAAAGAGATTGAGAAACATCCGTGAAAAATATATTTCTTCGGTAAAGGGAGGGGGATAAAACTGGAGGTTGATGCGAGCTCGGTGACCGAGCAGGCAGGCTAGACTCTTTGTCTAGCACCGTTGCGGACTTGTCTATAAATCATGCCCAGCAGCTCTCTCAGCTCTGCGCTTCGGCATCTTATCTCGTCACTTTGCCCATTGACCAAAGCCTCTTTGACCTTGAGCACAGCTCTCCAGACTTCTTGTGCCGGCGTTTCGGCACGAGATTTATGAAGTTCTTCCATAAGCATCTCCGCGGCACGGATGGCACTGTCGGCTTCAATGCCTGCTTCCACCAGTTCCCGCTTTCTCCTGTCCTTATCGGCACTGGTTTCTGCATCCTCAATCATGCGCTGTATTTCCAGTGGATTAAGCCCTTTTGAGGAGACAACCCTTACACTTTGGGCATTTTCGGTTAGCAGGTCGGTTGCAGATACATGGACAATACCATCAACGTCTACATCGAAGCTAACCTCAATCTTGGGTGTTCCTCTAGGGAGTGGGGGAATGTCGTCCAGTTGAAACTGGCCGAGCGATAAGTTATCGTTGGCAAGCTCTCGCTCACCTTGCAATACGTGAATGTCTACCGAGGTTTGATTATCATCGGCTGTGGTGAAGATGCGTGATTCTGATGCCGGTAGCGGAGTGTTTCTACGGATTATTCTGGCAAAGAGTCCCCTTTGGGTTTCAATACCCAGAGAGAGGGGGAGGACATCCAGAAGAACCGCTTTATCGACTACCCCGAGTAACATTCCTGCCTGAATGGCCGCCCCCAGAGCCACAACCTCATCATGATTGATACTCTGGTAGGGCTCTTTTCCTAATAACTGTCGGGCGAGTTCTTGGACAGCAGGCATCCTGGTGGCTCCACCGACTAAGACTACCCGGTCGATGTCTTGAGGCTTCAGCTCGGCATCAGCCAGAGCCTGTTGGGTTGGGGCAACCAGTTTTTGCAGCAAATCTCCGGTTAGCTCTTGGAACTTTTCGATGGTCAAAGTTGTCTCCAGGTGGCTGAAGGCAACCGGGTTTTCGCCAATAAACGGCAAGTAAATGGATGTAGATGACCTTTCGGAGAGGTCAATTTTGGCTCTCTCTGCAGCCTCTCTCAGCCTTTGCCAGTCCGCTCCGTCCCTCGGGAAGTCAGTACCGTAGGTTTCTCGGTACTGCTCTGCCAGATACTCCGTTAACCTTTGGTCATAGTCATCCCCGCCCAGCCAGGTATTGCCGCTGACGGCTCTCACCTCAAAGATGCTCTCATCTAGCTCGAGCACAGAGACATCGAAAGTGCCACCACCCAGATCCCAGAACAATACGGTACGAATATCTTCTCGGTTGAGGCCGTAGGCTAGGGCAGCAGCCGTGGGCTCACTAATAATCCTGATAACATCCAGACCGGCGATGATGCCCGCCTCTTTTGTCGCTTGGCGCTGACAGTCATTGAAGTAGGCAGGCACCGTAATAACCGCTTTCACTAGCCTTTCACCCAAATACTGCTCAGCATCTGCTTTGACCTTTCGCAGGATTAGGCTGGAAATCTCCTGAGGTGTATATTCTCTTCCACCAATGTTCACCTTGTAGTCGGAGCCCATACGTCTTTTGACCGAAAAAACTGTCCTGTCAGGATTAGCCGCAGCTTGTCTCTTAGCCATTTGTCCTACCAGAGGCTGTCCATCCCGTGTAAAAGAAACGACCGAGGGGGTGAGCCGCTGGCCCTCGGCGTTAGGTATTATCTTCGGCTGACCATTTTCGATGGCACCGACGACAGTGTAAGTCGTTCCCAAGTCAATTCCGATTGCTCTAGTCATATTGTTATCTAACTAAACGGCAAGAACGGTTTATCTGGAACTAATGGCAACACTTATTTCCTCGCACTCTCGCTGCATGACCCACATCTCAGCGGTGTATTCGCAGAGCGGACATACGGCTTGTTCCTTATCCGCCCAGCAGTGGAACTGCTGACCACACCCGCATTGAATCTTATACCGAAGGCGCGGCCGGCGTAAGATACCGCTGAGAACGTAGTCCATATCTATTATCCGCAGCTGAATCCCAGGTCGCCGCGATTGTAGCTTGATCCTTGTTTCCGTTTCTGCCTTAAAGTTCATCATGTTTCAAACCTCAGCCCATTATCATTGTCATTCCCATTCTTATGCCTCTTAACTTGGCCGTTCATAACTGTATGCAACTAGCGCAGTTCATTGTCATCGTCCAACCACTGCTGTACAAATCGGTTCCTCATTCTTTTTCCGACGTTCGCTCTCCCAGGCGCGAGTGCGTGCATCCCAGTCTTTCATCAGGCCATATTCCAGCATGGTCTCCATCCCGGCCAGGGCAGCCCTGAGATTCACCCCGATGAGGGGAACACCAGCAAGTGAGATGATGAGGTCGGCATTGATTACCAGTCCCTTATCCAAGACCCTATCTAGCAGGTCAACCAGCGTAGCGTGAGAATTACGTGTTGGCTCCATAGACACCTCTGTTAGGCACCCCCGACAAAGCTATAGGGGGGCCAGGGTCCGGTAAAGCGTACCGCAAAGCCCCTCATCCGGTTTATCTTTCCCAGTTCCTCCCCCAGCTCTGCATACCTGTCTCTGTAGACCAGACAGGAGAGGTTTATAATCATCGACAAGCCTGGCTCTGCCTTCTTCGTCTTTTCCACACGGACATCATCGGTGTATTTTCTAATTCGGCTGTAAAAATTCTTAAAGCATTCGTCGGCTGTGGCTTCCATTTGGTGCTTTATGAGGTTTTCTAGCTTCTGTCGGTACATATAGCCTAGGCCCTTTGGTTTGGATTTAATTTCCTCATCCAGCCTTCTTATTTCCGGGCTTATCCACGTCAGACTTTGGACAATAACCTTAGGCTCCCAAAAGACTTGCACACCATACTCAGCCTTGCCTTTTACCTTCTCGATTCTCCTCTTGAGCTCTTCATACTCCTGCTTAAGCCAGTCCTTCACATTCCGCTCAGCACTTTTCGCCGCTTCTCCCCTAATTATGGTGTCGAAGCTTAGCGGGAGCACCACGCCCCACCTCTCCCAGGCAGCATCAACCACTCTCTGATGCGTCATTACCCACCCTTTCACCACTTCCTGGTTGTCTGACTGGTAGGGCTGCGGCGGGTAATTGTGAACCACAGCGCAAATATCCTTGTAGGGGATGGTGTAGACGTCACCCCCCTCTATGCCAATTTTCCCTAGGCTCAACCCTTCTCCGGCGCTGGCAACACAATAAACATATCTTCCCTCTTCCTCTACGATGGCTTCAGTGACCAGTGTAACTTGGGTTTTACCACCGTGTTGCGTCTCTAGACCCATTGCTCAGCCTCCTGTCTCCATTTTTCAGGGTTTATCATTCTGTCGAGGACATCATCCACAACCTCGTCAAGGCCATCCCTTACCGACTTCACAGACTCGACGATTCCCTGCTCTTGCTTTATCTCCTCGATAGCGCCGTCGAGATCCATGAGCGCTTGCCCCAGCCTCTCCATCTCTTCTTCGGTCAGGCTTCCGCCTTCCATACGTCTCATGGCCTGAAGCTTGAGAGCGTCCCTTATTATCTCAACAAGGGCGATTACCAGTCCGAGAACCCCGTGCTTCAGGTTTTTCTCATCGATATCAACTACCATATCTCCGGCTCACTTTAATCACGTTTTCTTCTGCAGACGAATTTCCAGAATGCCGTTTCGGCAACTCGCTTTCAAACTGCTCTCATCTACAGGCGAACCCAGTTCAATCTTCTTGCGATAGTTCCTGCGGGCAATGGACTTTGAGGCAAGAGAAAGAACCTTATCCTCGACTTTGAGTTCAAGGTCTGCCAGCTCCACGCCCGGAACCTCAGCTACGACTATGATCTCTTCAGCTTCACGGAAAACGTCTACCGCTGGCTCAACGGCTTCGGGCGGTTCTGGAGCCTTTTCCTTTCTCTTACGCCTGGCCACCGGTTCGATCGGTGGGGCAGTAGTGCCTACATGATACTCCCTATCTCCAAGAATACCGCTGGTTTTGAAGTGCCCGCTAATGCTCGCTCCACCACTCTTCCACTCCTCATCACTCATCACTTCCCTGCCGCCAGCCTTCTTCAGTTTTTCCCTGAGTTGTTCGAGCCCACCCTTTACATCCTCCGGGGAAGAGATAAGCTTGGCCAGGTCTATCTTGAGGCCGAAGATATTAAGCGTGCCGCCGAAAACATCAGATATGTCAGACTTTTCATCTTCTTTTTTCATAAGACCTCCTATCTAGCCTCTACCGGAGGGATTTCCTCCTGGTGGTGCCCATTGCCAGAGGGAACTGCACCTGTCTTCTTCGCTTTAGCACTTATCCAGCCGCACCAGGGGCATCCTTCATTCATGAGTTCTTCCACAGGTGCCCGCTTGCCACACTGAAGGCAGGTCTCTTTGCCAACCATCGCTTCCTGCCAGGCTGGCGTTTCCATTTTGGTGCCCGAAGGAAACTCCAGACCGTACTTGGCTGCAGTTTCGAATGATGCTATGGCTGCCCTTATTTTGATGCCGAGAAGCTCAACACCAACCACAGAGACAGTAATATCGGCGTTAATCACCAGCCCTTTATCAAGTATTCTGTCTATGACATCAGCTAGGGTACCAGCAGTGTCCTTTTGTGCTTGTAAAACCATGATTCCCTCCTCTCACATGTGACTCATGTGGATTATTACTCTCCAACCACTATGTTTACGAAGCTATAGGGAGGCACCGGACCTACGTACTTGAACTCTATTCTGCCATTATACCGGGCGGCAAGCTCCTCCACCTCGCCATCAAATTCCTTCTCCCGGCTCCTGTCAACCAAGAAGGTAGCGTTTAGGAGCATGTCATCGCTATAGGTCATGTTGAGGCAAGAATCACTGGAGAGCTGCCTCAGCGGCTGGAGCAGAACTTCTCTTTCCTTGGCCCTCTTATTTTCGAGAGCCAGCTTGAGCATCTCGCCTAAAGCGCCCTTATCTTGGCCAGCCTCTTTGGCCGAACAGCCTGTCATCTTAGCCCTTAACGCCTTTATCTCTGCGTTTTCCTTCACTATTTCCTGGAAAATACAATCCATATCTCTCCAAAAAACCTTGAGACCTAATTCCACCTTATTATCCAATTCCCTGAGCAGCTTCTTAAACTCCAGGTAGCGTCTCCGGAGAAGACTGCGGATTTCCTCAGCATTCGGCGCCACGGTGTAGAACCTCACTGGCAGGAGAGCATGGTCCTTCATTACTGCCTCAATTACTTTCTCATGGCAAATCATGGTTTCCTTACTGACGACATACTTCGTCATCGGGATACTGCTCACCACGGCACCCAAGTCCTTATAAGCGATAGTGGTCACCGGGTCGCCCCGATCGCCGATACCAATGGGGCCAAAGTTTCTTGCCTCGCTGGTTCCGACTATGCAATAAATGTATTGACCTTCTCGCACCACACTCGCTCCAGAACTTTTCGCCGCCGTGTCTTCTAACATTAATATTAGCGGGGTCACAAGCCTGTTTTATTCCCTTTCTTTCTTCTCTATAGGCTCGCCGCGGAGGCGGGTTCTCTTCCGCTCGAACTTCATCATATTGCCATCTTCATCTACCAGTACATCGTAGTCACCCAGGAGATCAGTGGCAGGGGGAATCCTTGGCATCTCAAGCATGTCCAGCTCTATATGCCACCCCTGCTCATCCTTAAACGTTCCCGTCACGGTTACAGGCTTTAGTCCGGTAACCTCTGCCAGTTGGCTCTTAGCTCGTTCAGCTAGCTCTTTCATATTCATAAATGGTCCTCCTTTAAGTTCTCGCTGCCATAGTGGGCATCATCACTACTGGTGCCGCTCAGCCTTGGCTTCTCGAATGGCATTTAATCGCTCCACCAGCACCCCTTCTTGCTCGTCATATTCCTCATCGGTGATATCGCCCATGTCTAGGCGCATCTGAAGCTCGAGGAGTTCACCACGAACTTTGCTTTCGTCCAAGAGCTCATTCTCGGCTGCCTCAGTGAGCTTGCTCGCCAGCCAGTGGACACCCCTTATCGGGCCTAAGACTGGGGCGGTGAGCAAATCAAGAATAAGACTCATCTCTTGCTCCTCTATCTCAGTTCTTTCCAGTCCACAATAATGTTGACAAAATTATAAGGAGGTGCTGAGCCGATATACCTGATGGCTACTCTTTCTACAAACTGCTCGTCCAGCTTGCTTACCGCCAGGTCAAATTCCGGTTCTTTGCTCTTGTTGACCAAAAAAGCTGCGTTTACTACCATCCTATCTCCGAATACCTCGTTCTCTCTAACTCGGTGGGTAAGCTGACGGAGCGGCAGTAATATCTTGGCCGCTTCCTTTGCCCTTTTGCGATTCAGCGCCTCTTTTACCATCTCTCCAAGACGTGCCCTGTCAAAATGGGTAGCCTCCGGAGATTTCCCTGAAAGTGAGTTGCGAAGCCTTCTTATATCGGTGTTCCCGGCGACTATCTCTTCAAAAATGGTCTTCTCGTCGTGCCAGAAAGCCTTCAGCCCCAACTCTACCTTATCCTCCATATCCGTCAGCAACTTCTCAAACTCTTCAAACCTGCTTACAAGGAGCTTCTGGATGGCATGCTCAGGAGAAGCGGAATCAGCAACGGTTCCAAATCTCACTGGCAGAAGGGTAAATTCCTTCATAACAGTCTCCAGAACCTTCTCATGAGCTACCATGTTCCGGCGGGTGCTTTCATACTGCGTCGTGGGGGAATCACTGACTACAGTCGCGAGACCGTTATGAGGCACCGTGTGCACCACCCCACCCCCGTTGCCGATGACATCCGCGTCGAACGTGCGCTTCTCAGAGCAAGGAATGATACAGTAAAGGTATTTCCCCAGTTCAGCCATTGGTAACTCCCGCTACACCCCAATTTCAGCGAAACTAAGGTGCTCAACCTCCTCATTTCTCAAGCGTCTTATGTTGATCAACAAGTTGCCATCCGGCTTCCCCTGCCCACGACAATAAGTAATAAGGAGTTCCAACGCCTGGTGAAGTTTGGCTAACTGCGTCTTTGTCGGTTCGTCTCCCGGGCTATAGTCCGGATGGCTTTTTGCTGCCAAGCGTCGGTATGCCTTCCTTACCTCAGGCTCGGAAAAAGTTTCACCCAGGTGAAGGAATTGTCTGGCTTCCTCTATCTTCTCCGGGCTGGGTCTGGTGATCTCTAAAGTAGCAAAGGTGTAGGGTGGCAGTGGCCCAATGATGCGAAAGTTAATCTGATTGTGGAAAAGGTCGTCTAGTTGCTTCACGCAACTATCAAACTCCTCTTGGTTGGCTTTCTCCACCAGAAAGGCTACGTTCATTACCATCTCATCAGAAACCAAGGCGTTGGACTGCACATCAACGGACACTGACATGAGAAAGTTTATCATTCGCTCTCGGTAGCTGCTGCGGCGCTTGTCCATAGATGCTTTGACCATCCGTCCCAGTTGGATTTGCTCTTGGAGAGTTGGCTGTCCCCTGACGGCAATAGCTTTACTAAACTGGATAATCTCCGGCTCGGCACTGATTTCTTGTAATATCTGCCTCCTATTCCAGGTGGCAGCTACCTCTATCTCAACTTTATCCTGGATCCAGGCGAGAGCATCAACAAATTGTGAATGACCCTGTGAAAGCAGGTTGCGCACTTCATCTGAGGTAGTAAGGACTGTCCCGAACTTTACTGGAAGCACCGTACGCCTCTTCATAACGAGCTCCACTACCAACTGATGCGCCAGTAATAAGCGGACCACCGCCTCCTTCGACATGGAGCTAAGTTCCTCGCCAAAGTAGTCACTCACGACGCAGCTGAGGTCTTGATGGGCTATCGTGTATACAGAACTGGAGCTATCCAGCCCGGAGATACCCAACACATTCTCATTGCTGCTATCTATAATTCCGTAGATATATTTGCCATACATTGGACATTGCTCCGAATAGATTTGCCCCCCTGCAAAAGGCACAGGGGACAGATGCTCCCTGTGTTACTGCTGTTGCCGTTTTAGCCATTTCAGAACCTCCATCAGCTAAGAAAATTATGCAGCCGGTTGTAGATACGGCTTGCCTTGTACAGCTTCTCCTCAGCTTCAAAGCGCTGTGCCAAGGCCAGCAACTGTTCCTGAGCGCTATGCGCTTCCTCAGTCCCTGGAAAGTACTCCACCAGCTTGAAGTACGCAGCTATCGCTTGATGGGTATTCCCGGCTTCCTGCCACGACTGGGCTTCATTAAGCAGAAGCACTAGTGGTGTTGCCTCTTGCGTTACCATTTTCTCTACCTTCCCTGGTCGTTGGCCTACCTCTGCTTGGCTCTTTCCTCTGCCCATCGCCTTGCTTCTAGTTCCAGAGCCTGTGCCTGAACATCCACCGGTTTTCTGCCCAGCATCCTGGCCCTTTCTATAGCCATCAGTCGCCGCGACAGGGCGCATACCCCAGCCATATTGACTCTCCCTGCTACCGTCGTCGCCATATTCCTTCTCTCCTCATCCCCTCGCCTTAGGCTGTAAGTCTTCCAGCCCAATCCATTGTCTCTTGTGACCTTACTCAATAATTAACGGCCATCTTTTTCCATTGCCGCCCCCCAGACTGTTCCCTTGCTTCTGCCTGAACGGCTGCGATAGGCTTTGCCAAAGAACTATCGGCTGTTTTTCCTTGCTGTGCTGTGTCCTCCAGTCTCTCTATAGCGTGCTGAACTTCCGCGAGCCGCTCATGAATGCGTTTTTTCCTATGTTCCAGGCGAGACAGCTCATTTTCCAAGCGCTGTCCCTCCATGCTAAGCGAATAAAGATCAAGATAGGTTGTTCCCTGCCGGGGCGGCTTTGAAGCGATATGATGCGTTGTAGCTGTTCTCAAATCGCTCAAACCCTTGGCGCTGGTAACGTCTTTCATGGTACCTCCTCGAGCCCTCGTGTCTTGAAAATAATCAACGGCTATCCTTGTGGCCGGTGCGTGATATCACGTGTTGTAAGAATGTCCCTTACTGTCTTGGTGGCATGCTCAGCAGCCATATGGTGCTGGAGCCGCGTTTGGCTGGTGAAGGATTTGCCACACCTCCCGCATTTATGCGGTTTTGCCTTTAATTCTCTCAATTCCTGCTGCATTCTCGGACCCTCCTTAGCAATATTGGTCAACGAGCCGGTTCACCACTTCCTTCACCCTTGAGGTCTGGGCACTGCTGCCCACCCTGGTGGATTCGGAACTCAGTATATCAAGGCACAACTGCCTGAAGGCCTCGCTTTCGGTACCCGCCGAGCCATTCTGCACCATCAGTGCCCTGCCTACCATTATGCAGCCCCGGACGGTTGGCGCAAACTCACAGACCCCGGACTCTCTTAAGCCACGCACGACATGCACTATCTTCTCAGCATTGCTTCGATCAAGTCCGGATTTGGCCTCGGTTATGGCTATCTCCGTCTCCTCATCAAAGTGGTCCAGGTCGAGGGTCACCATCCGGTCGCGGAGGGCATCCTGGCTGCGATAGACGCCGGCATATTCCTCGGGGTTACTGGTGAAGATGGCAGTGAAGTCAGGGTGGACTCTAAGGTAGCCTTCTCTCTCCTTGGCTGCTGGGATGTCGAGCATCTTCTCCTGAAGCACTGAGAGGAGGGCGTTATTAGCCTCGGGGCGTGACCGGGTGAACTCGTCATAGATAAGGGTAAACCCATACTTGCAGGCCACAGTGAGGCGGTTGTCCACCCACTTCCGGCTCATATCTTCCTCGGTCTTGAGCACCGAGTGAATGAAGTTGTCAATCACCTTTTTCGTCCGGTAGCCGTATTCACCACCCACCAGGTCGGAAGTACTGAACTCCTCATCCCCGTGGAGCATAACCACGGGGCGGCCAAGCTTGCTGGCGACATGAAGAGCTACCGTAGTCTTTCCCGTGCCGGAGGCTCCCCTGAAGTGGATGGGAAAGCCGGCAGCAATATAAGTTAATGCACGGTCAACAAGGCTTTCGACAAAGGGTGTTTCCACGAAGTTGGCTAACGAACGTGGCTCCAATAAAGTATCTACGGTTTCCTGTATCACCATGTAACTCACCTCTCTTTCTGCGCGTTCTGCGCGACAGAGTACCAAACTTCCACAAAGGCAATAGCCGCTACGTTAGCGCGCTGCCCGACAAAGTCTCCTGTTACCGCCGACATTTGGCGTTAGCCCCTGTGCAGTGTCCTTGCAATTTCCTTTCTATATGGCTAAGTAAATGAGTTCCCGCTTTTCTACCTTATTCTCACCCATGAGGTCTTTGAGCACCCTTGCCATCTTGATGCGGGCCACTCCGAATTCCTTCTCTAACTTAACCAGCTTGGTGCCGTCGGGGTGATTGGCCAGATACTGAAAAACTTGATTACGAAGTGTAGCAGCTTCTGAAGTTATCCCGACAGCTTCCTTGGCAGACGGCTTCACCGCAACTGCCACTCCCCCTCGTTTCGACTGCATGGTAGCAGTCAGTTTCTGCCATTCATCTTGCGCGCCTGCTTGTACCTCACTGAAGTTCCCGAGCAGAGTCTTTACCGCCGCTTTTCCTTCAGCCACAGCCCTGCCAAGCTCACCCATAAATTCACGTGCCTCACTCTGCCGCTCCCTTTCCCCCTTTGCCAGAGTCTGGCGTCCTTTAGTTAGTTCAGCTCTCTTTTTTCTACTCATAGCATTATGGGAGCTATCGAACTCACCCAACAGAGTCTTTACCGCCGCCTTTCCTTCAGCCACTGCTCTACCGAGTTCGCCCATAAACTCACGTGCCTCACTTTGTCGCTTCCCTTCATCCTCAGCTAAGGTTTGACGTCCCTTGTTCAAGTCAGCTCTCATTTCCCTGCTCATGGCAGCATGAGCGATGTCCAGTTCCTTCAGTTGGGTGCTTACAGCGGCCTTTCCTTCAGCCGCGCTTTTGGCAAGGTCAGCCTTTAGCTCCTGACTCATGGCGGCATGGGTGCGATCAAGCTCTTCTAATTGAGCTTTCACCGCAGCCTTTCTATCAGACACGCTTTTGGCAAGGTCAGCGCTTAGTTCCTTAGCCATAGCTGTCCTGGAGTCCTGAAATCCCTTTAAGTCCATTTTTACCGTCTCTCTAAGCTGTGCTATCCCGGCAACCCTGTCCGCATAGGAGCCGACAATTTCCTCAGCTAAGCCTCTCATTTCTTCTCTTGTTGGCATTTTCTTCCTCCTTTTTTGCGCTTATGGGGGTGACCACACCTGTTGGGTCACCATGCCAGTACCTTCTCCGGCCCTCAGTGCCATCCCCTTTGAGACCCACCCGATACGGGGAGCCCGTTGCACACATCAGGTTCCGGCATGGTCACCCCGAGGCGCTCTAAATAATACTACTTCTAGGCGGCTGCAGCTGCTGTCAGCCCGACGGCCTCAGCATACTTCAGGAAGGTATCCACACCAGCGACCGTTACCCTGGCCTCGATTGCTAGGATTTCAATGCCGACGAGGCTGACGCGCACCCATGCATCTACCACTATCCCTTTGTCCAAGATCCGGTCAACTACTTCGGCCAAACTGGATGATGCCATCGATTTCTCTATAGCCATTCCTTCACCTCCAAATTATTTTGTAGGCCAGTGCTGAAAGCAATGGGAAAGGGCTCCCCTTCTCTCCTCACGTGCCTTCTGTCATTAGTATGGCACTTTCAGTGCCTCTTGACAACACCCATTCAGGTATAATATTATATAGAAGATGCCAAATGTCCATATTGTATAGAAGCACGAGTGCTCTTACCCAAACAGGTTACCCCTAATGGGCCAGGGGTACTGTGGACGGAGAACCTCAGGAGGTTTGGATGCCGCAGAAAGGACAGGCCAACCAAGCTGATAAGGAAACTTTGGAATCAAATCTGATAGGCCTCCGCTCTGAGGTTGAAGCCCTGCAGAGGGAAGTCCGTTGCAAAGAAAAGCAAATGCGGAACCTTATCAAGAACACCCTGGATGAACAGGAAGCTGAGAGAGAGCGTATCAGCCTCGAGGTTCACGATGGGGTGACCCAGACTTTGGCCTCAGTCTTCCAGCATCTACAGAGTCTGGAATCCACCGAACTCAAGGGCGCCCATGCCAAACAA
>Ga0315547_1001412_pt1 | contig 19053 bp, 21 predicted proteins | sample SalMarSW160240MG_2_FD_202542 | JGI IMG/M metagenome (GOLD analysis project Ga0315547, IMG submission 202542) | Salt marsh sediment microbial communities from the Plum Island Ecosystem LTER, Massachusetts, United States - Salt Marsh Sediment SW1601-240 ...
CAGAATTAAGTTAATACTTATCTAACTTGTCCCACCGAAATCATGATTGTGTTGTCAATCAGCGAAATGGGACACTTTTTAAACCGAACATTTTGGCATAATCAGGCGGCATTAACAAGCTCCCTGAGGCCCTGGTTGTAGTCTCTGCGGTGATTAATCGTTTGTATTTGCACCTCCTTTCGACGCTCCAGTATCTGCTCTCTCCTGCCATATAAGATATCGGCAGGCGTCACGTTGCCGAGTGCCTTGTGGTAACGGCGGTAGTTGTAGTAGTCAACGAAGTCGGCAATTGCCCTCTCAAGTTGGCCAGGGAGTTCATAAGGAACCTGGTTCACCTCTCGCTTGATGCTCCGGTGATAGCGCTCCAGCTTCCCGTTAGTCTGGGGATGGAAGGGTGGATGTAGTTCTATCCTACGACCCGGACAGACTTTCCCGAAAGCTTTACCACCAGATGATTCTGGCCGAAGAGTTTGAGAAGCAGGGAATCAAGCTGGAGTTCGTCACGCAAGACATGGGCACATCGCCTGAGGACAGAATGTTTTTTAATATGAGGGGCCTGGTAGCTGAGTACGAGCGGGAAAAGATGAGAGAGCGCACCATGAGAGGTAGCCGCGTGAAAGCCAGGCAAGGCAAAGTGGTCAGCGCCGGGGTTGCACCCTTCGGCTTCCGTTACAACAAGGAAAAAGCTACATTAGAAGAGGACTCCGAGAAATCCCAGACGTTGAGATTAATTTTTTACACCTTTGCCAACGAGAACCTATCGCTTCAACGTTTAGCAGATAGGCTCAACCGCCTGCATATACCAACTCCTAAAGGCGGAGATAGATGGCGGGCCAGCACCCTCGGCATCATGCTGAGGAACGAAGTTTACATAGGCAAAATGCATCAGTTCAGACAGTATCGTGTTGAGTCCAGGTTGCGGCGTCAGCTATCAACGAGAAACAAAAAGACATCTCAAGTTCTGCGACCCAAGGAGGAATGGATAACGGTTGAGGTACCTTCGTTGGTCCCGAATGAATTATTTGAAGCCGTGCAGAGGAAGCTAAAAAAGAATGCTGAATTGTCCAGAAGAAACACGAAGAGACAATATCTGTTATCCGGTCTTTTGTATTGCTCTCGATGTGGTGGCCGAATGGGTGGGCATACCATGCGTGATATCGCTTACTACCATTTATCGTCAATTTAATCCAAATAATGTTCCACTTAAGCGAGATGGTGAGCCTCAGCCTTGTTCGTGCCCTGAGGTTAGGGCTGATGCAGTAGAACCGGTAGTCTGGGACACAATTTGCCAGCTTATCAAGGACCCCGACTTCCTAATCGAAGAGCTTCGTCGGCGCAATGTAGATAATTCACAGACGAAGGAAATCCTGGAACGTGAGCTGTTACTCTGTCAGGCCAGGCTAAAGGCGATACCGGATGAGCAGAGGCGGTTGGTGGAGGGCTACCGTAAAGGTTTATATGCGGATTTTATGATGCGTGAAGATATGGAGCTAATCCAGAAAGAACAAGCTGACATAGAGAAACGCAAGGTAGAACTGGAAAGGCAGCTTGCCCAAAGGCAACTGACGGAAAGCCAGGAGGTTAGAATCAGAAGCTTTACAGAGAAAATTAGCACAGGCTTGGATACCCTGGACTTCGCTGGTAGGCAAGAATTGATGAGGCTTCTAATTGAGAAGGTTATTTTCGATGGGCAAGGTGTTGAGATTCTAACCATCATAACTATCGATGAGCAATTGCATCCAATACACCGAGGGGTATTAGCGGGGTGAGGTGTAAAATAATAAACCAAAAAACTATAAAAGACTTTAGACTATTACGTGAAGCAGCCATGAAAAGAAATACCCCAGCGCGCCGCAGATGGGAAACGTCAGTATCCACGCCGCCACGATGTTACCCGCTATCCCCCACCGCACCGCCGAAAAACGCGTCGTCGCTCCCACTCCCATTACTGCTGAACTCACGCAATGTGTCGTGCTTACCGGAATACCCAGCTGCGATGCTCCCTCAATAACAGCGGCAGCCGATGCCTGGGCGGTAAAGCCGCCAATCGGCCGTAGCTTGGTTACCCGCATTCCCACTGTCTTGATGACGCGCCAGCCCCCTAAACCCATGCCGGAGCTGATTGACAGTGCCGAAATCGCGATTACCCACCACATCTGCGGGTCTGTTACCGAAAGGCGCTCCCATAGGTTGGCATCCCCGTAATAAATGACCAGCGCCATGGTAATGACGCCAATGGGCATCTGTCCGTCGTTCTTCCCGTGCGCGTATGCCACGAAGGCAGCCGCCGGGACTTGCAGTTTGCTGAAAAGCCTTTGTATCTTATCCGGAGCCACGCGCCGGAACACCCAGTACAGGGCGACCATCAGCGCGAAGCCGCCGGCAAAGCCAAGCAGCGGAGCCGACACCACCGCCGACATTACCCGCGTCATCACGTTCCATATCACCGCCTCACCCCCAACCGCCGCCGCCCCCGAGGCTGCCAGCGCCACCAAAAAACCGTGCGTTAAACTAACTGGCAGACCGCGATAGGTTGCGAAGGCCGTCCAGGCAATAACCGAAGCCAGCGCGGCAATCACGGTCAGGTAGGTTACTGCCTCCGGTATCAGAATCCCTCTCCCGATTGTCCGGGCTACCTCCAGTCCCGTGGCCGCCCCGGCGAAATTAAAAATAGATGCCAGAATTACGGCAGCCCGGGGCGAAAGGGCACGTGTTCCGATGGCGGTGGCGATGGCATTGGCAGCATCATTAAGGCCGTTGGTAAAACCGAACCCTATGGCCAGAATAATAATCAGTACCAGCAGGAAGAGATTGGCATCAGGCATGCTTGAGGGCTACCCCTTCAAGGACGTCAGCCACGTCCTCGCACCTGTCCGTGGCGCTCTCCATGTGCTCGTATATCTCCCGCCATTTGATAACCTCGGCAATATCCTCCGTATTATCGAAAAGCTCCGCAATGGCGGCGCGGTAAACCCGGTCGGCCATGTTCTCCAGCCGGTTTATCTCTACGCACCCCTCCATAATCCGCTTGAGTTCTTTCCGTCGGCGCAGTCCGTGGACGGCTTTCTCCACCTCGACCGCTCCCCGGACGATAATATCCGCCAGCTGCTTCGCCCTCTCCGTCGGGCTTTTTATCTTATAGATGAACAGGGCGTCGGCCGTGGAATGAATAAAGTCGATGACGTCATCCATGGTATGTGCCAGCAGGGCGATATCTTCCCGGTCGAAGGGGGTCACGAAAGTCTGGTGCACCAACGAAATAATCTGGTGAGTGATGGTATCTCCCCGGTGCTCCATCTCGGTTATCTCTGCTACACGACTATCGATGAACTGCCAGTCATCCATCATCTCCTTCAGGGCTTCGGCCGCTTTCACTATGTTTTGCGCGCTCTCCTCAAAGAGATCGAAGAATTTATGCTCCTTGGGGATAAAAGGCAACCTGACCATAGCTGTTTCTCCTTTATCGGGAAAGATAGCACGTTACCGGCGGGAGACCTTGAAACGGGGAACGCGGTAAGAAGTAATGCCGTAGCTTGGCTGAAATTGATGGGAACAAAGTGTACTCTGGGAGGGAATACATACCCGTAACTTGTGTAAGTCCAGTGACCTGCCCTAACAAACCGGGCAAAATGATACTCCTTCGTCCAGACCAAGACTTTAACACTTACCAGTATGAGTTTATTAGAGATTTGTAATAATTGTCAAGGAATCCCCGTGTATTACGGGATAATTATTTAGCTCTCGATATCTTCCTCGGGCTCCTCCGGTTCTTCCCCTGATTCCGGCTTGCCCTTCTTCTGCCACCAGGCTTTCAGCCGGGTGAGGACCTGCTTTTCGTATCCGAAGTTGCCGGGTGTGTAAAACTTCTTGCCCTTGAGAGCATCGGGCAGGTGCTGCTGGTCCACGAAGTGGTCGGGGTAGTCGTGGGCGTATTTATAGTCCTTGCCGTAGCCCATTTCCTGCATCAGCGGCGTTACCGGATTGCGCAGGTGCATCGGTACCGATTCGCTGGACCCCCCCTTAATTTCCTCGCGGACCTTGTTGTAGGCCTCGTAGAGCGAGTTGCTCTTGGGGGCGGTCGCCAGGTAGACCGCCGCCTCGGCCAGGGCCAGGTTGCCTTCGGGCATGCCGATGAAGTGGACCGCCTGCTGGGCCGCCATGGCCACCACCAGCGCCTGCGGGTCCGCCATGCCGACGTCCTCCGAGGCGAAACGTACCATACGGCGGGCAATGTACAGGGGGTCTTCCCCCGCCTCCAGCATCATGGCCAGCCAGTAAATAGAAGCGTCCGGGTCCGAGTCCCGCATCGATTTATGCAGCGCGGAGATAAGGTCGTAGTGTTGCTCTCCCGCCCGGTCGTAGAGCACGGCCCGCCGCTGCAGGGCGTCTTCGATAACCGATAGCGTAATCAGGCGCTCGCCCTCGGTGTTGGGCGTCGTGTTCTGGGCGGCCGTCTCCAGCGTGTTGAGGGCAACCCGCGCGTCGTGGTTGGACATGCCGATGAGATGGCTCATGGCGTCGGGGGCCAGCTTGGCGTTCAGTTCGCCGATGCCCTGGAACTTGTCCATCAACGCCCGGTGAATCAGTATCTGGATTTCATCTTCGCTCAGGGGCTTGAGCGGCAGGACGCGTGTGCGGGAAAGTAGCGGCGACGTTACTTCGAAGGAGGGATTTTCCGTGGTGGCGCCGATGAGGGTAACGGTGCCGTCCTCGACGTAGGGCAGAACGGCATCCTGCTGGGTCTTGTTGAAGCGGTGAATCTCGTCGATAAAGAGGATGGTTTTCTGTACGTGCACCTTGCGCCGTTCCGTGGCCTGCTGTACTATCCGCCTGAGGTCATTGACACTGGCGCTGACCGCGCTGACCGGACTGAAGTGAGCGCCGGTGCTGTTGGCGATGATATAGGCCAGGGTGGTCTTGCCGCACCCCGGCGGCCCCCAGAAAATCATGGAGGGGATGCGGTCCGACTCTATAGCCCGCCGGAGCACCCGCCCCTTGCCGATGACATGCTCCTGCCCGACGAAGGTGTGCAGGCTGTTGGGCCTCATGCGGGTGGCCAGCGGGGCGTTCTGCATCTGCTGCTCCTGGTCCTGTTGTGGTTGCTGTTCGAACATGTCCATGCTCATGGTTCACCTTCCTGTGTTAACGGCTGCTCCAGGCCGGCATCGTCGAAAGGTATTCCCTGGCGGCGGTCTCGGCGGCGACCCTGCCCATGCCCCGGTTATTCATCATTAAGCCCACCATCCCTTCGAGGATGTCCTCGTAGCTTTTGAGGCGTCCGTCCGGGTTGCAGCAGTGAACGCAGTATTTATTTTCGGCGTCACCCCCGCCGTAACTTTCCGGGCCTGTCATGGGCATGCCGCAACTCTGGCAGTTGGCCGTTGCGGGCACCTCGCAGCCTTCGCAGGTTATTTCCGACTGTGCTTCCAGCTCGGAGGCCGGCTTATTTCCGTTTCCGTCTGCCACCTTTTTAACCCCCTGTTATATGTATATATTGTGCGCTATAGTTTACTGCAAATTATTATTTTTATCTACCCCTCTGTCATTGCGAGCCCTCACGCTACGCTCAGGATAAACTCCGCGAAGCAATCCGTTTCCTGTCTACCTCACCCCCTTTATCCCCCTCTCCTGACAAGGCGTTCCGCAGGAGAGGGGGAGGTTAAGGAAGAGGGGCTTCGCCCCTCTGGGACTGCCCATAATATTATTGTCTACTATTCCCAGAATTATTACGGAGCTATAGACTTAGAGATTTTTGCCTCGCTCACCTGTGCTACATAAATTAAAAAAGATGCTGTTTCATTGAGGTCGCCACCCCAAGTTGTCACACTTATCGAAGATACCACATATCCTTTTCGGAAATATATCTCAGCCTCAATTTGTTTCATCATTATTTCTCTTTCCTCATCCAATACTTTTTCAGTGTGATACCATGCTTTTGATTCGTCACCCACTGACGAAATATCCCACTCTGTACCAGTTATCCCATTTTCTTGTAAGTCACTAAACCCAAAACGAGGGGGCTTCATGTCAGCAAAGCCCAATTTAGCTTTCTTTACAGACCTATAAACTCTAACTTCATTTTCAAGGGAATATCCAGGGGCTAGCTCAAGGTGTGTTTTGTTAATATCAGTGGGATAGCGTGTATAAAAGACTCGACGATAGCATGTGTTATAATCAGAGCTTGAGTATTTGGGATATGGGTCATATTCTTGTGAAAACTCATCATGGGGGATGGGGTCTTCGTCTAAAAGGTAATCTAGGTCATAATGAATTGCCGAAAGGCTTAAATCTTTAGCATTGGGTAGATTTGCAGTTCTGCTACATCCGTAAAATGGGAGTATGGAGATAAGCAAGATAACTAAGCCTAATATAGTGATTTTCTTCATCCTAGCGCTACTATTAAGAGGATTTCGCCTAGTGTTCTCGGGTTTCACTTATACCTCTTCACCTCGAATCTATATAGCTGCACCGGCTCGTCCGGGCTGATGCCGCCCTTCTGCCGGCAGATATCAATCTGGTATTCCACCGTGTCCACCCCTTCGAGGTCGGGCAGGAGCAGGCCCCGCCGCCACCCCGCCTCGACGATGACCCCGTACTTCCGGGGGTCGAGCTGGCTTTCATCCTCCACCGGCTCGGGCTTTGTGAGCACGTCCACGCTGTAATCCAGGTCATTAAGCTCCTCCGGGACGATGGGGGGAAAGCGGGGGTCGCGGGTGGCCGAGCTTACCGCATTGGTCATAATCTCCCCGGCCACGTTCTCCTGCTGCGGCTCGAACGTGCCGATGCAGCCCCGCAGGGCGCCGAGCTTGTGAATGGAGACGAAGACCCCGGCCTCCGCCTTCATCTCCGGGGTGAGGTCTTTTGGGGGCGGAGGCTTTTCTCCCTCTCTCACGTATGTCTCCACGGTTTCCTTCGCTAGAGCCGCCAGCGGGTGCATACCGGCCTTTTTGAAGATGACGCCGGCATAGCCGACCACCTCCATATAATCGCCGGTGGTATCGCCGCTGGTCTGGTATTTTATCAACTCAGCACCGCTAACGCCCAGCTCTTTCGCGGCTGATATGAGGGTGACCACCGGGCCGTGGGCGCACATTGATATGCGGAGGTCTTGGTACCGCCGGGTCAGTTCGTCCTCGTCGAGGGCCAGCATGGCCTCCACTGCCTTCATGTCCTTCTCTTCGGCGGATGCCTGCGGCTCGCGGTGGGTCATGTCGCCGCTGGCGAGAATTACTGCCTCTCTATTCAACTCTTTAATCGACCTGGCGATATCCCGTCCGATTGCCTTATAGATGTCAGCGGGGGCACCGGCGAGGATGATGGGCACTATCCGCACATCCGGCTTCAAATATTGCAGGAAGGGAAGTTGCACCTCGACGGCATGTTCCTCCAGGTGCGCCCGGACGTCCTCCTCCGCGTACTCGGATACGGCGATGATTTTCCGGGCCAGTTCCGAGTCGATTTCCACATCGCCCATGGGCATTTTCCACGTGCCCTCGACCATGACGCTGAACGGTTTTCCCAGTCCGGAGTGGGTGGGCCCCATGATGATAAAGGTATCTTTGAAATTGATTCTGGAGATGGTCGCTCCGGCTACCGCTCCGGAATACTGGTAACCGGCGTGAGGCATGAGCAGGCCGACGGCCTCGACTTTCGGCGCGTCCTTATTCACGTACTGCGCAATCGTTGCCCTGAGTTCCGAAGCTGAGGCGGGATAGAAGTATCCGGCGACATATGGGTTTCTTATCATTTTACCCCTCCTTCGAGCCGGGCGACCTGAAATTAAGCTCCGCTCCGCAGAACCGGCATTTCGAGCCGTCAAGTCCCACGACATCCGTCTGGTAACCGAGCCTCGTCACGACGGTCTTGCCGCAGGCATAGCACCTGGTGCTCTCGCTCTCGTGGCCGGGGACGTTGCCGGCATAGATAAACCTGAGTCCGGCCCGGCGGCCTATCTCGCAGGCGCGGTCGATAGTAGCCAGAGGCGTCGGGGGCAGGTGCGTCAACCGGTGGTGGGGATGAAAGCGGGTCACGTGCCAGGGAGTCAGTTCGCCCAGCTCATCTCTTATCCAGTTGGCGATTCCCTCAAGTTGCTTATCATCATCGTTCATGGTGGGGATGATGTTGGTGACCACCTCGACGTGCATATCCCATTTGTCTTTTGCCCGCTTGGTTACTTCGAGAATTTCCTGCCAGCGGGGTATCCCGGTCAGAGCTTTATAAAATTCATCGGAGAATCCTTTAATGTCGACGCGCCAGGCGTCTAGATAGGGGCCGATGGCATCCAGTGCCTCGGGCGTGGCGTAGCCGTTGGTGACGTAGACGGTATAAAGGTTGTTCTCTTTGGCCAGTTTAGCCGAATCGAGGGTATGCTCGAACCAGATGGTCGGTTCGTTATAGGTCCAGGCGATTCCCCGGCAGTCGTACCGAACGGCCAGTTCTACCGACTTTGCCGGCTGGAGTTCGCGGCAGCCGTGCAGCAGGGAGGTGCTGTCGGCGGTGGAAATTTCCCAGTTCTGGCAGTGTTTGCAGTGGAAGTTGCAGCCCAGAGTGCCGAGGGAGAAACACAGCGTGCCGGGGTAGAAGTGGAACAGGGGCTTCTTTTCGATTGGGTCGGCGGCAGCGGATGATACCCTGCCGTAGTTGAGGTTGAACAGTGTGCCGCCCCGGTTCTGGTACATGCCGCAGACGCCATACCTGTCCGGATTAATCCGGCAACGCCACTGGCAGATGTTGCATCTTACCGTAGAGTCCGGCAGTTTTTCATAAAGCAAGGCCTCGTGCATAGCTTGGCTCCCCCATGCCTTACCCTAATTATATCACTCGGGTATTGTCAATTATAGTGCCGTGTTTTTTTATCTACCTCACCCCCTGTGTCCCCCTCTCCTGACAAGGCTTTCAGCAGGAGAGGGGGAGGTAAAAGAAAAGAGGGGCGAAGCCCCTCTTAAACGCCCTGCTCTTGTTGATGGTGTGTAATTAGCTCTGAATTTTGGTTACTTTGAGGGGGCGCTTTCTTGAAGAACCGGGGACTCTGAACTTATTGTTATCGAAACGGGGTATGGCTTTTTCAGTCGGCCTGCCCACCTGCGGTACCCATTCGTAGGGTATGCGGTAGGCACGGTAGAGAAGATTTATCTTAATCATCCTGTGTGTGTACGGGCTGAGGTACTCCCATACTATTTCGTGTTCCGCAGTTACCTCGAAGATGCGCCTGTCCTGTCCCTCTGTTATTAGCGTGTTTCCATTGGGGAGGCGCTGCGCCGAGCTGACAAAACTGCTGTAGAACGTGTTGAAGCCGGGAAACATGAACCCCTCCCGGCGCTGAGGGTACTGCCAGACAATTTCGAGCGTTGTGGGGTTGAGCTCCAGCACCCGTGAGTAGTCCCTTCGGGCGTTGTCGATTCCGGTGGGTGCGCCGGGATTGGGGGCGCCGTAGCCTGCCCAACCCCCGTTATCGAAGATGAGGATATTGCCTTCGCCCGGCAGTCCCCGGGGAATCAGGTGGGCATGGTGCTGGCCGATTATCTGGCCTATGTTTCTGAGGGCTGGAGTGGCCGTAAAATCCGGTCCCAGCTGCCAGACGATTTTGCCCGTCTTCCTGTCGGTGATAGCGGTTATGTTCGTCTGCCGGCCGGCCCAGATAATATTATCCGGGTGAAAACGTTCGTCCCCGCCGTCGAACCAGCGGTTGGGGCCGAGAGTGGACATGCAGTTCATATGCATCCAGTCGCCGACCTTGCCGCCGGTCAGCTTCATGCCGGGATTGCGTGCCATGGTGTTCCTGGCTTCCTCACTGAACCCCATTTCATCGAAATGCTCGCTGCAAACCCATTCCCAGATTATCTTCCCGTCCCAGGTCACCTCGATAATAGTATCATCCGCGAGCAGCTTGTCGCTTATCCGGGATTCTTTAAGATTTTTATGACAGAGAATCAGTGTATTTCCTCTATCAACCAGGGGGGGCATGCCGGGGGCAAAATACCCCACCGGGTTGCCTTCTCTCTGGTAATCGTGGTGCTGCCGGGCCATCCATCTCGGCTTCTGGCACGGGTCCTTGATGCGCTCGTATCTATCGAACTTCCAGACGATTTTACCATCCCAGTCGACCTGCACCAGGTCGAGCATATCCTGGAAGCCGTATTTGAAATTCCTGGTGCCGGTGCTGCCCATGAGATAACCGCCGGGCAGCAGCTTATTGGGGAAGCCGTCAAATCCCCGCCACTGGTTGACCACGTTGCCGTTCATATCAACCAGGATGGCCCCCGCGCCTCTTGCCTGATGCAGGCTGGCCTGGAACAGGGTGTAGCCGTTCCAGCATTTCTCCGGATTATAAATAGTGGTACCCGTTGGATAGACGGTTGGAGGCATGATTTCCCCTCCCCCGTGTTTATCGGTTCGGGAACAGTATAGCTTTTTAAGAGATAGGGGGCAAGGGGGGGGCAGATTTTGCCCGGTAGTGTATCAGTTTGGCTTTATCTCTTTACTTCATGTATTATAACTTCGTTAGACCTCATAAGACGTTGGCTAATCCGTATCCTAGAACGCCAGCTATGGTAGCAGGGATTAGTAATCATATTTGGTCAATAGAAGAAATTGTTAAGCTAAGTGATGGAGGATTGTGTGAATAATGGATAAACCACTAGTTAACGCTGCCTTTATTGATGGCAACAACTTATACAAGTCTGGTTTTGATATTGGATGGAAACTAGACACTCGGAAATTCAGAATACACCTAACTGAAACTTATCAGGTGAGAAAGGCCTATTACTGCATAGGATATATCCCCGCTAACACAGGACTTTATGCTAGACTGCAATCTGAAGGTTATGAACTGATATTTAAGAAAGTCCAGTATATTAACGGGCAACCAAAAGGAAACATCGACGCTGAATTGGTTTTGAAATGTATGACTCAATATAGAGTCTACGATAAAGCTGTTATAGTAACTTCCGATGGGGATTTTGCCTGTCTAGTTAAGTATTTAATACAAAAGGGGAAACTACGAGGAGTTATCGCATCTAAAAGGGCATTATGTTCTGACTTATTGCGGGAAGCCTCTGGTACATATCTTTCTTATCTCAATGACCTTAGAAAGAAATTAGAGTATTTATAAATTGAAGGAGAACCTCATAAGGACGAAACCTTATGCCGTTCCCCTTCATAGTATCTCTTTGAGAAGAATATCATATATATTGTCATTTGTCAATACCTTTTAACCACTTTTAACCATTTTCTATTATTTTGTATCAAGTGCTACCATTGTTTTTTCTTTCATTCAAATTGACCCACTACCTTTTGCCCCCTCCCCTTTACGAATCTGCCTCAAAGGATTATAATATACTGGTTTGTTCTGGTAGTAAAAAATTCAGCCGGGGGTGAAGCTTGGGCGTTATATATGTAGTCTCTGCGGAAGAAGCGGCAGGCAAGACGGCCATCTGTGCCGGTCTGGCCAGGAACCTCATGAATGACGGCAAGAAGGCGGGCTATCTGAAGCCGCAGGTCGCTGAGAAAGACGGCTCCGATAGTGATGTTGCCTTCATGAAGGAGATTTTAGGACTGGCCGATGCCGTGAACGCGCCCGACGTGATTCAGGGCAGGGATGTCGTCCTCGTTGAAGCCACGCTCGGGCCGACAGCCGATGACACCGTGAGTAAGGAAACCTACGGCGCGGCCAGGGAGATGAAGGCCAGGGCTATCGCCGTGGAAGCCTATACCGATGAAGCCTCTAAATATATGGACGTTTACAAAGGATTCGGCGAGAATCTGCTGGGCGTCATTATCAACAAGGTGCCGGAGAGTCAGCTCACGCAAGTCAAAGACGAGGCTACGGCGCAGTTCGGCGCCAAGGGTATCAAGGTACTGGCGGTAATCCCCGAAAATAGAGTCCTGCTGGCCATAACGGTCGGCGAGCTGGCCGAAAGCGTTCAGGGGAAAATCCTGAACAACCCCGACAAATCGGGGGAGCTGGTCGAGAATTTCATGCTGGGAGCAATGGTCGTCGATTCCGGTCTGGACTACTTCGGACGCAAGGAAAATAAAGCCGCCATCGTCCGTCAGGACCGCCCGGATATGCAGCTGGCCGCGCTGGAAACATCGACCAGATGTCTCGTCCTCACCGGCAGCAACGAGCCGCCGGTATATAATGTCCTCCAGAAGGCGGAGGCGCGGGGCATTCCGATTATCGCCACCGAGACCGAGGTCAAAGATATCGTCGCCGGCCTTGAAGATACCCTCCTGAGTGCCAGACTGAACCAGGAGAAGAAGCTATCCAGGCTGGCCGAAGTGGTGAAACAGAACCTGGATATAAAAGCGGTAGTATAGCCGGCGGGGCACACCCGGCTGAGAAGGGAGACTATAAACAAACTGGATTAAACATCGTCCGCGATTGACCGCATTTCCTTGCTCCTTAACAACAGGAAGCGGGGGAGGTTCCTGGGGTGGTTATTTTACTCTGGGACTTTTTATTTAGTCCAGCATTGATAAATTCAGACAGATTGTTATATGTTATACAATCTTGCTTACCGCATTCCGGCACCCCGGCCGGACTTACCGGCCGGGAACTCGCGAAAAATCTAAAAAGGGGGGCAGGTGATTGAATGCACTAGGAAGACATTTACTGGTTGAGCTGCAAGACTGCGATAAGGAGGCATTAAATGACCTGGGCTTTCTCCGGGAGGCCATGTTGACCGCCGCCATCGACTGTGGTGCTGAGGTCCTCGGCGACTCCTTCCACCGTTTCAGTCCCCAGGGAGTGAGTGGCGTTGTCATCATCGCCGAATCGCACCTATCCATTCATACCTGGCCGGAACACGGGTACGCCGCCGTTGACATCTTTACCTGCGGCACCACCGTCCGGCCCGAAAAGGCGGCCGAGGTACTGGTGGAGAAGCTCGGGTCCCAAAACCACTCTTTGAAGGAGATACAAAGAGGGCTTTTGGTGACCGTGTAGAACACGGACGTATTTATGGATACTGACCCTGATAAATGGCTATACGATAAAATAAACGATAACTTTCTACAGCTGCACCGTCTCGAAGAAGTACTGTACACCGGGCAGACGAAGTACCAGTCCGTCCAGATAGTCCGCAGCCGTGTCTTCGGGCTGTGCCTGGTACTCGACGGCAAGATTCAGTCCACGGAGAGGGACGAATTTATCTATCACGAAGCCCTGGTGCAGTCGGCCATGATAACCCATCCCGGCCCGGAGACGGTATTTATCGCCGGGGGTGGCGAAGGCGCGACACTCAGGGAGGTATTATGCCATAAGACGGTAAAAAGAGCGGTGATGGTCGAAATCGACGCCGAAGTAACCGCCATCAGTCGGAAATACCTGCCCGACCACAGCCAGGGCGCTTTCGAGGACATCCGCATCGAGTTGCACCACGCCGATGCGCGTGATTACCTGGAGAAGTCGAATGATAAGTTTGACATTATAATTATTGATTTACCCGACCCTATTGAAGAAGGCCCGGCTTACCGACTCTTTACGCAGGAGTTTTACCGGATAGCCTGCGACAGACTCACCGATGACGGACTCATTGCCGTTCAGGCCGGTTCGGCCCTGCTAACCGAGCTCCTGAACTTAACTGCCGTAAACAACACGCTGAAAAGCGTTTTTCCCATAGTTACCCCGTACGCGGTACATATGCCCTGTTTCGGCGCTCCCTGGGGTTTCTGTATAGCCTCGCGGAAACTCGACCCCTCGCGGCTTTCTCCCGGCGAGGTGGACAAAAGAATTGCCGCCAGGGCTCTCACCGGACTGAGACTGTATGACGGTCTTACTCACCGGGGCATGTTCTCCCTGCCCGGGTATGTCAGGGAGGCCATGGCGAAGCAGACAAGAATCATCACGGACAAAGAGCCACTATACCTTTATGGCTCCTGAGTCGCGGCAGAATCGGGAATAACAATAGGCTGGTGGATGAACATCATCCACCAGCCTATATTTGTGTCGCTTATGCGAGCAGGCTTTTACCGGTTAGTTCTGATTTTATTGAAGCATTCGCTGCAATATACCGGTCTGCCTTCACGGGGTTCAAAAGGTACTTCTGTATCCTTGCCACACTCGGCGCAAACCGCGGGGAACATCTGGCGTACTCTGTAGCCGCCGCTGGAACCGTATCGCTCGGCCTTCCTTGCCTGTCGGCAGGCTGGGCACCGCTTGGGTTCATTGGTGTAGCCTTTGGACTGGAAGAACTCTTGCTCCTCAGCACTGAAGGTAAAAGTTGCTCCACAATCGGAACACTGGAGTTCCTTGTCCTGAAAACTCAACGGATGACCTCCTTTCTTCTGTTAGTTGGTTAGAGCTAAGGTCATCCGTAACTGGGTCGGGATAAAGTAATTTAACTGCATATGTGATAACCTAGACTGACAACCACTGCGGATATTATATAACGGGCAAATGCAATTTGCAATAGTCCGTTAGTACTTTTTCTGTGTATATTAATACGAGCACGTAGAAACGGACACACCGGCGGGGGGATATCATCAACGATGAGGTGAACCTGAGCCGTGGCTCAGCGTATCGTTCGCCGTTTTATGGCGAAGGCGAGGCCGGCCGCGAGAAGCTCCAGAATGGCCTGGACAAGGAAAAACCAGTAATAGCTGCCGGTCAGCTCGAAGGTAAGGCCGCCGGCGTAAGTACCCAGCGCCATGCCAACCGTGTGGCAGGACATCGTCACGCCGATTATCGTGCCCATGCGCAGGCCCCCGAAAAGGTCGGCCACCAGCCCGGAAGTAAGCGGCGACGTGGTGAACCAGCCGAAGCCGAACAGGGCCATGGCCAGGTAGAGCATCCACAGCGGGGCGCCGCCGAGGAGAATAAAACCGACGGCGATAAAAAAGGACAGGCTGCGGATAACATGGGTCAACGCCAGCACTTTACTGCGGGCGTGCCGGTCGGAGAGGTGACCCGTCAGCAGTACGCCCACCAGATTCAGGCCTCCCTGGACGCTTAAAAGGCTGGCGCCAATCATCTCCGAGTAGCCGAAGTCGGTAGCGAAGATGACGATATGGGTCATCATAAAGCCGCAGCCGATGCCGCAGATAAGCTGCGCCGCCGAAATCAGCCAGAAAGAGCCAGACCTGGCAGCTTGGGCCAGGGTATGGCCGGAGGCACCGGTAATTTCGGGCAGCGAAACATCATTTTTCGACTCGATACCTGTCGCTCTGTCAATCGGCTCACCGTCGGGGACGCTCCCTTTTTCCTCAGGGCTGTTACGTATCAGCAGCGTCAGGGGCAACAGTATCACGAATGAAACCCCCGCCCAGAAAAACATTGTCTCCCGCCAGCCCCAGGTAAGTATCAGGTATTGCGAGAGTGGTGAGAGAGCCAGGGCTCCTATAGGCAGACCGGTGGCGGCGATACCCTGCGCCCGGCCCCTCTTTTTAACGAACCAGCGGTTTATGAGCACCTGGCTGGCCTGCAATGCCTTTATCTCGTACAGGAACCGGCCGGTAAAAATGTGCCAGATACCGGTAGCCAGGCCGTTGACCGTGCTGCTGAGAGTCTGCGTGGCCAGGGAGACAAAGAGTATAACCTTCGGCCCGAAGCGGTCGATAAACCGACCCAGAAACGGAGTGACTACGGCAAAGAGGAGCATTGCGAACGTGTAGACGGCAGAAAGGGTGGCCCTGTCCCAACCGAACTCCTCCAGTATCGGCTTGAAGAAGATGCCCACCCCGACCGCACTCACCAGAAAAAGCATGACCCAGGAGGCGGCGACCACGTACCAGCCGTAGAAGAATCCGGGCTCGTTAGAAAGGCGTGTTTTCTGGCTGCTGTTCAATGGACTTTTCTTTCTTGCCGGGGGAAAACCCGAACGCTTTTAAGGCAAGTATAACAAAAGTATTATGCTTATGCTAAAAAAGCGTTCAAACATATTGACTATCCCCTTATCTTCATTTACACTATGCTGGCAAGGCTAAAAGCGTACCTGTAATAGAGTGAACAAGGAGGACGCTAATGAGCTATGAACCACAGTTTACCAGGCTGCGTATCTACAACATCTTCATGGGTTTTCTCCACCTCGCACAGGCAATATTCATAATAATCCTGAGCAATGATTTCAAATTGCCGATTACAACCTCCTTCCTGACTTATGACGAGGGACTCGGCAAGCTCTGGCCGGTAACCGATACTCTCGTCAATTTGCCCTTCGGCATCATCGTGGCCGTATTCCTGCTCCTCTCGGCCGTCGCCCATTTCGTTGTTGCTTCTCCCGGCACGTTCGGGTGGTATGTTAACAACCTGAAAAAGGGCATCAATTACGCCCGCTGGTACGAGTATTCGCTGAGCGCTTCACTGATGATAGTGCTCATCGGAATGCTGTGCGGCGTGTATGACCTCGGCGCGCTCATCATGGCTTTCGTGCTGACCGGCGTGATGAACCTCTGCGGGTTGATAATGGAGGTGCATAACCAGACCACCGGAAAGACGAATTGGACATCGTACGTGGTGGGATGCATCGCGGGGGTAGCGCCCTGGGTGGCTATCGCCATCTATTTCTTCGGGTCGCTGGCGCAGGCGGAAGGCGGCGTACCGACGTTCGTATACGTGATTCTACCGACGCTATTCGTCTTTTTCTTCAGCTTTGCGCTCAACATGGTGCTGCAGTATAAGAAGGTCGGACCGTGGCGTGACTACCTCTACGGCGAGAAGGCATACGTGCTGTTAAGCCTGATAGCCAAATCAGCCCTGGCCTGGCAGGTCTTCGCCGGGACACTGCGGCCGGTATAGATAGCTTTGACATATATCAGACAGGGATTTTATACTTAATACGCGGCCCGGCGCACTTTAGTCCGGTATCCGACTTTTATCTTACTGGGGTGAAATCACCATGGGTGTGCCTGCAATGCTTACCACCGATAATACCATTCTGGTGTTGATCGACTTCCAGGAAAAATTGTTCCCCGTCATGCACGATAGGGAAAAGCTCCTGCGGAACGTGCTGAAGCTCATCGAAGGGGTGAAGGTGCTGGAGATGCCGATACTCCTGACCGAGCAGTACCCGAAGGGACTGGGCCCGACCCTGCCGGAGATAAAGGAACTTTTACCCGATGTAAAGCCGATAGAAAAGGTCTGCTTCAACTGCTGCGACGAGGAGACTTTCGGCAGGTCGCTGGAATCGTTGAAGAGGAAGCAGGTGCTCATTGCCGGCATCGAAGCCCATATCTGCGTTTACCAGACGGCGATGGCCCTGTTCCGGGCCGGTTACGAGGTGCAGGTGGTCGGCGACTGCGTCTCTTCACGGGAGACGGAGAATAAGATGGTCAGCCTGTTAAAGATGGGAGCGGCGGGAGTCAGCCCGACGACCATGGAGATGGCGCTGTTCGAACTGCTCAGAGTGGCCAAAGGGGATAAATTCAAGCAAATCAGCAACATCGTCAAATGAAATCAGTTAAATTCAGTCCGATAGAGTTCCGACGCGAGATACTGCCGTCGCGGATATTAGCGCGTGACAGCTCCGGCGAGCTTGCCGGGATAGAGGTGCCCCTGGAGTTCCGCTTCGACCCCCTGACCGGCCGGTCATGTCGCATCGTTCGGTTCTCCCTGGATAGGATTATCCGGCCGGACCTGAAAGCGCTGGAGCAGCAGTCGCGGGAGCTGACCTGTCCGTTCTGCCCGCCCCTCGTCGAGCAAATCACGCCCCGCTTCCCTCCCGACATCGTCCCGGAGGGTGTCATCCGCAAAGGTAAAGCCCTGGCCTTCCCCAACGCCGGCCCGTACGACGTTTACGGGGTTGTGGTGGTGCTATCCGACGAGCATTTTATCCCTCTGGGTAAATTCGACCTGGAGACCGTGCTCAACGCCCTGCTGGCGGCGCAATCGTACATTAAAGCAGTCCAGAGGGCCGACCCCGCGGCGAAGTACCACTTCATCGCCTGGAACTATATGCCGGCTTCCGGGGGCAGCCTGGTCCACCCGCACATCCAGAGCAACGCCGGCTATTTCCCGACGGACTACCAGAAGCAGGTACTGGAAGCGTCTGAGAGGTACTACCAAGAAAAGGGGACGAATTACTGGGGCGACCTTGTGGAGCAGGAGAAGCGGACGGGCGAAAGGTACGTAGGGAAAATCGGCAATACGGAGTGGCTCACCGGCTTCATGCCCAAGGGGCGACTCTTCGACGTGCTGGCGGTGTTTCCGGGCAGGGCCTCGGTTGCCGAGTTTTCCGAAAATGACCTGCGTGATTTTGCCGCCGGCCTGCTCAAAGTATTCGACTGCCTGGACGGACTGAACCTGCTCAGCTTCAACATGGCCACGTACTCGGGTTTCGATAAGGGCCGGTTCTGGGCGCACGCCCGGATTACGCCGCGCGGCTCGCTGCTGTACTCGCCCATCGAGACCAGCGACCAGTTTTACTACCAGATATTGCAGGACGAGAACATCTGTATCCTGCCGCCGGAGGTCGCCTGCGAGCGACTGAAAAAGTACTTTAACGAATAGAGTCGTAAAGCTGACCTGTATGGATAACGCTAACGCAACTTATATAAAGGCAGAGCCGATGGAATGCCGGCGGTGCGGTGTCTGCTGCACCAGGCACCAGGCGTTCGTCAACCCGGAGGACATCGTGCGTATCGTTTCTTTCCTGGGGATAACCATGAAAGACTGGGAGCAGCTTTATGACGACTCCCGGTGGCAGTTCTCCGAGTACCGTCTGATACGGCATGTGAACGGCGCCTGCGCTTTTCTGGAATATAACGATGGCCTGGCCACCTGCGCTATCCATCCGGTAAAGCCAGCCTGCTGCGCCAGCTGGAAGCCGGGACCGGAGAGGGCGGAGTGCCGGGAGGGGATGAGGAGGGGAGTAGCTTAGAGTTTATCCCTGTCCAGTGCTTCGGCGACCAGCTCGCTCAGGTCCTTGACGCGCAGGGTTTCCTCCACCTCTTTTGCCTTTACCCCGTCTTCGAGCATCGTCAGGCAATACGGGCAGGCCGTGGCCACAATATCCACTTTCGCCTGGATTATCTCCTCGACTCTCCGGTTGTTGACCCGCTTTTCCGGGTCCTCTTCCATCCACATGTGGCCGCCGCCCCCGCCGCAGCAGAAGCTGT
>Ga0315547_1001413_pt1 | contig 19050 bp, 18 predicted proteins | sample SalMarSW160240MG_2_FD_202542 | JGI IMG/M metagenome (GOLD analysis project Ga0315547, IMG submission 202542) | Salt marsh sediment microbial communities from the Plum Island Ecosystem LTER, Massachusetts, United States - Salt Marsh Sediment SW1601-240 ...
GACCAAATAACGAATGTAGAAATTGTAAACTTAAAACAGTCTGTTTTAATCTGAAATTAGGAAGATGTTACAAAATAACAAAAGTCAGAGATAAGCGACATGTCTGTAATGTTCACGAGGGGACGGCTGTCGTTGTTGAAGTTCAAGAATTACCTGTTCTTACTACAATAGATAAAAAACTTTCAGAAGGAAATAACACTAAAGTTAAGAAAAAAGATTGTAACAGCATCGGCTGCATATATTATGACCTCTGCAACAGCTCTGCTGTTCAAAAAGACAAAACGTACAACATAAAAAAGATTTTTGAACCCATTGAATGTCCACTTGGATATGAGTTACAAAAAGCAGAACTCACTGAAGGATAAACTTAATGGCAAATAACATTGTCAATTAATCCATCAGTTCCCTTTGCATCAATATCAAATGTACCTCCAATATCACTAATAATCTTATACCAAGAGCTAGTATCAATGACCGAATTATTGTGCTCGTTATCAGTTATCTGAGCAATACCGATGCAAACGACAGATACTCCAGCTGTCCCACAGTTCCACACTTCGCCAATTATTTTAATTTTTTCAGCAGGGCTCTTTGAGTTATCTGTACCATCATAGACAACATAGCTGGTCATGTGCTCATTTTGTAACAGACGTTCCCCGGTTATCATTGTAGTATTATTAACAACGATACCTTGCTGAATTGCATTTTCTATAGATTCTGTTGTCTTTTGCTGAAGCTCTTGTTCATTCATCAAAACCAGCATCTTGTAAGTTGTCACTGTGAGGTTTGCCGGGTAAATCCCATCGATCGCATAGGTAACGCTACGCCAACCGCCAAACCATTGCGAGACTCCTTCACGTTCTGCTGGATTTTCACGCCAACCGCCGGTAAGAGCAGTAGCATCAACATATGCGTGGTAAAATGATGTTCCGGAAAAAATGACTGCAAGAATTATCACAATAATGACAAAAACAGCAACAATAGCATAAACTCTAGTCTCTCCAGCACCACGATTGCAAACCACAGATGGACATATCTCCACCTCTACTTTAACCTAACGAAAAGAGATGAAGAACAATGAGAAAAACAACTATAAAATCGATAATAAGTAAAATAGGGCAAGATTGGAAGTTTCCTACAATTTTGTTATCAATTTTGCAATCTCTTCGCGTTTTTCTTTCTCATTTGGCAAGGCAATAGATGATCTCCATTTCTTAGTATTATCTGGGAGATAATATCCTCGCGAAATTGCAACAAACTCATTTTCACCGTTAGGAGTGATTACCTTCCTACGGGAGACCTCGATGAAGCTGTTTTTTCCAAATTTTACTTCTTCAGCCTTTAATGTCTCAAATTCTACCATATGCTCGTCTCCTCCAATTTTGGGGATTTATGCTATATTAATTATTATAGTGTATATCTCTCTTTATTTAAGCTTTTGCGGTTTTCGTGATTGAAAGAAAAAGGGGTTATTTCTTTAGTCCTGCCTCTTTTCTTAGTAACGCCACTTTATCTGTTTTCTCCCAAGTAAAATCAGGGTCGTCTCTGCCAAAGTGACCATAGGAAGCTGTTTTCTTGAATATTGGTCTTCGTAGGTCGAGTGTTTCAAGTATGTCGCTTGGTTTAATTGGGAAAAACTCTCTCACAAGCTTTTCTATCTTATCTATCGGAATCTTATTGGTTCCAAAGCAATCGATATTTATCGAGACCGGTTCTGCAACACCGATTGCATAGGCAAATTGAATCTCACATTTATCAGCAAGCCCTGCAGCTACAATATTCTTTGCGATATAACGAGTGGCATAAGCTGCACTTCTGTCAACTTTTGTTGGATCTTTTCCTGAAAAAGCTCCTCCACCATGTCGACCAACGCCACCATATGTATCTACGATGATTTTTCTACCAGTAAGCCCTGCATCTGCATATGGTCCTCCTCGAACAAAAGCACCTGTTGGATTTACGAGAAATCGTGTGTCTTTATCAATCCATTCTTTACAGATTGGTTTGATTACTTTTGCAATAATATCTTTTTTTATCCGTGCATGAGCAATGCCACCATCATGTTGAGTTGAAACAACGATCGTATCTGCTCTAATAGGTTTACCTTTTTCATCATATTCAATAGAAACTTGTGATTTGCCATCCGGTCGCAAATAAGAGAGGTCACCTTTTTTTCTTACCTCCGAAAGTTTCATCGCAAGCTTGTGAGCAAGGGCGATTGGTACTGGCATAAGCTCTTTTGTTTCATTGCAAGCATATCCATACATCATCCCTTGGTCGCCCGCTCCTTGCTCTCTATGAAGGCCTTTCCCCTTAGAAACTCCTTGAGAAATATCCGGGCTTTGCTCAGTGATTTGTACCCATACGGAGCAGGTTTCCCATTCAATACCATACTCCGATTTTGTATAACCAATTTCTTTTATAGCACCTCTAACAATTCTTGGAATTTCAATGTAAGCATTTGTTGTCATTTCTCCAAAAACCATTACTCCGCCGTTTTTTGTACCAGTTTCAACAGCAACCCTGGAGTATTCATCTTGTCTGAGTGCCTCGTCGAGAATTGCATCTGAGATAACATCACACATCTTATCCGGATGTCCTTCTGTTACGGATTCCGAGCTTATAAGTGTCTTTCTTTTTACCATATAACCACCTAAAACTTGATTTTAGCCTCCAATTTATGTGAAAAGTCCGAAATCATTACTTAGTTATTAAGTTTTTTAAAAAAAGGATGAAAAAAGATAGAAAAAGAGGGAGGATTCGCTATTCGTTTGTTTTTTTCGTCATCCAAATATCTTCAGTAAGATTATCGTAAATAGCCTCATCAGAGATATCTCTCATTGGCTTCATCTTCTCGGAGAGAGCGGCATTTGCACTTTTATTTGCATCTTGTGCATATTTTAAAATAATGTTTTTCTTCAAGACCCAGTAATGCGTTCGCCATTCTCTACCATCATATAACGTAGTTTCTTCTCTTTCGGTGATGAGCATGCCTTCTTCTTCCAAGATATAGAATAATTGTCTGTCTTCTGGATCGAGTACATTATCTATAACCCGATTATCGTATCCAAAAATATCTAAGACGAAGCCTGCGTCTCTTCGAGCCTCATCTATATCTATACCAACTCTATTTGCTATTGCTTTAGATAAATCATCTAACGTAATAATATTCATATTTTAAACAACCTCTTCTTGTATTTTGTAAATTTCGCGTATTATAGTTGTGTAGCTCATAGTATTTATAATTTTCTTCATCCTCGGTGGGTTGTTTTTGGTCAAAAAATATAAAGAAATTGCATGGATTGTTGGAAAAACGGCACAAAATTTATATATGTGGAAAAGGTAAGAGATATCTGATGAAACAAGAAGAAGCATCCAAGAGGTTTTCTGGCGAATGGCTGTTGCTTTTTAATGAAGAGGTAGTTGATCACAGCAGCAGTATAGAAGATATTCTCAAACTCGCTGAAGAGAAATATCCAGCAGAGCAGTTTCCTGATGATAAAATAAAGATATCAAAAGTTTTAGACCAAGAAACAAGAAATATTTTTTTCTTCTGCTAACTTTCTTCTTTTTCTTACAATAGTTTGAATTTCAACATTTGTAAAACCGTGGATGTAAAATTAGCAAAAGTATTATCTGGCAATATTTGTTTACACTCACCAGATGCCCGATTCAAGATTTGTATTTGAGTATTACAAATATCCCATTATCCCTGTGAGATTCTTTTACAAAGAAAAGAAAACACCAGTGATTGATGCGCTTCTTGATTCTGGAGGAGATTTTATTGTTATACCAATGCCCATAGCAGAATATCTTGGATTGAAAATGAAGGGAGCTGGAAATGTTGATACAGCGGGTGGAGAAACGGCTTTATTCAAATCCAAACTTACTATGATCATTGGAAAGGCAGAGCAAACAGCCACATATGGTAACATAGAAATACATGTATCTACAAGAGATGACATACCTGTTTTACTTGGCAGATGGCCTATTTTTGAAGATTATGAAATCACCTTTAAGAAACAAAAAAGTCAATTAGTATTAAAAACATATAACAGTAGTTCGGCAAGTGAGTAATACAAATTGACAATTGAACAACTTGCCGAATTCTTCTTTTGTGCTCAAATTAGAATTTGCACAGGACCACAGAAAATCTGTTAGTTCTAGGTTGAAAAACCTGCTTTTTCAACCTAGCTTACGCTAACCAGATTGTCTGTTATTGTCCAAGAATTAAGTCAGAAATAATGTCCTTGAACTCTTCAAGGATGATCGCATATCCCTTTTTACACCAACATATTGCAATGCTAAGTGTGATATTGCAGAGCTGCCAGAGATTGTAAAGAAGTATGGAAAGTAATTGCAGAAACAACCGTATTGCATAATTCCGTGAACAGGTTTTCCCACGGACTTCTTCTTTTACACGGTATCCTGTTTCTATGCCCCAACGATTTCGGTAACTATCTGCAATTTCCAATGCATTATCTCTTGTTACAGGTATATTTGTTGCATAAGCAAAAGTAGCCCATTCATCATCTGGTTTATTAGGTGGCTCAACAACAATGACAAGAGTGAATGTTGCAGAATCCTTGTATCGTTTAAGTGTATATTCAGCGATCAATGAATAATGTTTTTCATATGGGAAAGCTTGGCAATTCTGTTTGAATTCCTGGGTCATATGCTGTATCTTCTTGTTTCTTTTCGCAGGAATTACAAACAGAGCTGAGAGTTCTTTTAACACGTTTATTGACTCAATGTTGAAGAACTCTCCATCCAAGAACAACCTACTGATATCAACATGTTTTCTTGTTTCATTTACAAGAAAACTTATAATTTTTTTCTTAGAAGTAAATTGATGTAATGGTAAAGCAGACAAAGTAAATCGTTTACCAGGTTCAACACATTCTAGGCTTGCATATCCATGCCCGAAATTTGTACCCCTTACTCGTTCCATACCAAGGACATGACCATCTTTCTTTTTACCAAACCATGGAATTTTATGTTTATCTAAACCACACCATACTGTTCTGTTGAAAACATTATGTTCTTCAGCCTGTTTCAACAATGTCTGATTTAACTGTTGAAACATCGAAAACACTGTGTTTTCATCTAGTTTGTTAAGATGATAAAACACAGCATCACTAGATGGACAGAAACCCTTTTTATCCCGTAATCTTTTGGAACTATATTCTATGAAATTGTTATTTGAAACAGAGAAAACAACCGTGTTAATAATGTTCTTTTTTGTGTAGGTACAGTTTTCTGCCATTGGTATTGGCAGACTGTTGACGAATTCTTTTTTGATAGATTTTTTAAGAAACTTGCCTATATCCCTTTGTGTATGATGTGAGTGCATCTTTACATCCAAATTGTACTCATATCATACACATTCAAATAATTTTTATCAAAAAGACGAATTTGAGTTAGTCAAATTCTAGCTTGCCGAACTACTGGTATAAGTCGTAAAATATATATATAGGAAGTCGTATAGCGGGTAAGCTGTTTCAATATTAATGTTAGATAGAGTGGAATATATTAATAATATTAATATGATATTGTAACGGTTGAGTCCCGGCCTTATCTTTTGGGCCTGTAGCTCAGCTAGGTAGAGCATCTGGCTTTTAACCAGGTGGCCAAGGGTTCGAATCCCTTCAGGCCCGCCTACATCCTGAGGAACTAGGAGGAATATGCGCCATGACATCTGAAAAAACCACGTTTGATATAATGAGACATACATTGGTTCCTCAACACACCATTGTTTCTGAAGAGGAAGCCAAAGAACTTTTTAAAGAATATGACTTAACAACTGATCAACTACCAAAAATTCTCGACACCGACTCTGTAGCGGCTTTTATTGAGGCAAAACCGGGACAAATTATAAAAATTGTTAGGAAGAGCCACACTGCTAAAAGGGCAGTAGCTTACAGATTTGTAGTTGAAAGTAATAAATAGGTGTAGGAAATGAGGAAACTTGTAGATGCTTTTTATAGAGACCGTAACATAGTTAATCACCAGATTGCCTCTTATAATGATTTTTTAGAACATCGATTGCAAAGCATTGTTGATAGTACCATTATAGGGCAAGAAGAAGAGCCAGAACGAGGCCATATTTATCCTGAAATAGAGGGATACAAGATTAAATTTGGTAAGATTAGCATTGGAACACCCAAGGTCAAAGAGGCAGATGGTACTATTAGAGATTTGACACCCATGGAAGCACGATTAAGAGATTTAACTTATGAAGCTCCCCTATCATTGGAATTCATACCAGTAAAAGATGATGTAGAGTATGAACCAGAGGAAGTAAGAATAGGTGAACTTCCCATCATGATTAAATCAAGAGCATGCAATCTGGCAAAACATGCAATTGAGACGAAGAAAGGTCACGAATTATCATATGAAGAATACGAAAAAGAATTGCAAAATATGCAAGAAGATCCGTTAGATTCTGGTGGATATTTTATTAGTAATGGTACAGAGCGCGTACTTATTACCGTTGAAGACCTTGCTCCAAATAGAGTACTTGTCGAGAAAAGCAAAAGATATGGACGTGATGTCGAAGTTGCAAAGGTATTCTCACAACGAGAAGGATATCGGGCATTAACAGTTGTTGAGAAGAAAAAAGACGGTATGCTAATGGTATCTCTACCAACAACTTATGGTCAGGTTCCTTTGATGATTCTCCTGAGAGCACTTGGGATGGAGAATGATGAGGAGATCGTTGATGTTATCAGTGTCGATCCAAAAATGGAGCCATACGTATTAGCCAACATCGAAGAATGTGCCAATGAATACGGCATCTCAACAAAAGAAGAGGCTGTCGCCTATCTTGGAAAGAAATTTGCTGGGGGACAAGCAAAAGAATATAGAATTAAACGAGTGGAAACATTGATGGATAAAAATCTTCTCCCTCATCTTGGTAACGAATCTAGTGACCGTTTGACTAAAGCTATTTTTATGGCCCGAATGGGTATGGCCGTTTTAGAGCTCGCACTTGGTAAAAGAGAACCTGACGATAAAGATCATTATGCAAACAAAAGGTTGAAACTTGCTGGAGATTTGATGGAAGATCTCTTCCGAGTTGCATTCACAGCTCTATGTAAAGACTTGAAATATCAAATTGAAAGAATTCATGCAAAAGGAAAAGAAATCAAAATTAGCTCATCCCTTCGTTCAGATGTATTGAGTCAGAGAATACATCATGCACTTGCTACTGGTAATTGGGTTGGTGGTAGAGCAGGCATATCTCAGCTGTTAGACAGAACAAGTAATTTGGCTGTTTTAAGTCACTTAAGAAGGGTTACATCACCATTAACACGGTCTCAGCCACATTTCGAAGCACGAGATTTACATTCTACTCAATGGGGCAGATTATGTCCTAATGAAACGCCTGAAGGACCGAACTGTGGTCTGGTGAAAAATCTAGCATTAACAGTAGAAATATCAGAGGGATTTACAGAAAAAGAGGTCGAAAGCATCCTTCGAGATCTTGGCATTAAAGAAATTACGAAAAAAGCAACTGGTACCCGGGTCTATCTAAATGGAGATTTAATAGGAACACATCAAAATGGTAAAGAACTTGTACAAAAATTGAGAGAACGACGCCGAAAAGGATTGCTTAACAATGAAGTAAATGTTGCATATTATGAAGAGGCAAATGATATCATTGTCAATTGTGACTGTGGTAGGTTGAGAAGGCCGTTGGTCATTGTAGAAAAAGGAAAACTTTTGCTCACAAAAAAATACTTGAGCGATCTCGAATCCGGAAAGAAAAAATGGGTTGATCTAATCAATGAGGGAATCGTGGAATATATTGATGCTGAGGAAGAAGAAAACACACTTATTGCCCTAACAGAAAAAGACATTACTCCTGACCACACCCATATAGAATTAGACGCAATGTGCATTCTTGGTATCGGTTCATCATTGGTTCCATATCCTGAGCACAACTCATCTCCAAGAATTACTATGGGAGCGGGCATGGGTAAACAATCTCTTGGTTTTGGATCTGCAAACTATAGAATACGTCCTGATACTAGAGGGCATTTGATGCATTATCCACAATCACCTCTTGTTCAAACACACCCTGTTAAATATATCAGATTTAATAGGCGACCTGCTGGGCAAAATTTTGTCGTGGCCGTCGCTTCCTTCCATGGGTACAATATGGAAGATGCTCTTGTGATGAGCAAGGCAAGTATTGAAAGGGGGCTGGCTCGTAGTAGTTTTTTCAGAACATATAGCAGCGAAGAAAAACGATATCCTGGCGGTCAAGAGGATCATTTCGAAGTGCCCGATCCAGATTGCCGAGGAGTAAGAAGTGAGGATACATATATCAACTTAAGCGAAGATGGGCTTATCTCTCCAGAATGTAACGTTGAAGGAGGAGAGGTGTTAGTTGGAAAAACCTCACCACCAAGATTTCTTGAAGAACCAACTGACTTTTTAACACCACAAAAGAGAAGAGAAACATCAGTAACCGTTCAACATGGCGAAGGGGGTATTGTAGACAAAGTAATGCTTTCCGAGTCGGTTAACGGTTCAAGAATGGTTAAGATAAAAGTCCGCGAAGAGCGTATCCCGGAATATGGTGACAAATTCGCATCAAAACACGGTCAGAAAGGAGTTATCGGCTTATTGGCACCTCAAGAGAACATGCCATTTAACGAGAAGGGCATGTCACCTGACTTGATTATCAATCCACATGCAATTCCAAGTAGAATGACGGTTGGCCATGTGCTTGAGATGATTGGCGGCAAGGTTGGATCATTAGAAGGGAGAATCGTTGACGGTACTGCCTTTAGTGGAGAAACAGAAGAAGAACTGAGAAAAGCACTCGTGGAAAACGGATTTAAACACAATGGAAAAGAGATCCTTTATAATGGAGAAACTGGGAAGATGCTTGAATGTGACATCTTTGTGGGCTGTATTTACTATCAAAAGCTCCATCATATGGTAGCAGGTAAAATCCATGCACGATCAAGAGGACCTGTACAGATCTTAACAAGACAACCAACAGAGGGAAGAGCAAGAGAAGGTGGTCTTCGATTTGGAGAAATGGAGCGCGACTGTCTCATTGGACATGGTGCATCGATGGTTATCAAGGATAGACTACTTGATGAATCTGATCTGACGATAAAATATGTATGTAATAACTGTGGACACGTTGCCATCATTGATCGTCATGGGGGGCTGCGCTGTCCAGTTTGTGGAGACAAGGCAGATGTGTATCCAATTGAGATGAGTTATGCATTCAAACTGCTGATAGATGAACTAAAATCGTTGGTCATTGCACCGCGAATAAGATTGAAGTCATTGGTGTGAGGGATACATATGGAAAGAGCAAGGAATATAACTAAAAAAATTGGAAGCATCTCTTTTTCACTTCTTTCACCGGATGAAATTAGAAAAATGAGTGCAACTAAAGTGATTACTGCAGATACCTACGATGATGACGGTTTCCCCATTGCCATGGGCCTTATGGATCCGCGTTTAGGTGTTATCGAACCAGGATTGCGATGTAAGACCTGTGGATTACGGGTTGGTAAAGACAAATGTCCTGGGCATTTTGGTCATATTGATTTGGCAATGCCAGTCATTCATGTCGGTTTGATAAAATCTATACGGAATAACCTCCGTGCAACCTGTAGATCCTGTGGTCGCATATTATTGACTGACAAACAACGTGAAGAATATATTACTCAACTCAAAAAATATGGTGAAGAGGGTAGAGACAAAACATATCTATTTAAACAAATTATCAAAGATTGTGTCAAAATCGAAAAATGTACCAGGTGTGACCGAGAGACAGGAAAAATAGAACTAGATAAACCAACGTCTCTTAGAGAGAACGGTAAAAAGCTAACTCCTTCTGAAGTGAGAGAGTGGCTAGAAAAATTATATGATGAAGATCTCCCACTTTTGGACATCAATAGAAAAACAGCCAGACCCGAGTGGATGATTTTGACAGTTTTACCGGTCCCTCCTGTATCAGTTAGACCTTCGGTTACATTAGAATCCGGAGAACGTTCTGAAGATGATCTTACGCACAAACTCGTAGATGTTATCAGAATAAATCAGAGATTGCAGGAAAACAGAGATGCTGGCGCTCCACAGCTTATTGTCGAAGATCTTTGGGAATTATTGCAATATCACATTACCACATATCTGGATAATCAAACCTCAGGCATCCCGCCAGCACGACATCGTTCAGGAAGACCATTAAAGACACTTGCACAACGATTAAAAGGAAAAGAAGGTAGATTTAGAAGCAATCTCTCTGGTAAGCGTGTTAACTTTTCTGCACGTACCGTTATTTCTCCAGATCCGAATCTCAGTATTAACGAGATCGGTGTGCCCATTAGTATAGCCAAGGAATTAACCATTCCTGTCAGAGTTACATCACATAACGTAGATTGGTGTAAAAAGATGGTAAAACAAAAAGCCTTAGATTCTAAAGATCCAAATGAATACTTCCCGAGTGTAAACTATGTTAAAAGAGAAACAGAAGGGATGAAACAACGTATTAAAGTAACAGAGAAAAATGCCGAAGATGTTGCTGAAAAACTAGAGCTTGGAGCAATTATTGAACGGCAGATGATGGATGGCGACATTGCTCTTTTCAATCGGCAGCCTTCTCTTCACCGAATGTCTATGATGGCTCATCGAATTAAGGTGGTACCTCATAAGACGTTTAGATTTAATTTAAGTGTTTGTCCCCCATATAACGCAGATTTTGATGGAGATGAAATGAATCTGCATATTCTTCAGGGAGAAGAGGCGAAAGCTGAGGCTGAAATCCTTATGAAGGTGCAAGAAAACATACTTTCACCACGATTTGGTGGAGCAATTATTGGAGGCATACATGATCACATCTCAGGATGCTTTTTATTAACACAAAAGGACAAGGACATACCCATCGATGATGCTTCCCACATTTTAGCAGCAATTGGATACGAAGGAAAACTTCCGGAAAAAACAAAAGAATATGGAAAAACCTACGTTAATGTAAAAGATATTTTCAGCACCTTGCTTCCTAAGGATCTTAATTTAGAGTATAAAGCAAAAACATGTTTCAACTGCGAGGTATGCGAAGGGGTAAAATGCCCTCACAATGCATATGTTGTCGTAAAAAATGGTGTACTAAAACAAGGAACCATCGATGAAAATAGTATCGGCGCATTTAAAGGAAAGATTTTAGACCGCATTATAAGAGATCATGGAATGGATGCAGGAAGAGAGTTCATTGATAAAGTTACGCGACTAGGAATAGCTGCCATTACATTATTTGGGTTTACAACTGCTATTGATGATGAAGATATCCCAGATGAAGCGAGACGGCAAATAGAAGAAGGATTGAAGAAGGCATTGAAGAAGATCAGCGATCTCGTAAAGGCATATGAAAACGAGGAATTAGAATCATTACCTGGAAGAAGCTTAGAAGAAACCCTTGAAATGGAGATCATGAGGGTTACAGGTAGAGCAAGAGACATGGCTGGTGAAATAGCAGGAAAACACCTTGGATTGAATAATAGTGCAGTTATAATGGCCAAATCTGGTGCCCGTGGATCTATGCTTAACCTGTCACAGATGTCTGGATGTGTTGGACAACAGGCTGTTCGTGGTGAAAGAATCCACCGAGGCTACCAATACAGGACATTGCCACATTTCAAGAAACATGATCTTGGTGCAAGTGCAAAAGGATTTGTTGCATCATGTTATAAAAATGGCTTGTCTCCCACAGAGTATTTCTTCCACTCAATGGGAGGGCGAGAGGGTCTTGTTGACACTGCTGTTCGTACCTCTCGTTCAGGATATATGCAGCGACGTTTGATTAATGCATTAGAGGATCTTAAAGTAGAAAATGATGGTAGTGTAAGACACTCTGGAGGACAAATCATTCAGTTTGTTTATGGAGAAGATGGTGTTGATCCTGCTAGAAGTATAGGTGGAGAGGCGGTTGATGTTGATCGAATAATAGTTGATGTCAAGAAGGGGGTATAATCTTGGCAAAAAAAGCAAGCAAAACTAAGGATAAAAAAGAAGAAAAGAAGGTCAAAAAGACAACAACTGAAAAACCTAAAAAAGCCCCGGTAAAAAAAACAACCGCCCCAAAGAAAGCTGCAGTGAAGAAACCAACAATAAAGAAAGTAGAGAAGAAAGAAAAAAAGCCTGCTGCAAAAAAGACTACAAAGAAAACTACTGAAAAAAAACCAGCATCACCAAAAAAAACAGTAGAAAAGAAAGCTGCACCAAAAGCAACAAAGAAAAAAGTTAAAAGGGAGGAAAAGGCAAAAGCCCCTGAAGTTCCTAAAAAAGTACCACCTCCAAAGATAGTAGAAGAACCCGAAGAACGTAAAAAAATGAGAGCAGATATAGAAAAACTCTTAGAGAAAGATCATCTGCCGCGCCATATTATTGATAATATCATTGACAAAGTCTCTGAAAATAAAGAACTGGAATCAAAATTGAAAGATATTGTTTCCAGCGCCGTTGGATACTATAAAAAAAATCTCATTGATCCTTCTGAAGCTTGTGGTATCGTCAGTGCACAAAGTATTGGAGAGCCCGGAACTCAAATGACGATGAGAACATTCCACTATGCTGGTGTTGCAGAAATTAACGTTACATTAGGATTACCACGACTCATAGAAATTGTAGATGCAAGATCAGCTCCTTCTACGCCTATGATGAATATTTATTTGCGAGATGAATATCGGTTGAATCCTGATCTTGCAAAAGAAGTTGCAAATCAAATAGAAATTACCAAACTTAATGATGTAGCCGATATCGGCGCAGATTTGACTAATCTTACTATTATCATCAGTCCAGATAAAAAAACCATGAAAAAGAAAGGATTTAGCATCGATGAACTCTTAGAAAGCGTCAAGAAGGTCCGTGGAACTGATGCCAAAATCGACAAGGATAAAATCAAGGTTACCTTAGATGATCCTAGCTATAAAAAACTCCTGGATGTAAATGAAACCCTCAAGGGTCTAAAAGTGAAAGGAATTAATGGAATTAAGCGTATTATTATCCGAAAAGAATCGGATGAAGGGTATGTCATCTATAGTGAGGGGAGCAATCTTGAGAAGGTCCTTGAAATAGATGGTGTTGATCCATATAGAACATCAACAAACGATATCCAGGCAGTTGGACGTGTACTTGGTATAGAAGCAGCACGAAACATGATTATACATGAGGCAAATGCCACTCTATCAGAGCAGGGGTTGAATGTTGATTTGCGACACATTATGCTTGTTGCAGATGTTATGACAGCTGATGGTACTATCAGGGCTATTGGACGTCATGGAGTTAGTGCCGATAAAGAATCAGTGTTGTCACGAGCTGCATTTGAAATTACGGTAAGTCACTTATTACAAGCAAGTAGACGCGGTGAAACAGATAGGCTCGGCGGTGTTGCCGAGAACATCATCGTTGGGCAGCCGATTGACTTAGGTACTGGTGCTGTTGAACTTGTCATGCAAAGAAAAAAGAAGAAGGGAAAGTAACATGGTTGACATAGAGAAAGTATTGAAAACCACCATAAAAAAAGGAAATGTAAAGATTGGTACAAAACAAACAAAAATGGTAGCTAATGACGGATCTGCAAAACTCATCGTCATGGCCAACAACTGCCCAAATTCGTCCGAGATTAGCAAACTAGCAGGGAAGAAAAACATTCCAATCTACAGTTATGAATCTAACTCTATTGATCTGGGATATGCCTGTGGTAAGGCCTTTGCTGTTTCAGTGTTTGCTGTGATGGATGAGGGTGGTTCTAACATCTTGCAACTCGTTAAAAAAGGTAAGTAATCATGACTGAAATCATGCTTTCTAATGAAACCATGCAGTACATAAGAGTCAATGTTTTAGATTGTTATATTGCTGATGATCGTTTGATATTTATTGTAAAAAAAGGTCAGTTGGGTGCAGCGATAGGTAGTAAAGCCAAAAACATCGAAAAACTCAGACGATTATTCAAAAAGAATATCAAATTTGTAGAATTTGATAATAATAAAGAAAGGTTTATTCTTAACCTTTGTAAACCTTACAAAACAAAAGAAATCTCCCTAGAAGGCGAGGGAGACGCCATCATTGCACGGGTCGGGGTTGAACACAGCGATAAATCCAAACTCATTGGAAAAGATGGAAGAAACATTGATATAATTCGTAAACTTGCACGTAGACATCATTCAATTAAGGATGTGCAGATTAAATAATCTGATTTTTTTAAACATAATAGTTTTTAAATAGAGGTTATATTCAGGAGTGGGGAGTAATTCTGAGAATAAAAAAGCATCCTATAATTGATTTCAAAGAAAAAAAGAAAATATCGTTTTATTTCAACAATAAAGAGCTGTATGGTTTTGAGGGAGACAGCATTGCTTCTGCACTCCATGCTAAAGGCGTCAGAAAGCTTACGACCAGTCTTAAGTATGATCTTCCCCGTGGATTTTTCTGTGGAATTGGAAAATGCTCTTCTTGCCTAATGAGAGTAAATGGAGTGCCAAACGTTAGAACATGCATTGCTCCATTAAAAAATGATATAAAAGTTGAAACACAAGGAAAATTTGCTGATCTGCCTGATGCAAGGTTTAAGAGTAATCCTAAAGAAACTGTTGACGTAGATATTCTTGTTGTTGGTGCTGGACCAGCGGGGCTTTGTGCAAGTATCGAAGCGACGAATCATGGGGCAACTGTAATACTTGTTGATGAGAATCTTCGTGTTGGGGGTCAGTTGATAAAACAAACCCATAAGTTCTTTGGCTCAAAACATGAGAAGGCAGGTACAAGAGGTATCCAAATAGCTAAAGATTTGGAAAACGAAGTTAAAGAACTAGAAAAGAAGGGTAGAATCACGTTAATGCTTGATTCTACTGTCATTGGATATTACGAAAGGGACGGGCAGAAACACAAATTTGGAGTTATAAAACGGGATGACTACGAAAGTACGCTTTATGAGGTAAATTGCAAGGCAGTTATTTTTGCTTGTGGTGCTATGGAAAATATGCTTCTCTTTCCAGGTAACGATCTACCGGGGGTTTATGGTGCTGGTGCTGTGCAGACACTTATGAACGTTTATGGTGTAAAACCTGGTAAGAAGGTAATAATGGTCGGAGCGGGTAATGTTGGCCTTATTGTCTCTTATCAGCTTCTTCAGGCAGGTATACAAGTTGATAGAGTTGTAGAAGCTGCTCCAATTATTGGCGGGTATCATGTTCATGCTGCAAAGCTCAGGAGATGTAGTGTTCCAATTTATACTTCGCACTCCATTAAAGAAGTATATGGAGATGAGAAGGTCGAAGGTGCTGTGATTGTAAAACTTAATGAAAATTGGCAGCCTGTCAAAGGCTCTGAAGAGAAAGTTGATTGCGATACAGTTTGTCTTGCAGTTGGTCTCACTCCTTCGACAAGACTCCTTTCCCAAGTAGGAGTTGAAATGGAGTTTGTCCCTGAAGCAGAGGGATATGTTGCACTTCATAATGATTCAATGCAAACTACTGTAAAAGGAGTATATGTAGCAGGCGATTCCTCGGGGATTGAGGAAGCATCTACCGCTATGATTGAAGGTAAAATAACAGGAGTATCAGCTGCTTTACTGCTGGGATATGATAAGAAAGCTAAAGCTTTGAAAAAACAATATATCATGGAGCTAGAGAGACTTAGAGATGGGCCGTTTGGTGAGAAACCAAGAGTTGCAAAGAATAAGATTAAAAAGTTACTGGAGAAGAAACATGCCTAATTATGAAAAAACTGGTGTCCTATCTAAAAAGGATTTAAAATTACCTTCTAAAAAACAGTTAGAAAGAGGTGTAGCAGTAATTGAGTGTGTCCAGGGGATCCCATGTAATCCGTGTGTTGATTCATGTCCAGTAAATGCAATTTCTATGAAGGACATTAATGCTCTACCAATTGCTGATTATGATAAATGCACAGGATGTGGAAAATGCATTGGAATCTGTCCCGGACTTGCAATTTTCTTGATAAAGATTAAGGACAACCGAGCTTTGATAACCTTACAGTACGAGTTTTTACCTATTCCTGAAGTTGGGAGTAAAGTTAAAGCTCTTGACAGGGAAGGAAACGTGGTTGACAATGCCATAGTCAAAAGGGTTGTAAAAAAAGGTAAAACAATGGTGATCACAGTTGAGGCAAGTGAAGATCTTGCTATGGATATTAGAAATATCAGGGTTAATTCATGAAAAAAAAGGCTATTGTTTGCAGATGTGAAGACATTGCTGAAGAAGATGTTATAAATGCTATTGATGAAGGTTACACTGATTTAGAAGAGTTAAGAAAAAAGTTGAGAATTGGTATGGGGCCTTGTCAGGGAAGAGTCTGTATTCAACTTGTTATGAAAATCCTTGAAAAAAAGACGGGTAAGAAGGTTTCAAAGGTTTCTCTTCCGACATCTAGACCCCCAATTGTTCCTGTTTCCCTTGGTACACTTGCAAGTGATAAAAATGAAAAATAAGGCAGATGTTGTTGTTATCGGTGGCGGTGTAAACGGTTGTTCTCTTGCGTATAATCTGGCTAAGAGAAACGTTGATGTTGTAGTTTTTGAAAAAAAGTATTTATCCTCTGGTGCAACAGGTGCATGTGGTGCAGGGATACGGCAACAATGGTCTACAAGGGAGAACGCTGAACTTTCAATTAATAGCGTAAAAATCTTTGAATCTCTTAGTAAAGAATTAGGAGAAGATATCGAACTTCGTCAGGGAGGATACCTGATTGCCATCCATGATGATAAAGAGATGAAACAAGCTGAGAAGAATGTAGAAATGCAGCGTTCTTTGGGTTTAAAAGTCGATATCCTAGATCCGGGGCAAATAAACGATATTGTACCAATCCTTGATGTAAAAGGGATGCAGGCTATAGGTGCTACTTTTTGTCCAACAGATGGACATGCTAACCCCTTTAAAACGACATTTGCCTATGCAAATGCTGCTAAAAGAAATGGTGCAAAGATCTACACTCACACCAACGTTATTAATATAAAGCTAAATAATAAAAGAATTAGTGAAGTAAAAACAGATAAAGGATCAGTAAAAACAAACACTGTAGTAAATGCTGCTGGGGTTTGGTCTAAAGAAATTGCCGAAATGGTCGGTGTTAAGCTTCCCAATATTCCTTTTAGAAAAGAGATAATGGCAACTGAAAGGTTTAAGCCCATGTTTGAAGCTATGGTGATTTCATTTAGGGATGGGATCTATTTTAGTCAACAAAAAGAAGGGCAGATTGTTGGAGGTATTCCCATACCTGAAGAAAGAAGTGGCTACAAAACAATTCCTACTTTTTCATTTATGCAACATATGTCGAGAACACTCATAAGATATGCCCCGGTTTTAAAACATGTCAATATGCTTAGGCATTGGACTGGATTTTACGATGTTACACCCGATGCAAGACCAATCTTAGGTGAAACAGAAAAAGTAAAGGGATTTATTCAATGCCATGGGTTTAGTGGCCACGGATTCATGTTATCTCCAATGGTTACAAAGCTTCTCTCTGATTTTATTGTTGATGGTAAAACCTCTGATATTTTAGAAAGTTTAAATCCTAATAGATTTAAAGGTAAAAAAATCGTAAAAGAGATATCAGTTGTAGGATAGTAGTAAGAATAATAAGCTATATCTAAGAAATTTCTCTAGATATATAAGCGCTTTTTAAATAGGAATTTAAGGTTTCTCCATCCATCTTTAAAACTCTCGAGTTTTACCTCTCCTTCACGGGCATATAGTTTTGATGGTATTTCTTTGGTTTTTACTGTTTTAGCAGAGAACATCTCTATTTTGAGTTCCTCGGAGAACGGCATGCCATCGTTAAACTCTTCCAACGGATGTATCTTATCAAGTGCCTCTTTTTTAAATATCCACATCCCAGATTGTGAATCCCTGATATTTATAAAAAAAAGAATGCGAAGAGATGTTGCTAGTACAAAATTGCCAAATGCATGTTTCACCGACATTGACCCTGTTTTTAATTCGGCAAATCTGTCAGTAGTGATAAAATCAAGGTTTTCACCCGACAATAGTTGGATATATTCATGTATGTGGTCAAATGGATAGGTTGCATCGGCATCACCAGTTACAATAATGTCTCCTGTGGCTTGAGGCATACCGGTTTTATATGCCCTGCCATAACCTTTTCGTTTTTCAATGATGCTTTTGGCGCCACGTTTCTCAGCAATTTCACGGGTTTTATCTGTTGAATCTCCATCAACGATAATAACTTCTAAGTCCCATTTGTTCTTTTTAAAATAGTCTCTATTTATTGCATCAATAGTTTTTCCTACACCTTTTTCTTCATTTAGTGTAGGCAATAGTACACTGATTTTCGTATAAAATCACTCCAGTAACAGGGTATTTACAATATGGTTAAAAGATTTTATTAAAAAACAAAAAAATAAAATAAAAAAAGAGATGAGGGAGTTTCCCTCTTAGTGTCGTCTGCGTCTTAGGAGTATAAATGCTACTCCTATTGCTGCTATCAGTGTTAGTAGCTCAAAGCCAGGTATGCCTGCTGGTTTAATGGTTGCACTTACATCCACTGCAGGTGCGAATCCTGTCTTTGTAGCTCCTATTGTACCAACTGTCTCTTCAGTGACTGTAATAGTAACTTTACCATTGACGGTCGTTAGTACTTGGGTACCAAAGGTTACAGTTGCTGCAGTTATTAGGTTACCGTTATCGTCTGAAACGTATACATCAACTGGTGAGGCATATTTGCCATCATCAGCTGTTTGGTCAACAGTTATCTCTAGTTGTGGTTTGTCAATGATCTTTATTTCATCTGAAGCTGGTGCATATCCTTCTTTGGATGCGGTTACTGTAAAGTCAGAGTCTACAGCAATACCAGTTGGCGAGTTAATAGTTGCAGTTCCATCTGAACCTGTTGTATATGTTTCTTTGTTGAAGGTGATTGTTGCACCCTCGATAACATCGCCGGTCATGGTTTCATTTCTGACAGTAACAACAAATGTATCTGATTCATCTGCAGATGTTGGGACATCAACGTAGAGTGCCCATGAAGTAACTCTGATCTTAGTAG
>Ga0315547_1001417_pt1 | contig 19022 bp, 21 predicted proteins | sample SalMarSW160240MG_2_FD_202542 | JGI IMG/M metagenome (GOLD analysis project Ga0315547, IMG submission 202542) | Salt marsh sediment microbial communities from the Plum Island Ecosystem LTER, Massachusetts, United States - Salt Marsh Sediment SW1601-240 ...
CATCTCCATTTGGAAACTTTATCTCTACCTTTAAAAATTCAACATAGGCCTGCTTTGAATCCTTTTTATACCTATAAAAGATCTCCCCCAATCTGTATTGGGCATCATCAGCCAATCTATGGGTCTTATATTTCTCTACCAATTCTCGATAGAGTGATACGGCCGTGTCAATATCAGAATTCCTTTGTGAATAACCATAGAGATTAGTCCATAATTTACACGCAGCGAACATAGCCTGCGCTGCCTCATCTGTTCCTGGAAATATCTTATAAGTCTTTTCATATCCCTTGATGCATCTTTCCCAATTATGTCTGTATTTCTTTTTAGCTTTAGATCGATAAAGTGTTTTTGTGCATGCCTCTGCCTTGTGTAAAAGAATTTTGGCAGAATTGGATTTTGCGATAGCCACTCGATGAGAGGTGGTAAAAAATAGGGCAAGGAATAGGGGTAAAAAGAAAAATATCAGCACATATTTTCCACGTAGCAATCTGCGTATCATATAAGAACCTTTTTACCTCTATAGTGGAAAGGTATTAAAATCAAAGAAGGGAAATGTAGAAATTTAAGAAGACACATTACCATTAGATAAGTCAGAAGAAGATGGTTTTATAATATCTATCGAATCCCATTTCAAGCACTGTGGGCACTTCCAAACAAGTTCATCTGGTCTATATCCACAATTGCTACATTGGAACTTTAAATAAGGAAAATCTAATATTAATAGGAGATCTTTATAGGCCTCTAATGCCTCTTCATTTCTGCCTTCTTTTAAAAGTATCTCCCCTATAAATTTTCTGGCATTTAAAAAGGAAGGGGCTGATTTAATGGTCTGATTCAGTTCATTCAAAGCAGAATCTGTCTCCCCCTTATTATAGAAATACTTGGCTAAGGCTAAATTTGTAAAGCTATCAGAATTCTTACGGGCAGAATCTCTTAAAAAATCCTCTACCCCTTTTAGATTCCTCATCGTTGAATAGGCCTTCTCTAACCTTTTGTATGCAAGAAAAGTAAACTGAGGCGCAACATCAACTACCCTCTTCCATGTAAATAAGGCCTTCTTGTGCTCTTGGTGACTAAAATAGAGATCACCCAAATGAAGATAGACATCAACGCATTTGTCAAAGATAGAGATGGCCTTTTTATAAGATTTCTCAGCACTTGCTCTATCACCATTCTTTTCCTGTATCTTCCCAAGCTCTGTTTTTTGGTGGGCAAGTATATGCCGATGATCACCCTTTACGAGTTTTGAGATAGACTCTCTCGTTTTAAAGGCCTTTTCCCAATCGTACATATCCTCATAAATTCGCTCAATCTGCTCAAGGGCTTCGACATTGTTTGGATCATCCTCAAGAACCTCATGGAATGCCGATATAGCCCGATTCAAAAAACCCCCCTTCCTGTAATCTAATCCCAGATCAAATATTGCCCTCAATCTTATCTCTTTGTCCAGATTAGGTCGTAAAATTATTCCCTGTCGTATCCTGATAGCCCTCTCGATATCCCCTTTTGATCTATAGAGATGGCCCAAAGCGACATAGGTCTCGATAGTATCTGAGTTAATCTTAACCGACTTTGTGAACTGTTCGATAGCCTGATCTGGCTCATTGGAAAGTATATGCTGAATGCCCTGAAAGAAGGCCTTATCTCCCTTATCCAGTTTTTTTCTAAGCTTTTCAGCGCTTCTTGATCTAATAAACCTATCTATAAGGAAGCCAGCTACAAAGGCAACGGTTAACCAGACACCAAATCTCATATCAAGGGATCCAAAAAACAAATTTTTTATTTCTTCCCACATATAGAACTTAGCTCCGCTCCCACCCGCCTCGCAAGCGAGAGCGTTGCGGGCAGGTCGTTCCACAATTGGAATAATGGAATCATGGCCTGCCCTGGCGCGACTTTTCTGGAGCATTGTCGTGCCGCTGTAATACTTCAGGAGTATAATCTATAAAACTCAGTAATTGCATGCCAGGTCTGGGCCAGGGATTACTGGAATAATGCCCACTGGCCTACAGGCGTGGGTTCTTGGAAATCCGATATATAAAATTAGCCTAATCTCCCACTAATCAGCTTCTAATCTTGATTTTTTTCTGACAGCTCCATATCTTCTATCTTATTTTCAACAATAGGAAGGTTTCTCAATGAATCCAGCTCTTTGTCTTTTTCTCTTTTCTTCTTGGAAATTATCCTTATTTCCTTCTTCAATTTAAAGCGCTCAAGTATCCCGTATAAACTAGCTATGAGGATGCCGAGTAGAAAGACAATTATAATAACAAGATAAAATGACATTGGCTCAGTTTTCCATTCCCAAAAATAAAGGTCAGCTTGAAGTGTCAATTTCTGGGATAACTGCGCAAGATTTTCAACAATTAGTACCACGGCCAGTAACATTAATACTATACTTATAATAGCCTTTATATGTTTCATAAAATCCTCCTTTAAGCTTTAAAGAATGTTTTATCGTATCTAAAACTATTTGAAAAAAGGTAACAATTTTCGATATGTCTCTTGAATATGCTCTGGAATTACCCTCACTTCTCCAAACACAGTCATGTAATTAGTATCTCCTTCCCATCGAGGAACAATATGAAAATGGATATGATCCTCAACACCGGCCCCTGCTACCTTTCCCAGATTTAAGCCTACATTAAATCCTTCTGGCCTTAATGCCTCTTTTAAAACACCGATAGACTTTTCAACTTGTGTGATTAGGTCAAGTTTTTCCTCCGCTGATAGTGCATCTAAGCTCGAGACGTGCCTCAAAGGGGCTATCAAAAGATGTCCATTTATATAAGGAAATCTGTTCATCAGAATAATGCTTAGGTTACCGATACATAAAATTAACCTTTGTTCATCTTGATTTCTGTCTTCGCCTGGACAAAATATGCACTCCCCTTTATTATCGGAGCTTACATATTCCATTCTCCAGGGCGCCCAAAGAATTTCCATCTTATGCCCTCAAACTTTGATTATAGTAAAATGTATTTCGTCATTTACATCCAAAATTCCGATCGAATGGGATCCACTCATACTGAAACCACTGGCAGTTCCTGGATTGAAAAAAATAACTCCATTATCAATATGGTTAGCCGATTTGTGAGAATGGCCATAAATAATGGCATGGACATCATTAAACTCTGGTCTTATCCTCTTTTCTATCCCAAAAGGGGAGCCCCATCCATGTATTAATCCCAAACGGAAACTATGTACCTCTAATATCTTTTTTTTAGGAAATTTCTTTTTTATATCAAAATTGTCCATATTTCCATGAACTATATGAAGTGGCTTCTGGCTTAAAAAATCGACTATTTCTTCAGAAATAAGATCTCCGGTATGGATAATCATATCCACATCAGAGAAATAGTTCGAATATATATCAATAAGGCGAGAATTCACCTCTTTTAGGTGGGTATCTGAAATGACTCCAATCTTCATTTTAATAGAATTGGTAAATAATATGTATTTAGGTTGTCTGAAAATTTGAAGAAGTATAACAAAATATAAGAAAAAGACAAGTCTAAACCGATCCTTTAATTACTCAATTAATATTGACATACTTTAACAATCTCAATATACTCTGCCAATCAAACTTTTGCACCCACCCCATGCCCACATATAAGTCAACGTCTTAACATCACCGTTTAGGGAGGAAAACATGAAAGTTCTTGTATATGGCACCGGAGGCAGAGATCACTCACTTGCTGATAAATATGGAGATAGTCAGCATGTTGAAAAGGTCTATTTTTTTCCCGGCAATGCTGGGGTGCCTTACACACTGAAGGGAAAGAGAAAATTGATAGAATGTATGGATATAAGAGACTTTAATGAGGTGGTGAAATTTTGCCTGGAAAATAACGTTGATTTGGTCGATATAGGTTCAGAAAACCCTCTTGAGGAGGGTTTGGTTAATATCTTGAATGAAAACGGAATAAGAACAATTGGACCAAAGAAGGAATATGTTAGATTAGAGAGTGACAGGGCATTTACTGATAATATTTTAAAGGAAATAGGGATAGGTAAGCCAGAATATAGGGTTTTTGATAACCCGGAAGAGGCAAAAAAATATGTGAGGAATATTGGATATCAGCTTTTTGTAAAGGCAAATGGCCTTGCAGCAGGAAAGGGTGCCATAGGGTGCGACGATGTTATCCAAGCCGAGAGTGCAATTGACAAAATAATGGTAGAAAAAATATTCGGAAAATCAGGTGATAAGGTTGTTATAGAAGAAAGAAAATATGGCACTGAAATCTCCTTTTATGTCTACCTGGATGGCGAACATGTACTCCCTTTAAAAATGTTTGTTCAGGACTACAAACAGGCCTTTGATCAGAATGATGAGCAATCAATTATTGAGTTTGGTGGGAATCTCAATACCGGTGGTACAGGATGTTATGCACCCCATAAACTTGTCACCCCATGGCTGGTAAACAGGATTATAAAAGAGATTGTAAACCCTACAGTGGATGCAATTTACAACAGGGGTGATTTAGGTTTGGGATGGAATTATAAAGGTGTTTTATACTTCGGATTGAATCTTGATCCTTACAACCAACTGGATGTCTTTGAAATTAATGTAAGACATGGCGATCCTGAGTGGGAAGTGCTTTCAAGAAAACTAAGCACGGATCTCTTCGAGATAGGCATGGCAGTGTGGGAAGGGAATTTGGATCAAATTCATCCTGTCTGGAACAACCAGCACTATGTAGATATAGTTGCTATGGAAGGCCGCTCAAAGGCAAGTAAGGGATGGAACAAGGGATATCCAGGCCGTTATGGAAAAGGACATGTGGTAGCAGGGTTGGATACTATAGAGAAAGGAATTGCCATCTACTTTTCAGGCGTAAGGGAGAATCCAGAAAGAGGCCTTGTCACAGACGGTGGAAGAGTGCTGCATATAATTGCTGGCGATGCAACACTGGAGGGTGCTAAAGAAAAGGCTTACAGGAACATAGAGTATTTATCTTTGTTAGATCATAATAACAATAATAAAAATTGTTTACGATATAGAAAAACAATAGGAGCTTAGCCTTTTTTTGGCGTAGTATTCTCAAACAATGGCTCATCAAGGTCCAACACCTTTAAGGGGCTTTTCCCGGTAAATAGCTTTATTATTTTTCCAACAGTATAGGCATTGCCTTTAAGGAGTAATTTACAGTTTTCAAAACTACAACCGTCAATATTAGTTTCCCCTTTCTCCAGAACAATAATACAATCCTTAAACTTGCAATGATTAAAATATTTACCATCAAGTTCTAACTCTTGTCCGGAAAAGACAGAATTCTTATATTGAGTCCTATATCCTTCCATTTCCTTACTGTTTTTTGTAAAACCTCCTCTATGGTTCATCCTTGGATGTAAGGTAATCAGTCAATGCCTCTTTTAGAGTATTGGATGCCAAAAGCACACAGTGCGAACTTTCTTCTGGCAGACCGCCTAAACTTTCTAAAATCACTTCCTTGTTTATTTTAAATGCATCCTTGATGTCTTTTCCTATCACAAGTTCACAGGCCATAGAACCTGCAGTAATAGTCGTTGCACACCCATCAGCAACAAACCTGGCATCAATAATCCTTTCATAATGAATCCTAAGAAAAATCGTAACCGTTCACGGTTCAAAGTTCACGGTTTAATGGTTTGAGGCCAATTAATAATGCAATTTCATAATAATACTTTGAACCTCTACGCACTTATAGTTAGACAAAGAAGGCCTAATTTGCTCATAACTTCAGCTTGAAAATAAAAATTCAGGATAAGGTCATGCTTTATCTATACACAATATTGCTGAAATAGAACGAAAGACCTGTCCGGTTGTGATGTTAGCAGTGCAGAAAGGCCAAATGCATAGGCAAAAGGTAACCCTGAACCATGAACCCAGAGCCTGTGAACGCATACGAAAAATCTTTATAGTATCCCCGCATGGCCCTTTAACCTTTCCGTATCCCTGGGGCTGTTCCATCTCTCCCATGTGTGTTGGGCTAATCCGTTTTTCAATCACTTTTTTTGAATATATCTTCCGGGTATCTTCTATGACAGACGTCTGCTTCCCATCCATTGCATTATCAAAATTGGCTGACATCTTTTGACTTTCCTCCTTTAACAATAATCCTTTCTGCAGATCCCTTTGATCAAATGCCTATTACTATCTCTGCTTACCACACTGATTGCACCTATATTCATAAATAGGCATTACGTATATCCCTTTATCTCGATAAAATACTATTTCTTTTTTTCTCACGCGATAGGCATCTATCACCATTTTACGCTGAAATCAAGGGGAAATAAAACATAGATTTTTGCCATATCCTGAGTTGTAAGAGTATCATAAAGAAAGCGGTATTAGGGAAGGTCTATTTCTCTGTAAAGAAAAACTGAAGGCCTTCAAGAGCTATTAAATTCGCATGGTCACATAGAAGCAATAAGTAGATTGGGTATTTATATAGCCAGTAAAATATAGAACAGAGTGAGGTAATGTAATACTTCATTCCTGCACCTTAATCAAAAAAATATTGAATATATCCACTTCATATTTTTTGCCTAAATTTCTCTACTACCGCTAGACAAAGAGGATACAAGCTAATTGGAATGCCATCTAATCCTCTGCTTGGCTCCGAGAAGTGCTTTTATGCCTTGCCCTAAAACCGTTCAATCTTTTTCTTACAGGGGATTATAAACACAGGAAGTGTACTATGCCGGATTACCTTTTCAGCAACACTTCCAAAAAAGACATGTTCTATCCCTGTTTTACCATGCGTACCCATAACAATAATATCTACGTTTTCCTTCTTCGCAAATTTGAGTATTTCTTTGTCTCCCCTGCCGGATTTGGTAACGATCTCAAATTTAATCTCATTCTCTATCTTTTCTACATAGTGTTCCCTGTATTTATTATCTAAATCTTCCCCAATGCTTTTCCGTATCTTTTCTAAGTCCTCCTTGCCTATATAGCGCTCTGCAAATGCCTGATGGGGATTATCAGGCAACACATGTAAGATATAAAGAAGGCCCTCATCTCTTTTTGCTATACCATATGCAAATTCAAAGGCATAATCTGAATTTTCAGAAAAATCCGTACATAAAAGCACCTTTTTATATTGTGGATATTCTCTCATTTTCCTTCTCCTTTTTTTATCTCCTTTAAATATGGACTATTCTATACAATTTTATATATGGGTAAAGAGCTAAGTTCAATCAGGTGTTTTACTCAAACACAAAAAAACCACACCCATTTATGAATGGGAGTAGTTTTTGTTGTGCCTATTTCCTATCTATAATAGGGAGAAATACCTAATTAGTGCCTGAACGAAAAGCCAGTTCAGGCACGATTTAGTTTGTAAAAACCCCTTTCACCTCTTCTTTCAATACCTTTCCCATTTTGTTTTTGGGTAACTCGTTTATAAAAACGACATCTTTGGGGACTTTCCAGTCGTGAAGATGTTTCTTACAGAACGTTTGAATCGTATGGGGTTCAATCTTGAAGCCAGGTTTTAGAACAACGGCTGCTACCACCTTTTCTCCCCATTTTTTATCCGGGATACCAACTACAGAGGATTCAGCTACTCCTTCAACCTGGTTTATAACAGTCTCTATCTCTTTTGGGGAGATGTTTTCCCCTCCTGAGATGATAATGTGTTTGATGCGATCTGTAAGATAATAGTAGCCATCCTCATCTACTCTACCAAGATCACCACTTTTAAACCAGCCGTTTTCAAATGCCTTTTCCGTCTCTTCAGGCTTTCGCCAATAACCAGGAGTAATCGCAGGGCCCTTAAGAAAGATCTCGCCTGTTTGGCCAAGAACCACATCTGCAAATGTCTCAGGGTCCACTATCCTCACCTCAAGATCTGGCAGGGGTAATCCGATGGAACCAGGTTTTCTCACACCCCTTACAGGGTTAGAAAAATTCATCCCCGTCTCTGTCATACCCTCACGTTCCACCGGTTCTTTGCCAAATATACTCTTTATCTTCTTAAAGTCTTTGACCAGGAGTGGTGCTGAACCCGATGTCCATAAGCGTATATGCTCAAAATCCAGCTTTCTCCCTCCCACATAGTCCATTAATTTCCCATATATAGCAGGAACAGCCATAAAGAGCGTACAGACATATTCCCCCTCTCTTTTTGTCAATACCTTTATAACCTCTTCTGGAGAAAATCTATCAAGCATTATAATGTGAGCACCTGCCATTAAGGCAGTATGGAGTTCAAAACAAAGTCCATGGACATGAAAAAGAGGAAGCGCATGACATACCACGTCTGATTCTGTTATCTCCCATATAGTGATAATGTTTCTTGCATCATGGACAAGATTTCCCTGCGTAAGGATAGCTCCTTTGGGTTTTCCTGTGGTACCTGAGGTGTAGATGATAAGTCCCGGATCTTCTGGTTTGATTTCTATCTGGGGCATACTATCTGAGGCAGAGCTGAAAAAATTACAATCCTGGTAGGGTATTTCGGTATGAATCACAATAGTATTTAGCCTGGGGTCTATCTCCTTTATTATGGCCTCTTGTTCAGGGCTTGATAGCACTAATTTTGCTTGAGTATCCTCAAGCAGGTATTCCATTTCCGATTTTTTAAACCCTGGATTCAAAGGTACTCCAATAGCTCCTATCTTTTGAAGTGCACAGTGAGTAATGATAAAACCCAGAGATTTTTCCAGGTAAAGGATGACCCTGTCTCCTTTGGTAACACCTATATCCAGGAAGGTATTGGCCATCCGGTTAGAATCCTGATTCAACTCTTTATAGGAGATCTCTGTCTCTACCATGCCTTCCCGAAGGAAGCTTATTGCTTTTTTTTCTCCTTGGGCTACGGAGCTATCCGTAAAACAACCTTTTAAAGATACATCACCCATATTACCTGCTCTGATTAAATGAAGGGCCAAAAAGCACCCTTATTATTAAGATAGAAAAACGATGTAAAATATTATTTTTAATATTGAGTATGATATACATAAATTATTGTTGTTTTAAACTGAGTATTTTAGTAGGTAATAATACTTCTACCCTCTTTTATATATTCAGTTGTAGCTTCACCCATATATCTTACATTGATACCTAATTCTTCTATTTTACTCGAGAGACCATAATGATCAGCGCATGCCTTGCATGCTTCAATTGTAACTCCAGACTCCTTTATTTTTTTTATATACTCTTGTAATTCAATGTCATGGCTTAATAATTTTGTTGATGGACCCCAAACAACTAAAGTAATATCTTTCCACCATTCTCTTAGTTTTGAATTAAGGGTATAGGGAAAAACAACCTCTAGTGCAACATCTCTATCTCTGCTCGTCCATATAACAACAATGCTATTTTTTTTCATCCATACAATGGCCTTTCAATTATTATTTGCTATTAATTTCATCATAATAAGATAATTATCAGTTTTCATATAAATGGAGTTAGTAGTTCATTTAACACGAGAGAAAAATAAATATTACCTTGTGAAGGGATGTTCGCTCTTTGGATAAGCTTTATGACTATGACATAATTTCAGGTTGATCAGCATTTCAGCTGTCTTAATTGCAATGGGAACTCCATCTAAGACAGGAACATTGAGTTCTTCTTCCATTTTTTCCCTTTCTCCTTCGTCCAATGCACTTAAAATGGCAGAGTAACCCGCAATGATAAGCTGGGCACCCTCCGTTTCGATTTGATATCGAGCAATCTCTATAAACCGATCCCTTAACTTGTTACTCCGTTTTCTCAATTCCAATTCTGGAATATTTAGCGGTCTCATAGAAGTTATACGATCGAAGCACCCCATCAATTGGATTCTTCTGGAAAACTCAGGAATGGTGGCCTCACTTTTAGTTACCACACCAAATCGATCAGCTAATTGGCACGCAAGATGGAAGGTAGCCGAACCAAGGCCAACAACTGGAATATCAACTGCCCCCCGCGCAGCTTCAATGCCAAAGTCACAGATACCATGGATAACTACGCCATCAAAACCTTGCTTCTCTGCATCAATGGTTAACTTCATTGTTTCATTGGCAAGGAGAGAAACATCACTGCCGTTTTTGATCCCCCTGGGATTCCCTTTAAAAAGAAAACCCTTAACTTTAGTTGCCGGAGATACGAATTTATTAATGTGTGCTATTCTCCTGTCCAACTCTTCCTGGTCTAACTCTCCCGGGATAATAACAGCTATATTGATCATGATTTACACAATAATTATCGTTTTACATGTTCAGTTATATGCTTACAAATAAGATAGATATAGCCTTAAGAAATTGACCTGGATCCCTTAGTAGATATTTTTCCACATTTCTGATTTTGCCAAAAGACAGGATTTGTAGACCATCACACACTTAATTTTTAATCCCACGGAGATCAAAATAGGAGAACAACTTTTCCCCTAAAAATGAATTTATCCTATCATTCTGTTTGGAAGCCATAAAGCCAGTTCCGGCCAGATAGATACACATGCAATAACAATCACTTCTATTATGACAAAGGGGACTACCCCCAACAAAACATGAGACATGGGTATATCAGGGGCAATATTCTTAACGATATAGAGATTTAGTCCTACAGGAGGTGTTACCAGGCCTATCTCAAGATTAACAGTCATAATGACCGCGAACCATATGGGATCGAATCCCAATCCCTGGATGATGGGGAGCAGCAATGGCGCTACCATTAAAATGACGGCCGCCGGAGGTATAAAACACCCCAGCATCAAAAGCAGGATATTTATGAGGACAATGATCCCCCACTTCCCCAAAGGGAGTTTTAAAATCAGCTCACCCAGCGCCTGGGTCGCATATAGATCGGAAGAGACATACGCAAATAGCAATGCAGAGGCCATAATCATCAATATCATGCTGCTTTCATTTAAGGCTTTAATGAATATTTTCCAGAGTTGTTCGGGCCTGTAAATTTTATAGATAGTCATTACAAAGAAGATAGAAAGCACAGCGCCCAATCCTCCGGCTTCACTTGGTGTGGCCCAACCTCCATACAGGGATCCCATTATTCCAAATATTATTAAAACAAACGGCATGATCTTGATAAGAGACGTAAGCCGTTCTTTCCATGTATATTTTTCGGTTATTCCGCGGTCTTCAATATAATACATGGATCCTGGTTCGGCCGGCACAAATTTGCGGTAAAAGAAAATACCCCCAACCCAGAGACAGCTTAAGAGGATTTCAAGTATCCCCGGTAAAATGCCGGCGATAAAACATTTGCCAATAGAGGTCTCAGTGGCAACACCGTAAAGGATCATGGTGACACTTGGCGGAATAAGAATACCGAACGTACCCGCATGTGCAATCAATCCCGTGCTCAATGCAGGGGAATAGCCGCGCTTTCTCATTTCCGGGATCCCGATCCCGCCTATAGCCGCTGCTGTTGCTGGACTAGAGCCGCATAAAGCGGCAAAAATACCACAGCCAATCATGTTGGCAATGCCAAGGCCTCCGGGGATCTTGTAAAGCCATTTGTGGAGTGTTTCGTATAAGTCCTTGCTCGCGTCTGATTCGGCTATTGGAGCGCTGAGAAGAATAAACAGGGGGATAGCTAACAGCGCAAAACTGTCCATGCTGCCATGGAGCACAAATGGAACAGTCGTTAACAGGTGAGGAGAAAAAATGAGAATGAATATAAGGGATATACCGGCCAGGCCCGCCCATATTGGAATGCCGGAGACTAATAGAGCAAACGCACTTCCAAACAAGAGTATGGCAATAACTATTTCGTTCATATCGGGCTTTCCTTTCCAGAATGCTAATTTCTATTTTGGATCCGAATCAGCCTCAGTTATGTCAATGTCTCTTAATTCAAAACGCTCTGCCTCTTCACTGAATTCACCTTTTCTAAGGGCATTTATTTTATTGCGTATATACAAAAGATATTGGAAGAAAAGCAGTGTCATTCCAAGTGGAAGAAACAAATACGGAATCCACAGTGGCGGACCCCATAAAGATTCGGTGTGTTCATTATTGACAACGGCTTCCCACCACATGGGCCATGCATACCATGCAAGTACTACAGCCAGAATACAGGATATGATGGAGACAACAATAAGGGTTACCTCTCTTGTTTTAGGGGACAGGTGGATGATAACCAGGTCCACGTTAAGATGATGTTCGTTCTTCTGCACAAACGCTGCCCCGGTAAATACAACAAAAATAAGTAAAAACACAGATGCTTCTATTTGCCAGATCGTAGAAATACCAAATACCTTTCTAACGATAACACCTTCAGTTACTATTATTGCGGCTGCCACAAGAGACAATGCCGCTATCCAGCCAGTAAGGTGTGTTAACCCTTCAATAATGATAGTCAATATCTTTCCAAGCCGTTTCATGATATATGCCCTATCCTTTCAAGAAATCCCGTTGGCAGAATCCCAAAAAGCAAAACCTATATGCAGATCAGAATCTGTTGGAACCGCATCAGCTCCGACAAAAGAATTCTAAGAGTAAGTGCAGGCTCCTAAGATGGGCAATCACCAAAGCAGAGGTCAGGACAGCCCTCCTGTGAGCTTCATTTAAATGAAAGACTCACAAGAGCAGCTGTCGTATTCCGAATGAACTACCTCGCAGCAAGCTGCGGTGAATTAACCCTTGTCCGCCTTTGATTAAAGGAAAATATTATTCTTTCGGACAAAATTTCTATTTCATGGCCTCAATAGCTAGATCCAATAGCTCTTGACCACCTTCTACTGTTTCAGCATAGTCTTTCCAAGCTGTTTTCTTAGCAAATTCCAACCATTCATTAAATTCAGCCTTATTCATGTAGTGAATATCAACACCAGCCTTGGTGTAAGCATCTATAAGCTTATCCACCAGTGTCTTAAAGTTTTGATATATCCAGTTTTCATGCATCCACTCGGCTGTTTCCAGAAAGATTTTCTGCTGTTCGGGCGTGAGCCTGTTCCACGTTTTCATGGAGATACACAAATTTTCAGCCATATACCAAATGGAATAATCTCTTGGTGCGTTAATATACTTGAGTACTTCATAGAGCCGATAGGAAACAAAAGAGGCAGAGGACGTCAGCATAGTGTCTAAAACGCCCGTTGAAAGGGCATGGTAGGTCTCGGAGGAAGGCATGCTGGTAATAGAAGCTCCGGCCTCTCGCATCATAAACTCAAATTTCTTCCCGGCCGCCCTCAGTTTCGTCCCTTTGACATCGGCCGGAACTTTTATCTGCTTTATCTTACTACCGACTCCTCCATCAAACCAGGCCCACACCAGATTCTTCACACCGTTCTCCTCCATGAGGGCGTCAATTTTCTTCCCTATGGCTTTGTTTCTCCAGGAGATACCCTGTTTTATATTGGCTACAGAACAGGGCATCAACGTAATTGAAAACTGTGGTACCTTTCCAGAGGCATAATCCAGGGGGAAACAGGACATATCTAACGCGCCCTTACGCATGGCATCCCACTGCTCCTTCGGTTTAAACAGTGACTTAGCCGGATAGTGGCGAAATTTGATCTCCCCGTTTGTTTTTTCAGTTACCATATCGCCAAATACGCGGCCCATCATGTCTCTAACATCTCCAGCAGCAAATTGATGAGAAACCTTTAAGGTCATTGATCGAGCACAAGAAATTCCCGTTTTCAAAAATATCATTGAAAAAGCCACAGCAAAAATAATTAATGAGCTAAAAAACAATTTTCTTAATCTCATTTTTCATCCCTCCTTTTGCTAAATTGATCCAGAGATTCACACGCACCCAACTTTTTTCCAGCTTTAGCCCGTTGGTCCAATTGCCTTGAGCTAATCTTACTCAATCAAAAAACCCTTTAGCCAAAGCGAAAAAATGAATTTATTTAACAACCCTCACCCCCTTTCATTAACATATCTTTTCTTATCACAAGTTACCGATTATCAGAAATGGCCCTATCTCTACTTATCTCCTGTTGCTCTTCCCCACTACTTGTTTGGGATAGTTTCTCCACTGCGTCACTCTGATTTTTCAGGTGGGCCTTTATCAATATCTCTGTCTTTTCAGGGTCTCTTTCTTGAAAAGTCTTCAGAAGCTCCCTATGTTCCTGTATTGATTTCTCAAACCTACCAGGTAGATTGAGAGATTTGAACCTATACAGCAAAATCTTTTGCCTTAACCCATTGATAATTTGGTTGCACGTTTGGTTTCCTGCCAATTCTTGCAGGAAGGTATGATATAAGTTGTTAATCTTGATATAATTTTTCTGATCACGGCGCTGAAAGTTTTCTTCCAGCTTTTCATGAAGCTTCTCTAACCTTGCGAAATCACTATCTCTCATTTTTTCCGCTGCCGTCCGAGCACATATTCCTTCTAAAACACTCATAACATCAAACATTTCTTTGATTTCTTTAATGGTTGGTTTGCAAACATAAGAGCCTTTATTTGGAACAAGCTTAATTATGTTCTCAGCACTTAGTACCCTCAAAGCTTCCCGTAAAGGGGTTCTGCTGATGCCCATAGAAATGCAAAGTTCGTTTTCCTTGATTTTATCACCCTCTTGGAGCTCACCTGTCATGATCATGTCTCTCAAATTATTGACAATCTCTTCATGTAAAGTTTTCTTTTTAATCAATTTCATAAACCAGTTCCCATAATTGTTATTGATACTATTCTATGCAAGAAAATAATATATTATAATTTATAAATTATAATATATTATAATGTCAACTATTTTTTAGGACTATCACCAAATCTATATTTATTGCAGATTAGTTGCCAAATTTTAGATTTCAAAAACTTCCATGATAAGAATATTTAAAAGCTCTAACTCTCTCTCCTACCCTTTGTTTAACTATGTTGATTTACATATCAATTGAGATCAAAACATTGTTATTTTATGTTATTTCAAACAGCTTGAGTAAGCACTCTTAGGCAAAACTCTAAATTCGTAATCTTATAGCCTTTTCCACATCTTTTATTTGCCTTCCAGTGCTTTTTGCAATAAGATTTGAACATGCTGAAATGGTTTAATATATTAAACTCCTCAATGCTTTGATCTATAAATCCAGCATTGTGAAATCTCTAAAGGATGATATGATGAAAAGCTATCGCAGAGAATTGTGGTTCAATGTGCCCACAAGACGAGCCTTTATAAACATAACACCTCAAGTAGAGGAATGCCTGAAAGAAACCGATATCAAGGAAGGCCTTTTGCTCGTTAATGCGATGCACATCACTGCCTCTGTATTTATTAATGACGATGAATCCGGGCTACATCACGACTATGAAAAATGGCTGGAAAGTCTGGCACCTCATGAGCCTGTCTCCCAATATAGGCATAATGTTGGTGAGGATAATGCAGATGCACATATGAAAAGGCAGATTATGGGAAGAGAGGTTGTTGTTGCAGTAACTAATGGAAAAATGGACTTTGGGCCATGGGAGCAGATATTTTATGGTGAATTTGACGGTGGCAGACGTAAAAGAGTTTTGGTAAAAATAATTGGCGAATAATATTTTAGTATAATTGAGGAAAATATAATGGAAAAAAATGAAACTAAAGTCAAAACAAACTTTGATCAACTATTTAATGAAATGCTTCAAAACAAACAAGCTGCGGAAAAGGCCGTCAGCTATTTACATGATAAGAAAAAAATAAATAAAGGGATTATTTATAATGAACTTCTCCCTGAAAAAGTGCTCGGTTACTCCCCAGAGAGAAAGGCCCTTGCCTTCCCTTTAGTACGCGGTTTTCTGATTGTGGGCATTCAGTATCTGACAACAGAGTCCCTCGAAATAAATGGTCAAATAGTAAAAGAGGGCCAAGAATACTTTCATGAAGATAGTGACCTTGAAACAGGGCTTTTTAACCTTGGGAGAAATTTTAGAGATGTAATTATTACGTCTGGCATACTTGACCTATTAAGCACAGATCTGGGAGGTGTTTCCCTGCCCAGCATGACAGGATTTAAACAACTACAACTCTTTTCCGATATAAACACAACAATCTGCTTTAAAAATAGCAAAGATAACGAGCAGGCTGCAAAAAAGATCCTTGAAATCCTTCCAAAGGCCAATGTTGTGACACTACCAATAGAGTTCAGGGACATAAATCATCTTTTGCTAAAGAAAGGTCAGGAAGCTGTTAAATCTCTTCTAACTCAGAAGGATAAAGCAGATGAGCCAAAAGAATCAAAAGGGTTAAGAAAGAATAAAACCTTTGAGGTTGTAAACTGCCGCTATTTTCGAAAACCTGGCCCAGAAAACACGGACGCAACCCTTGAAGCTGCTCTTGAAAGGGCCAAGACATTAAAAATCAACAAGATTTTGGTCTCAAGTTGTACAGGCAAAACGGCCTTCAAGGCCCTTGATCTATTCGGTAATAATTTTTCTCTCATAATTGTAACGCATGTAACAGGTTTTAAAAAACCAGACCATCAAGAACTCGCGGAAAAAGATAGAAAACGCCTTCTTGAAAAGGGCGTCACTGTTTTGACAGCCCAACATGCATTTGGTGGCGTAGGAAGGGCATTTAGGAATAAAACCGGCACCTATCAAATAGATGAGGTTATTGCCTATACCTTGCGAACATTTGGACATGGGACAAAGGTTGCCATGGAGATGGCCTTAATGGCCACAGATGCAGGGTTAATCAGAACAGATGAGGATGTTATCTCAATTGGTGGAACAGCAACCGGAGTTGATACAGCACTTCTACTGAAACCAGCACATACCCAAAATTTCTTTGACATGAAAGTCAAAGAAATCATCTGTAAGCCATTAGATTTTTAACTCACTTTGCCTATTTTATATGTATATTTTAAAATCGCTAAGGGAGAAGTTGGAAGGGGAGCATTATCCATGGATCTAAATATTTGTCATGAAAGAAGATCTTGAAAAAAGAATTCAAATCCTTTCTGAATGGTTATATGAATCCAGACATCTTGTTGTCTTTACCGGGGCTGGAATCAGCACTGAATCAGGCCTTCCTGATTTCAGAGGTCCTGACGGTCTATGGACCCGGAGAGATAAAGGACTTTCTACAAAATCTTTAAACCGATCTTGGGATTCAGTTGAGCCAAATAGCGGCCACATTGCTATCGTTGATCTCCAAAAAATGGGCAAATTAAAATTTCTTATCTCTCAAAATGTAGATAATCTCCATTTAAAATCAGGGATAAATCCTGATCTGCTGGCTGAGCTTCATGGGAATATGACCAAACTTCGATGCACGAGATGCGATAAAAAAGTTAACAAGTCCAATGGCATGACTATGTGTCAGTGTGGAGGAAAATTGGTTTCAAGTGTAGTAGATTTTGGGCAGTCCCTTCCTGAAAAAGATCTAAGGCTTTCTTTTGAGCATTCTCGAAAAAGCGACCTTTTTTTGGTTGTTGGATCAAGCTTGGTAGTAACACCAGCAGCAAACATGCCTTTGGAGGCCCTTCGCTCCGGAGCAAAATTGGTCATTATTAATAAGGGAGATACCCCCTTTGATCATAGCGCAAACTTGAGATTTAGTGAAGAGATTGGTGAGGTTCTCCCCAGGGCAATAAAGAGACTAAAAAAATTGATGGGCCTGTTTGAATAATTTATTTCTCTTTGCCATCTCCCAAATCTTATTATACTTACCCTCCAGGAAATCAAGTCCCTATCTCTTCCTATCATTCCACTTTTTCGCCTTTGGAAAAATGGTAAACTATCTAAGATAGCGCTCTAAATCCCGATAAAAACCCTCATGAGCACCAAAGGTATAAAGATAAAGCTCTTTTTTCTTAAAATCAGGTTCATAGGAGATGAGATAAAGCTTATTTTTGTATTTAAATTTTTGAACTCTAACTCCCTTTAGTACTCCTTTTTTAGATTTTCCGGCCAAAGGGTTTTCTAAAATTGACTTTACTTGTTTGTCCAATTCTTCCTGAAAGCCTTTGGTTTGTTTCTTTTTGCTCCTTAAAAAAATGGGGGAAGATATGAGATTCAAACTCACTTAATTAATCCCCACTGATAAGGTTTTCCCAGTCCAGCGTCGATCTCTTCTCTGGCTATTAACGTCTCTTTAATAAACGAATACGGCAGATCAGGATTATCTTCAACTGCCATTGCAATATTTAAATATTCCTCGACTTGATTGGAAAAGTTCCTTCTGTGTACCTTTGCTCGAGCCTTAATCTTTCTAAAAATATCCTCCGATAACCTCAGCGAAACAGCCTTTTTCATGTTAAACCTCCTAACTCATAATTAAAAAATACTAATAAATTGTATGACGTTGAAATACATTTGTCAAGAAAATATCACAAAAGTATATTTTGGGAATTTTTTTATTGACAATAATAATTTCTTAAGGCATAAGGCAAAATCTGTTATTCGATCGATTTTTAAAGGAACTATAAGTCATTTTTATAAAATAAGAATAATTATTCTTATTTAAAATTTATAAAGAAAGGATGTGGTTATCATGGTTTGTACAACGTTAAGGCCAGGGTTTGAGTGCATCTTTATGACCAAAAAAGGATGCCAGTTTAATGGAGGTAGCTGTCACCCCATCATTGATCAGTGTGATGGTTGCCAGAGAATCGTTGAATATCCCACCGGAAAATTCTGTATAAGTTTCCTCGACCCTTCTATCAAATGGAAAAACGGGGTCTGTAATATGGCTACTCACATACAGATAAACACCAAAAAGGAAACCAATAAGATAAATCCGCTGAAGGCCTCAAAAAGATCCCGCTAAAAATCTCTGGATCAGGAATCTTCTGAAAGAATAAATATTATTGGAAAACGTTCGTGCAGAGATTGCATCAACTGAGCTTTGAACAATCTCTGCTCTACCTATCAAGAGAAAACGCTTTTTATCATGTAACCAAGATACATATGAGCGATGCATGCTCTGCACGAATGTCCTCTTATCCTTCCCTTTTTTGACGTCCCCATTTTTTCCTGTAATTAATAACATAAATCCTGCTATACTATCGGTTAGAAATCCTGGAATTATAAGTAACTGGTACCTTTCCAGGTTATAGATGTTGGGGAGGCGAGCGAGCCCTTTAGGGTGAGCTCGCGGAGCCTCCCCAACTCTATAACCTGGGACATCATTAGATATTTTGGTTGTAGCTGCACATAT
>Ga0315547_1001422_pt1 | contig 18992 bp, 18 predicted proteins | sample SalMarSW160240MG_2_FD_202542 | JGI IMG/M metagenome (GOLD analysis project Ga0315547, IMG submission 202542) | Salt marsh sediment microbial communities from the Plum Island Ecosystem LTER, Massachusetts, United States - Salt Marsh Sediment SW1601-240 ...
GGAAGTTGCATGTATGCAGGGTTTTCCTTTAGATTTCCAGTTAAAAGCAAAAAAAATAAATCAGAGATATAAACTAATTGGAAACGCTGTCCCTTGTCAATTGGCATTTCATCTTGCAAAATCAATTACTGAACATATAAACAAAGATCAAGGGAAAAAACTTAGCAAAGATTTTATAAAAAGATATGAAAATACGATTAAAAAACAAACCGATAACTCTAATAGACCCATATTGACAAAACCATTGACTATTGTTGATGAAGCAGAAGATATTGGTAAAATCAATGGCTATTTCAAAGCAAGTGAGACAAAGAAAATTCGTAGAAAGATATTGTCGTCAAAATTGTATGACGATTCATCGGTTGTAATATTTGATAATGCACATCAACAGGATGGAAAAAAAATTGGTGGAATATTTTGGAAATGCTGCGTACAAAAAGGCATAGGTAAAAAATATCATCAAATTTTCTTTGATGAAAAAAGCATCGATATAATCTTGAAAGCATTTGAAAAGTCAAGGTTTCTATCTCAAAAAAAGGACATTTTAAAGAATCTATTTAAAGAAATTGAGAAAGGAATTCCAACCGTAAAAGACAATTGGGATGAGTTCACGGGTTGGTCGGGAGATTTAGATTCTTATATCAAGGCAACAACAACCAAATATCTTAGGATTCCAAATGTTAAAAAATTCCAATACTTCTTTACAACAGAAGAGGAGGAAATAAATGATTATATCAGTCCGATTGATTTTTTTGATGGCATAGATGCAATAATGATAAAGAACTTCAATAAAAAAAGATTTAAATTCCTTATAGACACAATGGTGTTCTTTGATGAGTTAAAAGATTTAGATACATACGCTTACAGAAAAGACAAGAGAATATATCCAAATATTAAAAGTAAGAGCATACCTTTTGTTACTATAATGTCAGGTCTTTTATCTACACATATTTTAACAAAGATGTACGATAAAGTTCCAGACCTAAAAAATGATAGATATTATAAATCTATCAAAAAGGCAGATAAAGTAATGGAAAAATGGTGTTCATTTACGAAATGATTTAAAATATACAACCAGTTGTATATCACGATTAATTTGGTATCAGAAAGAACAAAGAAAAAATATAAGATTCTGAGCACTTTGATAAATGCTGAATTATCTGCTGATGAGATCAAAGTCTTATGATTATAGTCTATTGCTTCTAATTATTCCTGAAATTCAGTGTTCAGAAAACATAAACAAAAATCCTACCAAGAACAATACCCTTAAATCCCCGTATTAGAAATCATTCCATTTATGAACATCCGTGTGAAGAACGGGAGGTATATGCTAATAACCAATAATCAATATTCCTTTTAAAGGCAAATCAAGTCTCCTACTCACATATAATGTATCAAAAAAGTTAGTTACTGTTTGAAAATCATGTTTTTTGTTATATAATCGTCTTACAGCAATTATCAAATAAATAATATCCTTCATCATACATGCTTGGAAAAGATCTTTTAAAAATTGATAATTGGTAACTGCTCTTCCAGCTTCAATTTCAATCACGATTTTTTCATTTGGATGATATCCATCAGCATTGAAAGATTTTTCTTTGATGCCATTTTTTCCAAACAAAACAGGAACATAAATCATATCTACTTTCTTTTTTCCTTTTTCAACCTCAAAACCTAGATTCTGCAAACCTTTTCTTACCTCACTTAGGACTTTATTACTACTTAATTTATGTTCATTTGAATTTATTTTTCCTTCTTTTTCTTTAAATACATTAATCACTTTTATTAAAGTATCAGAAGGATAATCAGATTTAGGATAATACTGCCATTCAATCATCAATATGTAAAATATCATTAAATGATATAAACATTGGGAAATATAGCATAATTGATTCTGAAAAATATAGGAATTTTTATAATCTTCTTGGAAATAGTCCTTTCCAATTTTCGTTGCTGCATCTTAATATTGAAATTGTATTATTAGGCGATCTATAATGAAAAACTACTGTGCTTTGTATATCATTAAAACCTGTTGGAAAATCACCAGCATTTCCACACAATTCCCTTAAAATCCTTTTTTCTTCATCATTGAAATCATGATTTATATGAGAAAATAGCTTATTACGATCATTTAATTGATTTACAACGATAATAGATCTATTTGTTTCTTCCTCAAATCTATTTATTCCATCTTCATATCCAACAAGGACCGCAAGATGCATCTCAATTTCTTGTGGTAGAATTTCGAGTATGGCGTTAATATTATCAAAATAATATTCAATAGCTTGTTGTCCTGACCCGATAAAATCATCGATAAAAATTATTTTTATTGGTTCTTTTTGCTCCTCATTACTTTCTTGTTCTTCAGGAGGTTTTGTTTCATTTAAGACTTCTTCGATATTTACTAGCTCAGTAATTTGGGATAAATGTTTAAATTTTTCATTATGTCTTCTGTTAGATAAATTATTTGCACGCCTAAATGTTGTTAATGTTGAATGTCCACTTTTTCCTTCATCGCCAAAAGGAATGAAAATTACATTATCCAAATTATCCCCAAATCTACTTTTAATCTCATCTAATAATTCTCTGCATTGTTGATTTATTCGTACAGAGGAGTAATAATCTACGTTTTGTAAGAGCTTCATTCCAAGATCTTTATTTTCTCCAAATTGATTTAAAAAATTTCTAACTGAATGTATATCAATTCCAAGTGTATATGTGCTAAATTTTTGACTTAAATCTCTTAATGACCTGTCATTTTCATCGAAAAAATCACGGCCATTTGGCAATTGGTCACCTACCACGTTCCAATGATTTTATTTTTTCATCTAGAGTATTTCTCATTTCTTTCAAAATATCAATAATTGGTTTTTTATCAGGTATATCTTCAATAATAAAGTGATCTAATGATCTCTGCAATTTTGATTGGATTTTTTGTAAATTTTTATATTCAGTAAATACAGGTGCAGTTTTTTTTGTTATATCTTTTATACTAACATCAGCTGTATTTGTAAAATTGACGATAGTAGTTTTAATATTTTCCTTTGGTACGTTTAATTCTTCTGCACTAAGGAATTTAATTAAATCTCTAAAATGGATTACATTTGTTATAACTCCAGTTTTATATTTTTCAACTAAGTTGTCAATTATTTTATCTTTACCAATTTTTTTAATTACTTCTGGAAATTCTTTTTCTAATTTCGATAAAAAAGAATACATCTCAATAAAAAAATCTGCTTTAATTTTTTCATCATCTTTTGCTATCATCATATCTTGATACTTCTTATCAAAACTCAATAGTTTTTTACATCTTTCAACAATTGTCTGAGTCAATCCTGTTAGTTGGGATAATTTTTTTGTATCTCTAGTTTTTAAAATTCTTATAATTACTTCTAATTTTAGTGCGGTGGGCATTAATTCCCAAGATTCCCTAACATTATGTATGCTAAACATTGTTAACATATTGGAGAGCTTTGTTGGTTCTGGTATAATATTTGCGGGTATTTTTTCTAGTTTTAAATCTTTAGCACATCTCCATCTTCTCTCACCATCAAGGATTATATACTGCCCATCTGTTTTTCTTTGATAGATTAATAATGGAACTAATATGCCAACTTCAGTTATTGATTCTTTTAAAATCTTTAATGTTCCTTCATGAAAAAAATACCTGGGATTGTGGGGATTTGCGATTATTTTATCTGTTTCTAACCAAGCCAATTTACTAGCTACTGGTGGTTCAATAGACATATTTTTATTATTTGTTTTGGTTTTTTTCATAAACAATACCCAAAAATGAATTAATTTTCATTAGTTAAATGTTTTTTAACGGCCTATTTATAAAATATATTAAAAAAGGTACGTATTTGTTACCAAATTTAATATTTATTTGTTACGTGCTTGTTACTAATGTTTGAGCTGGTAAGTTTTGTAACAAGAGGAAAAATAAGAAAAGAAGTTTTTAGGCAACTTACTTCGCCTAAAACACCAACTCAGATAAGTCTGATTCTATCTACACAAAGACCAACAATTAGTAGAGCTATTTTATCTTTGCAAAATAAAGGCCTTGTTGAATGTTTAACTCCTAATGAAAAAATGGGTAGATACTATAAAATAACAAAACTTGGTCAAGAGATTTTAAATAAAATTAATGAAATAGATTTAAAGGGGGAAAACACTAAATGAAACCTTTCCCCCAATTTAAAAATAAAGATTATCTATTTTGGGCAAATGTTAAATTCATATCTGAAAAATTAGGATATTCTGATAGAAAAATAAAAGGACCTAAGATTTACGCTCAGAATGAAATAGTTACTTGTTTTTCAAATTCTAAATTTGATATATCATATATTTTTGATGATAAAGAATTTAAATTAACTAAAGAAGGAGCAAACATATTAGAATATTTAAATAAAAGGAGTGATCTGTTGAATAATTATTTCTTGCCAAATTTGATGAACCGGGAACAAGCAAGAAAAGAATTTGAGAAATTAAAAAGTAGACTAAATCCAAAATGTCATCTTCCATTAAATAAACAAAAGAAGGAAAAAAGACATCATGCCTTTTTGTCATGCATAATCAATATGTTGACTGAAGAAAATTTGGGCGGTGTCTATTTTAACGATAATCCAACAAAATTAACAGTTATGACTGATTCAGAAAAACCTATATGGGTTTTTTCTAGGAGATTTGATGGTGCATATCCGCACATTATCGATCCAATTGCCGTTTGGGAAATTAAGGAGTACTATGGAACAACAACCTTTGGAAGTCGAGTAGCTGATGGTATTTATGAAACTGCATTAGATGGAATGGAAATTTACAACTTAAAAAATAAAACGGAAAGAAATGTTTATCATTATTTGATAATTGATGATAAATATACATGGTGGGATCTTGGAAGATCTTATTTATGTCGAATTATTGATATTTTAAATCAAGGTTATATTGATGAGATACTTGTTGGAAAAGATGTTATAAATAGATGGCCTGAAATTGTAAAATCTTGGAAAAAACTACCAAGTAGTAAATAACCAATCATGAAGCTCAAATCCATTCATATCTAAACCTTTTCGCTTAAATCGATTTAACATACAGAACCCTCTTTCAATGTTACAAAAATGTTCAAACAGCCCTTCTCTTATTTCAACTCCTTGTTTTGCCTTTCCATCAAATGATAAAAGAACTTTCACCTCTCTGGTTTTACAATCTTCGATTACATCCCAAAGTCTTTCAAAATCAAATTTTTGCGCCCCGTAAAGAATGGATTGACTATAATAATATGGGGGATCACAATATACAACATCTCCCTCCTTAGATAACTCCATTGTTTTTTGAAAATCTTGGAAATAAAATTCAGTGTTTTGTACTACTTTATACCACATTTTTAATCTTTTATTAAAAGTTTCAGGATGAATTATATTGTGGGGGCCAATCGGAGTGCTAATAGTTCCTTGTAATGTAAATCTCATAACACCTGCATAACATGATCTACTGATGAGTAAAAGATCAAACGGATTTGGATTTTTATTATAACGATTTAGTGATTCTTTATAGGTTTTTTCCCGATCTTTTTGATATTTATTATAAAATATTGTATACTCATTTGATATTTTTTCCGGATCTTTTTTTACAAGATTCCATAAACCAATAAGGGGCTCTAATACATCTCCAGCTATTGCATTATTTGGCTTAATTGTTCCTAAAACAGCCCCTGTTCCCATGAACGGCTCAATATATTTATTACAATTTGATGGTATTTGTTGAGCAATGGATTCAGCAAATCTTTGTTTATTTCCAACCCACTTTAGTAATTGAGGTGTCTTTTTTTTATTTTCTTGTTGTAATGTCTGCATTTGCAATAACCTGCCAGGTTCTTCTTTTTAATCATAATGAAATTCATATTTTATATAACTTGGAATGCGTTAACTGAAAGTATTAAAACCTGTTTTGCCCCCCTCTTGGTTATTTTTTGTTCTCTAATTTTTCTTTAAGTAAATCCAAGCTCCACTCTAGAGCATGAGTCCAGGATCCAAGTTCATGTGATTCTATTTTTGATTCTATCCATTTTTCCATGTCTTTTGAGACGCGAAATGAATGAGTTCCACCTTTATCTTTCTTTGAAGACATTGTATTACAAATCACACAGAAAGATATAAATATTACGTTTACATTACATATATTGTATTACAAATAATGCAAGTAATACAAATGAAACGGGTGGAAATCAAATTGAAATTTGAACACCAAAATCAGATATACAATTCAAAATATTTAGATTCAACTAACTCAAATAATGATGTGTTAGACGGAGGTATAAACCAAGAATGGAAAATAATAAACAAAATAATAAGCCAAAGATCAAAAAAACCAAATTCTCCAATATTCGAGGAGGAAACGGTGAAAATAAACTATGATCTGAAAAAAATTAAAAGAACCGATTTTCCAATAATATTGGATCCAAAAACAGCATCTTTTAACGATGTAGCAATACACTGCTTCTTAAGACAAAGATTAGGTCAAAACACAATAGAAAAACGGCTTTCAACAGCACGATTCATGGAAACACATCCACAACCAGTAGACTTCAGAAACCCAACCTATATAAATTTCATGGCACACATGGACTATAGAGAACAAATAGAAAACGCAGGACCCTGTGCACTCCAAAATGAATGGAAAACAATGAGGATGTTTCTCAAATCATACGGAATGGAAATATGGACCTACAAACCGCCATCAACACCAATCTACAGAGTAAGAGTAATGCCATTCCCCGATCAAGTATACAAGATACTTAATCTAACATACTCAAAAGATCCATACGAAAACGCACTAATCCAATACCTACTTACACACAACTTCATCATTGGCTGGAGATTTCCAAGTGAACCAACAGAAATGAAAACAACAGATGTTCACGTAGAACGAGGATATATCACAATAACAGAACCAAAGAAGCACAGCTCTACAAGAAACCTATCACCAGAGGAAATAATGAATAACAGACGAAGAAAGTCATTTAAAAACTGGGTAGACGCCTGGAGACCAAAAGTAGAAAACCAATACAGCAAAGACTACCTATATCTCAGGCCAGATGGGCATCCTTATACAAGAGATCAACTAAGACAACTACTCAACAGAAAAGCAAAACCAGTGATACAACCTGTTTTCCCAGAATACTACAACTACTGCTCAAGACATTTTGCAGCAGTATCAAGACTAATCAGAACCAAACTACAATACAAAGCATTCGATGAATACGAAGTAAGAGACTGGCTTGGACACACAAAGATAGAGACAACCATGGGTTACATCAAAGATGCCAAACACTACTATCTACTTGCTCCTTATGATTGGGTTCATCGTGTCCTTAAAGCTCCAGACGGGTGGGGATAACACGAGAATTCAAAAAAGGCAAAAAATAGGCTCTTTCGACCAAATTCCCTTCGAGAGAGTGAAGCGGACCTGGCGGGATTCGAACCCGCGATCTACAGCTTAGGAGGCTGTCGCCCTATCCAGTCTAGGCTACAGGCCCAATAATATCTACAGATTGCATAATCCTTTGATTTTTAAACATTATCAAAACTTCTCTACATCGATTTGTATTTGGTAGTAAAATGTGCCGTTGATGAAACTTTTTCACTAGGTTTCCTCTCACGTAATTCCTTTAACCTGACCATCTCGTAATCTATTTTCTCTTCTGTTAACAACTTAGATATTCCAGGTACATGGCCATCACCAATACAGGCAACGACTTTTTCATGCCCTTCAGTCAAAATTGTTAGTTTTTTTACCATGTAGGTATTCCTCTCATCAATAAGAACACGTTTGATCGTTGGAAACTTCTCACCGATCTGTTCGATATATATGTCAAAATCATCCTGGATTTTTCCAAGTTCTTTTTCCACCCGTTTTTTACTTATAAAAAACCCGCCAACTCCAGACAGAAGCAACTTTAACTTTTCAGAAAATGGCATAGTTCTTAACATTCTGGAGAACAATTTTTGCGCATTCATGTCAATAAATTCTAAAGGAATTTGATGAGATTGGGCGTAGTTAATTGCTGTTACCATTTCATCTCCTGCATTGACGCCATATTCCTTTGCCATATTGTCTTGAAACCGACCAAGAAGCTTATAGAGAATGGGGACATCTCTTTCTGCTGTTTTGTACGATTCTGGATTTGCCCGTTTCATCATCAAGGCATTGTATCGCTGTTTATCAAGCTCGATTGCAATGGCATCAGGCTGCCGTTCATCAAGGATATCTAACAATGCATTTGATAAATCAAACACATGTCCCGTGCCAATTAAGACAATCATATTTTCCTCGTCTATTTATCTTAGAGAATTACATTCAGTTAGATTAAGCTATCCACTTAAACAAATGTATCAATTTATCTTGTTAAACAAAAAGAAAAGAGAGAAATCTCTCTTTTACCACCAATTATCTTTCCAGGTCTGATTCCACCATGATTTAATGGGAACGCATGGAAGTACCTGCCAGTTTTCCCCTTTGACGTCAACTAGATGTTTCCATACATCTTCCCAATTCTCGCCTTCTATCCAAGCTATATAGTCCCATTCACCAGGAATACTTGCTCCACTAGTTGTCCAATTCCACTTCCTTATTTTCTCTGGCGTTTCATCTAGTTTATTTCCTCTAAATAACACCCAGGCGCCTGCTGGTTTTTCCCACCACCAGTTATCGTTTTTAAAACCGCTATATACTCTATGTGAACTTGTATGTTCTACGCCATCCCAGTTTTTGATTTCACCTACACATCTATGTATGGTATCCCAGTCTTGGGAATCAAACCAGACAATGACATCCCACTCTCCAGCTACAATCCAAGTACCTATTACATTATCCCATCCTTGAAGTCTTTGCCAAATATTGTGGGCTTTACCGTCTTTAGTTTTTATAAAAACATAAGCTGATCTAGTTTTCCAATCCATATTTTACTCTCCTCTAAAACACTATATAAATAGATTAGAACTTATAGTTTTCCTATTTGTAAAAATCGGGTCTAATATCTATAATGGTCTGGTTTGTAAGGGCCTTCTATTTTTACACCGATGTATTTTGCTTGTTCTGGATTTAGTTTTGTCAACTTAACGCCCAGTTTTTTCAAATGCAATCTTGCTACTTCTTCATCAAGTATCTTTGGTAGCATGTACACACCGAGTTTATGGTTATTTTCCCATAATTCTATCTGGGCAAGAACTTGATTTGTAAACGAATTGCTCATGACAAAACTTGGGTGTCCTGTTGCACATCCTAGATTTACAAGTCTTCCTTCGGCCAGCATAAAAATCTCGTGCCCATCCGGGAATATATATTTATCAACCTGTGGTTTAATGTTAACCTTCTTAATACCTGGCACTTTCTCGAGTTTACTTACTTGAATCTCGTTATCAAAATGACCAATATTACAGACTATTGCCTGGTCTCTCATATTTTTCATATGCTCTGCTGTTATAACATCTCTATTTCCTGTTGAAGTAACAAAAATATTTCCTTCATCTAATGCATCTTCAATAGGCTTGACCTCATATCCTTCCATGACAGCTTGCAATGCACAAATCGGGTCAATTTCATTTACGATAACTCTCGCACCAAATCCACTCATTGATTGGCAGCATCCTTTACCAACATCGCCATAGCCGCAGACAACAACCGTTTTCCCGGCAACCATTACATCAGTCGCACGTTTAATACCATCAGCAAGGCTTTCTCTGCATCCATACAGGTTATCAAACTTGGATTTGGTTACTGAATCGTTTACATTGAATGCAGGGAACAATAATGTACCGTTCTCCATCATTTGATATAATCTATGTACACCGGTGGTCGTCTCTTCAGAAGCACCCTTAACATCTTTAGCAACCCTATGCCAGCGCTCTGGATCTTTTGCATATATTTCTTTCAGACAATTCATAAGTTCTATGAAATCTTCTCCTTCATTACTATAATCCTTGTCAAGTAATTTCGGGTTATTTTCGACTTCATATCCCTTGTGAACCATAAGAGTTGCATCCCCACCGTCATCGACAATAAGATGTGGCCCTTTACCATCGCCAAAATCAAGCGCTTTTTCGGCACACGACCAATACTCTTTGAGCGTTTCACCTTTCCACGCAAAAACCGGAACACCAGATTTCGCAATAGCTGCAGCTGCATGATCTTGTGTTGAAAAAATATTGCAGCTCGCCCAACGAATATTTGCACCCAATTCCTTTAATGTTTCAATAAGAACTGCAGTCTGCACTGTCATATGCAAACTTCCCATTATCCTTGCACCCTCAAGAGGTTTTTGTGGCCCGTATTTCTCCCGTACTGCCATTAAACCAGGCATTTCCTTTTCTGCAATATCTAGTTCTTTTCTTCCAAAATCTGCAAGGCCAATATCTTTAATCTTATATTCTTCTATTTTTGATGTCATCATTCAACACACCTTTTACTTAAGGATTAATTTCGCATCAACGACACAGATGTCATTTTCATATACAAAAACTGGGTTTAAATCCATTTGGTCAATATGGTCAATTAATTCCTCTCCTATTTTGGATACCTTTAACAAGAGGTCTATAACCAATTGTTTGTCTGCCTTAATATTTCTAAACCCTTCCAGGAGTTTCTTTCCTTTTATCTCTTCAACCATTTGCTCTGCGCTGTAACGATCAATAGGAACAACACGGAATGTTACATCCTTGTACAACTCTGTAAAAATTCCACCGATTCCACACATGATTGTAAGCCCAAATGTCGGATCCTGAACAAGACCAATGATAATTTCAACACCCCTTTCCCCCATCTGATCAACAAGTAAATTTTCTTTTGGAAACTTTTTCTTAAAATCTTTAAATGTTTTTTTCAGCTCATTCATATCTTTAATGCCTAACTTCACTCCACCAACATCTGTTTTGTGTAAAATTTTATTTGAACACACCTTAAGCGCTACAGGAAATTTTAATCCAAGATTTTTCAAATCTTCTTCCCTGTTTATCAATTTATAATGGGTTGTATGTATTTCAAAAGCTTTCATGAGGTCCTTAACTTCGTTTTCTGCAAGAGGTCCCTTTCTGCTTAATAATTTTTTTATGTTTTCTTTCATGCTAGTTCTTTTTCCTTTCATCAATAACGCGCTTTGCTTTTAAACCTGTTTCTGGAATGGTGTTTGGTGGTAATATTTCCACCTTAGGTGTAAAAACAATAACTGATTTTATTTCATTTGTTAAAGTCTCTTCTATTTCCATTGATTCAACCTGACTTAATTGGTTTTTTGTTTCTACTTCAACTAACAATACATCAACGTCATTTTTTGTTGTCAAGATCATACGCCAGTTACTTCCGACCACGTCGTGTTTCATTAATACTGACTCTATCTGTCCTGGGAAGATATTTGTGCCTCTAATAATGACCATATCATCGCTTCGCCCCTTAATAGTAGAGTGTTTGATGTGTGTTCGACCGCATTCACATACTTCTTGATCATAGAGTTTTGCTATATCTCTAGTCCTATATCGGAGAAGCGGCATTCCTTCTTTTGTAATAGTGGTAAGAGCAAGCTCGCCCTCTTCTTCTAAGCCAACCGATTCAAGAGTTTTAGGATCGATGCATTCTACAATAAAATGATCCTGCCATATATGATTGCCATCATGTTGGTCACAATCTGCTGACACACCGGGACCGCACATCTCGGTTAGTCCATAGATATCATGTACATCCATATTCCAAGTATCTGCAAGTCTTTTTTTAAGTCCAGGAGTAAACATTTCCGCTCCAAAGAGTCCGTTTCTTACTTTGAGTTTCTTTGGATTTACCTCCATCTCTTTTGCTACTTGGCCAAGACGTAACGCATAGGATGCAACCCCGGAGATGAAAGTAGTTCCGTAGTAGTCCATTAGCTTAATCTGCCTTTCAGATTGTCCCATTCCTGAAGGAATTACCAGTGCACCGACTTTTTGTGCACCATAATGAAAGCCAAATGCACCTGTAAATGTTCCATATGGTATTGGATTTTGAAAAACATCCTTTTTAGTAAGACCTGACATGGATAGGCATCGGGCCATAACCTCAGACCAGACCTCAATATCTCCAGGAGTATAACAAACTGTAACAGGAATTCCAGTAGTACCTGAGCTTGCATGCAGTTCAATGCAGTTATCAAGTGATGTAGCCATCATGCCAAAAGGAGCATTATCGCGAAGATCATCTTTAGTAGTAAAAGGTAATTTTCGAATGTCCTCAAGAGTTTTGATATCGTCTGGTTTTATCTTTAGCTCTTTGAATTTTTTCTGATAAAAAGGAACATTGTCATAAACCAGATGAACCGTTTCCTTCAAACGTTTAAGCTGTAGATCTCTAATTTGTTTACGAGGTAATGTTTCTATTTTCTTGTTAAACATGAAATCCATAACTGGTTTTCCCCAAAGGGTGAAACATACTTTTTATTAAAATATTTATGTAAAAGAAAAAAGAATAGACAAAAATTACTTGTTTTTTTGTCTATAAGATTATTGTAAATGGGATTTCATCTATGTTTTCTGCAATAAATGGGCTTTTCTCCTGATATATATACAAAGTACAATTTTCATATCTGCCTTGGCTAAAGATGCCGTCTTCTTTTAATAAGACTGCGAGATCTAAAGTATAGCTATCACCTGGTGAGAGTTTCTCTATCTTATAACAGTTTTTCCAGTTTGTGTATTCTCCTCTGTAAAATAGCTTATTAGAAATTGTGCCACCTTCTACACTTACAATAAGGTCTTCATTTTCAATTTCATCATCAAGACCTTCTTCATCAGAAAACGGATTGCGCAAACAGATGTAAATATTCTCTGCAACGTATTCACTGTCATTATTAGTTATTGTAAATAAGCTACTTGCACTTGCATCATTTTCAACTTCTCCAGTTGTATCATTCACGTATGCAGAAAGGTCAATATCGTTAATCGTTGAAAAAGTTAAATCTGCTTTTGGAATCGGTGGGTCATAATCCCATCTAATAAAGTTCATAACTCCTAATATTAAACTTCGCAGTGCTGGAGGTAAATCTAACCAAATTGCATCAAGAAACTTAGAAATAGGTTCTTCAATAAATTGAAGTCCCCAAAACATAGCCAAAAATGGCAAACCAGTTTTAATTCCAGTTCTTAATCCATTGATCTTGGTCAGTCTTAAACTTTGTGATGCTGAAAATCGTATATCTGCAGTGGCATTATTTCCAGCTGAATCTGTAACTGTTAGTATAACAAGATGGTCGTTGCCCATCCATGCATATAACTCTGGTATGGTGACGCTTATCTTTCCTGTGAGATTTTTTACAGGAAGAAGCTCTTTTGACCCTAGAAATGGGCTTGTAACTAATGAATCAGCAGTTTGTACTTTCCAATCATATGAAGCGATCTCATCATCCTCAGGATCCATAATTTGCGCTGTAACAACAATTCTTCCTTCACCCCATGCATTTGCTCCTTTTCGTTCTTCCACCCCGTCTAAAAATATCTGTTGATTTCCTGCATATCCAGCAATTGGGGTTAGGCTTAGTATTTCAAGCCAGTTAAATTCTCTGTTAATCGTATTCTGATTAATAGACAATGTTACGACAGGGGGTTTATTTCTTTTTGCTATAATGTTAATTGAATCAGTTTTTGTATTGCCCTCTCTATCTGTTACTTTTACACTACAGGTATATTCTCCACCTTCAGTATACAAAACAGTTGGTGATTCTTCTTTAGATGTATTTCCATCACCAAAATCCCAACTATATTTTAAACCACCTTCATGGTAATCAACTATTATAGAAAGATTTACAGACATAGGTAGTATACCTTCTGTTTTATCTGCAAAGACTTTTACAAATATAGTTTGCCCTTCTTCTCTCCCTTCCTCTAGATATTTCATTCCAAAAGTTAATGCTGTAGCTACCGCTGCTGATACTACTATTACTACTACAAAAATACTTAACAATTTTTTATTTTCTTTTTTCATTGATTTCATATTTCATGCCCCTTAATTTAAACATTTTATATTACTAATATGATTATTATTATATAAGTATATTTCTAAATCTATATTAAAATGGACCCTAGTTCTTTTCATCTTTATATATTTGTAACATATTCACATAAATAATTTACGTTATTAACACAACAAAAGTAATGTAGTTTGTTATCCATTGATAACAGCCCTATCTTGCTAAATTATTAAGCAATTTTATATAAAAATCTATTAAGTTATTATTTCAACAAAATCAATTTGTTATGTTATTTGTAATTTAAGTATGCAATTTACCTTTACAAGTTAAATAACAAAGTGACAAAAGTTTTAAATAAAGAATTCCCTTCCTATGCTCCTACCAACTCTTAAGGACTGGTGTATAAATCATGGTAAAAAGCATGTACAATCATCTTGGTGATCAATGGAAAAAACCTGATATGTCATTTAAATCACCGCAACAGCAGCGGCTTATCCAGTGGAGACGTGAAGAGAATTTTTTACGAGTTGATAAGCCTCTGAGAATCGATAGAGCGCGATCACTTGGGTACAAAGCCAAGCAAGGATACATCGTTGTTAGAACACACGTTCGAAGGGGGGGCCTAAGAAAACCAACGATCAGAAGCGGTAGAAAACCATCGGCGAAAGGTATTACGAAAATCACTGCTGCTAAAAGCACTCAACGTATTGCTGAAGAACGTACAGCCAAGAAATACCCAAATATGGAAGTGTTGAATTCCTATTGGGTTGGTGAGGATGGTAAACAACATTACTATGAAGTTATTCTTGTAGACCCGGTTCATCCTTCAATTTTAAAAGACCCCAAGATTAACTGGATTTCCAATGCGCCTAATGCACGAAGAGTACTTCGTGGAAAAACAAGTGCCGGCCAAAAGGGCAGAGGGATGCTGTACAAAGGCAAAGGTGCTGAGAAAGTACGACCAAGTATTCGTGCTAATAAAAGTAGGGGAAAATAAAACCGTTTTTATCTTACAACCATCACTGGTTTATGGGCATATTGTACGACTTTATTTGCCACACTGCCAATAAGATAACGTCCCAGCTCACTCAATCCTTTACATCCTAGAACGATCAAATCAACATCTAGTCGACTGGCAGCATCGATAATAATGGCTGCTGCATCTCCCTGTTCGACCATTCCTGTAATGGTAAAATCATGAGAGCCGATATCAGCTATGGCGTCAGCAATTAGGCGCTCCGCCTTCTTTTTTAACTTGCTATATATTTCTTTGTCAACAAATGTTTTTTCAGAAGGACTAGGAACAACGGCCAATAAAATAAGCTCACCATATTCATCAATAAGCATCATGGCTCTGTTCAATGCCTGTTCTGAACCTTCTGAGCCATCAAAACCTACCAAGATTTTTTTCATATTCTACTTTTTTCTCCATACTGGACCCTTATCGGTATCCTGTATTTCAAATCCAATTTCTTCAAGTTCGTTTCTTATTTGATCGGCAGTTTTCCAATTTTTATTTTTACGTGCTTCTTCTCTTGATTCAAGTAGTTTCTCCAGGATTTCTTTACTATCTGTTGATTTGAAACCCTTTGCATGTTTTAAAACTAATGATTGCAGTTTTTTTGTTGGATCTGAATCATCTTTTTCTTTTCCATCTTGGAAAAGTGTCAAAACATCGCCGAGTATTAGCAGTGTTTCAAGGGCATATTTGCTCAACGACCCATTTGGATTTGGGTTGCTTTCTAAAAACCGATTAATTTTGTTTACAAACTCAAAGATAACAGCAAAGGCCTTTGGTGTGTTAAAATCATCATCCATTGCATTTTCAAACTGCTCGACAAGTTCTTTGATGTTTTTTTCATACTCTTTTTCTTTTGCTGATACAGTGTCTTTTTTAGACTTCGAATCACCGTTAGATAACCCCTCTAATTTTTCTTTTAACCGATATATTCGTTCGAGACTCTTCTCTACATCTTTTAATGCCTTTTCGCTGAAATCGGGCGGACTTCGGTAATGTGCTTGAGCAAAAAACGTTCTAATAACCTCAGCATCCCATTTTTTTAGCAATTCGGAAATATTTACGATATTTCCAATTGACTTTGACATCTTTTCCCCATCAACAGTAAGAAGGCCAATGTGCATCCAATATTTTGCAAACTGCTTACCAGTCGCAGCTTCAGCTTGTGCAATCTCATTTTCATGATGTGGAAATCGAAGATCCATTCCCCCTCCATGAATATCAAAAGGCAATCCTAAGAATTTACTACTCATTGCTGAACATTCAATATGCCAACCAGGCCTTCCCTCCCCCCATGGAGAATTCCAAGATGGTTCACCTGGCTTTGCTGCTTTCCACAGAGCAAAATCAAACGGGTTATGTTTTTTTTCACCAGTCAACGCACATGAGCCGACTTTCATTTCATCCAATTTTTGACCTGATAATTTCCCGTAATCTTCAAACATTTCAACAGAAAAATAGACATCGCCATCAGCAACATATCCATATCCTTTTTCAATAATCTTTTCTGTCATCTCTATCATATCTGGAATGGTTTCAGAGGCTTTTGGATAGAGATTTGCCCTTTTGATGCCCAACTTATCAAGATCATTAAGGCAGATGTCAGTAAATCGACGGGAATATTCCAGCGGATCTACACCTTCTTTATTTGCCGCTGCAATTATTTTGTCATCCACATCAGTAATGTTTTGAACATACGTAACTTTGTATTTCTTATATTCAAAGTATCGTCTTATTACGTCAAAAGCCAAATAAGTGCGAGCATGCCCAATATGAGCATTACTATAAACAGTCATTCCACAGATATACATCTTCACCTTATCTTTTTCGACTGGGACGAATTTCTCTTTTTTTCTGGTTAGTGAGTTGTAGATCTGAAGAGTCATGTTTTCCTCATGCCGGTGTATCCCATATCGGGTAAATAATATATACTTTACTAAAAACTCAATAAAATCTTCCAAATCCTTTATAAATATCTTTTCTATACCATGGAAACGGAGGCTTATGATGAAAACTACATTTAGTATAATTAAAGCGGATGTCGGTGGTTGGCCAGGCCATGCATTAGTACATCCAAATTTGATGAAGATCGCAAACAAAAGATTGTCAGAAGCACAAAAATCCAAATTATTAAAGGATTTTCATGTTACTCACTGTGGCGACGACCTTGAATTGATTATGACGCATACCAATGGCGAAGATAGCAAAGAGGTTCATGGTCTTGCTTGGGATACTTTTTGTGAAGCAACAGAAGAAGCACGCGATCTTGGATTGTACGGTGCTGGGCAAGATTTACTGAAGGATGCGTTCTCTGGAAATATAAAGGGTATGGGTCCAGGTATTGCAGAAATGGAATTCACAGAAAGGAAAGCAGAACCTATTGTTACTTTCATGATGGATAAAACAGAACCAGGTGCGTTTAATTTTCCAATTTATAAGATATTTGCAGATCCTTTTAACACAGCTGGATTAATTATTGACCCTTCTATCCACGATGGATTTGTGTTTGAAGTATGGGACATCCAAGAACATAAGCATGTTTTCATGGAAACACCTGAGGAGATGTATGATTTACTAGCACTAATTGGTGCTAAATCACGGTTTGTCATAAAACGAGTATTCCCAAAGAAGAGTTCTAAGCTACCATCAGATGAACCAGTTTCTGCTATATCAACAGAAAAACTCTATCAAATTGCAGGGGAGTATGTTGGTAAGGATGACCCAGCAGGTGTTGTCCGTGCACAATCTGGACTTCCAGCATTGGGAGAAGTTCTTGAAGGATTTGCCCTTGGTCATCTTGTTTCTGGTTGGATGCGGGGATCACATAACGGTCCATTGATGCCTGTATCAGTAAAAGATGCGAAATGTACACGATTTGATGGTCCACCACGAGTAATTTCACTTGGATTCCAATTAAAAAACGGAATGCTTACAGAACCAGTAGATCTATTTGATGATCCTGCCTTTGATCGAACCCGAATCGAAGCACAACATATCATGGACTATATGAGGCGTCATGGTCCGTTTGAACCACACCGTCTTCCAATGGCAGATATGGAATACACAACTCTTCCAAACGTCATGAAAAATTTAGGAACCAGATTTAAAAAGGTAAAATAAGCTAAATCAGCTTAGTGTTAAAGTAGACTGGTTCTTTTGCGATATCTTATCTAGTCGCTGATTAACAATTGATCGTTTACGTTCTAAAGCTTCTTCGATTTCTTGATCAATATCCATAGTACTAATACTAACCCATCGGATGTTATCATGTTCAAAAAGCTCATGCAATGGGAATCTACCATCCCAGGGCTCCCATGGTTTCTGTAGGGTCATGCCACTTATTGTACGAATATTGGTGGCGCCTGCTTCACCAATTGCATCTGCAAAAGGAATCAAACGATTATTTGGAATGGCTACACCAACAGTCTGTAAAAAGCTTCCAATTGGCTTAACTAGTTTAGGGATCTCCATGATATCATTAACAGGTTTTACACGGATAACTCTAAACAATGGAGAGGGCTCAAAACGCGTAGTTGTTCCATCGTAAATTACTAGCCATTGATGTGTTGCAGATGGAAAAATCTTCACAGGTTCGCCCATCATTTCTTTTTTGAAATATTGATGATAACCATCTAAGACATGCATCTTACCAGAATTGACACCTTTTGGAAGTGCAATAGATGTAGTTTCCATTTCTTCAGCAAGCAGTTCGGCAAACTTCAATGGATCTACTTCTCCTCCAGTTTCAACAAATATTTCTTGTGGTGAAAAACATCCCTGCTGATCCCAAGCTGTTACATCAAGTGATACCAGCTCAGCAATCTGACTGGCTCGCTCGTCCATGTATTCTCTTGCTAGCGTTATAAAACTAAATTTATGCCAATGACCAGAGATGGGTATATTATGTTTTTCTGCAAGATCTGTTAAATTTTTTCGTGCTAATTCACCGCCTGTTGCACGAACAATATCGGACTTTGAAAAAAGGAATTCTTT
>Ga0315547_1001425_pt1 | contig 18986 bp, 30 predicted proteins | sample SalMarSW160240MG_2_FD_202542 | JGI IMG/M metagenome (GOLD analysis project Ga0315547, IMG submission 202542) | Salt marsh sediment microbial communities from the Plum Island Ecosystem LTER, Massachusetts, United States - Salt Marsh Sediment SW1601-240 ...
CTCGTCATTATCGCGCCGGGGGCGTGATATTGACCTCGTTGCTGTACCTCCCTGTAACCGTACAGTGATACTTGGATTCCGTATCGAACGGGAACGCCAAATGTATCGGTACTTCCCGGAGTCTCGCCCCCGCTGGCTCCCGATCCTACCCAGTCCAGCGGACCTGAAATATCTTCCATTATCCTCCGAGCGTATAGCGAAGGATAGATATTCGCTTCGATCGTCGCGTTCCTCGGAATCTTCACTGGATACGGGAAGGGAAATCGATTGTCGATCGATGCCTCTCCTATTCCTCCCGTAACGATTTTGTACGCCTGATATTGGATATTGATGTTTGGATCGGTGATTGGCTGTGTCCCACCACCGATTCTCGGTCCGTATCCGGGAGGAGTAGCCAGACACGTGTTCTCGACGATCACGTCCTGTTGCACACGGAAATCGACACCGCAGTGTTTCGGCAAATCGAACAACCACCACGTGGGGTTGTTCTCGTTCAGCAGTGTCAGCGCGTAATCGTCGCTGACCCCGCCTTTGTACCCGTCCGGGACGATCGGGCCGAAGAACCTAACGCCCATGGACATTGCCACATAGACGAAATCCACGTTGTCCGCAGAATCGAAATTGCAGTAGGCGAGATGGGTACTACCTATTGTCCGAGACTTGAAAAATGTGTGTTTGTCATTGTTGGCGAAATCTCGGAAGTTCGTAAACCAGCCCACGATATTCTGCTCCTTGCCGTAGAAATCCGAGCAGATCAAAATCGTATCGTACAACGGATACGATTCTGTGACATTCAGGAATGCTTTTTCCATATTTACCTCTGTATCACTTTTATTTTATCACCTCGATCTGTGACTAGGCGTGATATTGCCCTCTCTGTTGCACCTCTCTTCGGCCAGTGAGCAAACACTGTATTCCGAAAAGGCTCGGTTTAGGAGTAATTGGATTTGTCGGTACCTCGCCCGGATCGTAGTCCCGCATCGGGAAATAACCTGGACCCCAAATTGTGCGCAATATCGTCCGTGCCCACTCGACGAGCCGGCACTCGACCACCAGCGATGCACGCCTGGGTACGCCGATCCCTCCCGGGAATTCCCAGCGATATTTTAGATGAGCGCGCCCCATGCCGTTGGCATGCACACCGTAGTTTCCGCCACCTATTGCTGGCGGTGTCGGGTCAGAAAAGTCGCCCTGTCCGATGCAGCCGCCCACGGGACCGTAACTGGGCGGAACGATCGAGCAGACGGCTTTGAGCCGTTCGTCCTGATTAACCCTGAAAATGACGCTTGTGTGTTGCGGTAGCTCGTTGTCCCAGAACGAGCTCATCGTATCCATTCGTCCGATCCAGTTTGCGCCTGATGGTATCGTCTTATCGGATAGTTGACTCGCACACGCTGGGGCAAAGAACCCCACTGACAGGGTTTCGACGATATAGGCGTAGGGTACCTGATCTCTGCTCTCCTGGTTGTTGTAGGCCAAACCGATCGATTTGTTCCTTGTATCGAAGAACGTGAGGGCGTCCGTATTTGACAACGCCAAGAAACTGGAAAACCAACCCGGTATCGGATGGGTTATCTCGTCGAGCCAGGGGGTTATCCCAATCGTGTCGTACATAAACCACTGCTCTTTTACATTCATGAATTGGTCTTCAGGCACGAGTTCCTCCTTTCTATCGTCTCAGAAACGACTTGCTGTATATTTCGTCCACGTCTGAAGCTCCTAATCCGAGGGGACCGGGTTGCACCAAGCTATCACCTAGACCGAGGGGACCGGGCGCGACCAAATCTCCGTAGAGTTCAGGCTCCATTCGGTAGTCATCGGCGCCATCCATTGGGTGCCACTGGTAATCCTCTCCAAGGACGTAATAGTCGCCCTCGGAATTCGCCTCGACGGTACCCGGTACCCGTTCGTAATCCTCCGCAGCGCCGAGCTGTCCGCTCCAGAACGGACTGTTTGTTATGAGCTCGTTCTGGACCAACTTGTAGAGCATGAGACTCATGCCTCCTTCCAAAACCCGTTGACCGGTTCCGCGCTTGACCATGTTTGCGAGGAACCCGGCTGCCGCTGCCCCGGCTGCGCCCTTGAGATAACTGGCGTAGTTCCAGGTCGAGGGATCGGTTTCGCTCGCCGCGTCGCCGAACCGTTTGGCCGCCCATTTCGCCGCGAACATCCCCAAAGTCTGCATCGGAATATTGTGTAGCGCGGATCTGAAATTCAGACCGTGGAATGCCCCGCTGGCTCGCCTGGTTACCGCCCTCGTTGCTCGTCTGCTTCGGGAAGGATTTCGCCTCGGTGCCCGCTTTGTCGTCTTACGTCGTTTTCTTCGCGCCATTGTTGAAGCTCCCTTCGTTGCAGCTATTCTTTTCGCTGCCGTTTTTCGAGCTGTCCTTTTTACAGCTCGTCTTTTTCTCGTTGGCCTCTTTTTGGACGGCTTTCGCAGCGTCCTTGGTTTTGCCGTTCTCTTTGTGCGCCTTCGTTTTCGAGCGGCATTGAGTAGTAATATCTCACTCATCCCGTAATACCCTCCTTCTGGACTTTTATTCGTCCCCCTCTGAGGGCGACGATCGTTGGTTTCGATAAATTATCTACTGACACAGTCGGGTATCGCTGGAACGGGTGAACGTAATCAGAGTTTTTTCCCGGTCTCGAGAATTTATCGGAACGATAGACTATCGACATAGCTCTGCCCAGTCGACTCATTGATCTTGGTCTGATCTGAACCAATTTTGCCACTTCATCGTGTTCAAAGCCAGTAAAGGACTCGTATAGTTTTTCACCCTTCGCGTCTGTTGCTCGGATGTTTTTCCCTCCTTTTTCAGATACTATCCAGAGTTCAGTACCGCTCTTGTTGGATCCCAAAACGAACTTACCCGACAATGGGAATTTCAGTGTTTCACCACTTTCCAGATCGATTGATAGCGGCGTTGCGAGAGCAACCAGTGTTGCCGGCAACCATGGTCGTTTTGCCTTTTTAGCATCGCCAGAAGGGTTTTTCTTTTGCGATGTTTTCGGTACTGCAATCACAGCTTTGATACCGGTATTTTTCCCCAAATCCAAAGTTCGAAAAGTGCCTTTTTGGAATTGAAACGGTGGGCGTTGACGGAATCTGTGATACTGGCTCGTCGTATCCGCATCGGGAATACTGTATCCCTTACGTCTGAGCCAAGCTTTGGCTTTCGAAACAGTCCATTGCGTCTTGTCGAACAAGACTGTCTGGACTTCAGTACTCTTATTGAATCGTGCCATTTTATCCTATGGGGTTGCGACGTAATTGAACTCACAGCCTAGAGCGTTTGTCTGTTGTGCGTCCGCTCCTGGAAACGCGACTCCTCCCACTCCACCCGGGAACCAGATGTCGTTCGCTGTAGCTCCAGAGAGTGTGGTAGGAGCGTGATTTATCACGACGGTACTTGACCCTAGAAATGAATAGTTAAATGCGAACCCAGTGAACAGGGCGAGTGGATCGAAATTTATGCTATTCGAAACAACATGTAAGTTGACTTGTTGCAGAAAAAACACGTCTAGTCCCGGGGACGTAAAGAAGAGACTCGCACATTGCCAATCACCACAATTTATTAGATGGATTGAATGAGCCGCCGCGGCTCCATCAACCATGTTTCGATGGAAGTAGCAAACTGGACTGTTATATCCCACAGCCAGCCCGAACGCGTTCATCAAACAGTCCTGAACGTTTCCTATTATTCTCACCAATCCCCGAGTGTCGATACAGCGGACCGTATCTGCTCCATCTAGCACCAACGAATTAATGGTGAAATCAGGAGGTAGAAAATCGACGTTATGCAACAGAATTCCACATGCAGATGCGGCCGTCGCTAAACAGTCGATATTTGAGATTGAAGATAGAGTGTATATTGATATGTCAATATCCGAAGAAGGATATTGGTTGACGTTTGACTTCAGAACGATAGCGTTCTCCATCAGATTGTCAGAAATCAAGTTCACAAATGACACTTGAGTCTTAACCGAGCTTTTCAAGACGAAATGGCTGTATTCGGTGTAGGTACCTCTGAGATCTATTTTTAAGTTCAGGATATTTAATCGCGAACTATCAAGCCCTTGAGATGCGCTGATTACCGCATAATCGTTTTCTGGACCCGTGCACTCTAGATTAATGCGTTGGCAATTCAGCGTTATCGCTGGCTCTATTATCGATACCGTATTCCCAATAGCGGGATTAGCGAAACAACCACCACGGATATATATGTCGTTGGCGTTATTCTTGTGGATTTGATATGCTTGTCCTTGATTAGATCCAGACTCGTATTTGATCCACTTTCCGTACAGCTCGTCGACTCCCCAAGTATCCGCGAAAGTCAAGATGTGGCCATAGTCGGAAATGGACGCTGTACCGTAAGATGTCGCGCCGGTCACCGTAAAAGGACCGGGACCCGCGCTGGTAGTGACTGTTGTTGGCGCAGATCTCCCTATCAGCGAAAAACACCCGTTTGGACCGATAGTGAAATTCAGATTCAGCGCGTCAGTACCCATATCAAGATCGTTCAACAACATTACCCGCACGTTGTGGTTGATAATGCGTGGGAGATTGCCGATGAAATACAGCGAAGCGTAGGGGTGGCTGGAGCTTCCATCTCCGGAGACGTCTGACCCGTTTACCGGATCAACATATATCGTCATAGCAGACAAGGTTGCTTCCAGGCAACCGAGCTCGCCGAGTAGTGTATTGAGATCCACCAGTTCGTCTTGGGTCAGCTCGTTCAACTGGTTCAGCAGCACCGATTTATCGAAATACCCCGATGTTTTCCAAGCGTCAAAAGCGATGTAGAACGATCGCTTCAAATTTCTGGACATTCGTCGCCGGCCCAAAAAACAGGCGATCCTATTCAGTGTATCTATTCCAGCTTGTGTGGTTAATAGATTAGCCATGGTTAACTCTTTCTCCTTGGTAAATACATGAGCGCAAGAAGTGGTAACAGAAGCGCCATTCCGATTCCCAATCCTTTTTTGGCTGTGCTACCCGCTGAAACCAGCGCATTTTTTACGCTATCGATTATCGTTTCGCGCTTGTAATAGCCACCAGATTTCTTACTATTCTCCCAATCGTGGCAAAGCTCTGAATCGGGATTTTTGCAAAGCGCATTATCAGCTCGGTTGATAACTCCGTTGTACTTGGCTGTGATTTCCGATACCTCTCTTTCGAGAAAAGCCCATCTCGCAATGATTCCGACAACGAGAACCACTCCGAGTATTGCCGGCAGTACCCATCCCTGGCCAAAAGACAATTCCCCTGTCTCCGCTGGTTGCACAATATCAAGATCTTTGCCGTCGGCAGACAATCGAATACCAAGTTCCAATTGATTAACTCTGCACATGAGGTCTTTCAGGGATTCGATTTCTTTTAACGCGCCAAACATGCGGTCCGCCAAATCTGGCAGATCTGGCTCTCCAAGGGCGACCTGTTTTTCTTGGGCGAAGGAATGCGTTAGCTTGATTTGAGCCCACTGAAGTTTGACTGCGTAGGACAGCAAATTGGTTCTTTGCGCCAATTTCATTGCCTTTTCCCAGAGAGCGATCTCTGAGGCAGTAGGCGGTCTCTCCGCTTGGACAAAAGGTATTTTGGTTGTCGTCTCTTGACCTAGCATATTAACCCTTCAGGCTCGCAAACAGGGCAGCTAGCGGCAAAACCCACATCTTGTTTCCGCCTCCTCCCCCTACTGTTCCAGCGGGACCTATTGGTCCTGGGGGGCCCGATGGGCCAGGGGGACCCATTGGTCCAGGGGGACCGACGATTGACTGACCGGGGGGGCCAGCCGGCCCGGGAGGGCCAGGTATTACAGCGCCAGCGCCACTGCCAGCGGGACCGGGAGGGCCAGCCGGTCCGGTTGCTCCCTTGGGGCCTGGGGGGCCAGTCGGCCCGGGGGGACCTAATGGACCAGTTGGACCGGGGGGGCCAGGAGGGCCAGGTATCTTCCCGGGCGTCGTCGGTATCGGTGTCGGTATTCCCGGGCCTGGAGCAAAACCAAGATCTTCGGGCTCCTCTCCGGTCAAGGGTGGTATCCAAGCTACCGGATACTCGGTACCGGTCAAAACGAACGCGCGAGGATTCGCTGTCGAATCGTAGTCCGGAGTGGCTTGCAGTCCTTTTACTTTGTACGCCTCCCAACCTTTCTTCTTCCGATCGATGTGGTCATTCCACGTGCTGTCGTTCATGTTAAGAAGACCCTTCTTGACGTTGTCTTTTCCGTAGGCCTTCTTGGACACTCCCCACCAAGTCTCACCTTTCTTTATTTGGTACCATAGACCGGGGGTTGGAGTGGCGACGATCTGATCTGGTGTCGGCAAATACCTTCCCTCACTATCTGACGCGCCGAACCCCATAAAATAAATTTTAGGCAAGGCAGCGTTGCCGCCCGGGACGTATTGGGCCATAGAAGATCGCATTCTACGCCTGATAGGACACCGATACTGATATCCCGGGAATGCCCGGAGGGCTTGCAGCTTAGGTTTGTAGTGCAGCATTATATGCCCCTCTATCGCATTTTTCGTATCAATGCGTTGAATTGACTCGGATATTTACTCTTGAACGTGGACATCGCCCGTTGGAGAGCCATTGCTGCTAATGGTGACGGAGAGGTCGCTGCTTGAACAGCCCTCGCCGGAGATTTCACTGGAGCTTTTTGCGCCATTTTCCGCGCCAATCGGTTGAAACCGTGGGGATCACGTTTTGAAAATTTCTTCATCTTGTTCGCTTCGATGTGAAGCGCCTTCGAGAACGGCTTGAAATTTTTCTTTGGGTTCTTGACCTTCAGTGTTCTTACTTTCCCCTTTTTACCCGTGGTAAGGACACCGTATTTTTGCATTAAATTCGCGATTTTACCCGCTGCCATCAGCGCGCCCGCAATCGCGGTACCGTATCCTGGGATCATGGCTGCTATTGGAGCCAGTTTTGCGGCATATTTGCCGACGAATTTGACGAGTGGTCTCACGATTTTCATGGCGATTTTTTTGATTTTTCCGCCGACTTTTATCAGCCACCTTCCGAATTTCGTTTTCTTGAGCAGTTTTTTGACTCCGCTCTTGATCTTTCTGGCAACTTTTTTGACCCCCTTTTTGATCTTTTTGAAAACCTTCTTGAACCAGCCGCTAAGCCCGTCGTAGACGTAGGGCTCGCCAGTGTCGCCGAGTGCCAACATGCCGTCGTACGGTCGACCGTTTTGTGCCATATACTGGTAGTCGTCGAGCGATAATTCGAGCATTGGCGTGCGGTACGTTCCTGCCGCGGCGTCCCACACATCGTTTTGGTCGACTTCGGCCAGCAGACCGTTGAGCTGGGCGCCGTCGATGTATCCGTATGTCGATACGGCAGAAACCTTCCCGCCATTCGGACTATTGACCCAACCCCAGTCCGATAGACCGATCATCGACCAATCGACCGGATCCTCATATCCCTCTGATTCGGTCACTCCAGCCATTCCGTAATCGTCCCATTCTTCGATATTGCGTTCCCATGCCATGCCTTTTGCCTCCTGTTCGTTATCCCCCAAATAGTTTCCGGATCGTCCCAACAGATTGCCGTCCAGATCCCACCACGCGATTCGTGAGTGCTTTGCCGTCGCGCCAAATGGCTGCAAGGGATGGAGTACCGGATCAACTGTCATCCACCCTATTTTGGGCATGTAAGCTTGAATGAAAACGTGCCCAAATAGCCGTCCTGGAGCAGCCCCTTTTGGGGCAGTAGTTCCCAATCGAGTCTTGAAACCAACTGCCTCAAGTTGTGAGCCCAACGCTATTGTCGCACAGTCACAGTCACCAGCTCCCCGCCCAAGCCCTACACCGACTCCATCACCGGCCATAGTCAACCGCCAAATGGCTTCCGGAGACGCTGTCAACAGCTCTCGAGACGTGGGATCCTTCACGTATCGCCAACGATGGATAAAATCGTTATAAATTAACTGTAATTGTTTCAGAAAATTCTTTGGTGGGGCCAGTGACGCGATTGCAGCCGCGTGATTTCGAATTGGCGGGTAAACAGAAGCCTTTCGAATCGAAGATCCGATCTGCCGAAGGGTTTCGGCCATCTGCTGTTCGTGGCCACCGGGAATACGGATACGACGGACAGTAGCTCGGTAGGGTCTGGATTTCAATTTGTCGTCATATCTAACCCCGTTCTATTGATTGATCGTCGTCATCGTAGTCACCCTCAACGTCGGCTGCCATATCCGCTTCGTACTCTGCAAGAAAATGGCCTATCGCTTCGTTGCGCTTGCCGGGTTCCATACGGGACATTGCCTGTATAATAGTATCTGAAATTGATCTAGGATCAAGTTCCGAAATTGATTTCGCGATATTCTCAGTGGAATTTTTTAGGGGCGTCACATTTGAGGTCAACTTTACTGGTGGCCCTATTGGTGGCGCTACTGGTGGCGCACCAGGACGAGCTTTTACTGGTGCAATCAATCGTGGTTCAGACTTCTTCTCAGTCTTATTGGCAAACACCGTCTTGATCGTGTCCAGCGCCGAAGCCATGAAGTCCATATCGCTCGCTCCCCCTCCACCTTCATTATTCCGCTTGAACATCTCCGACAGTTGACTCATTACAGAACCGATTTTAGTGATATCTGAAAGACCGCTGTTATTCTGAGCGTGCATGATTTGCATCATCATAGCCATGTCCGCTTGACGTCGCGCCTCGTTGGCTTTCGAATATTCCGTTATCAGAGGAATTATAGTGGGTAAAATCTTGACTATCTGCTCCATTCCGGAATCAGATTTAACGACAATCGGGGATTGTGGTGCGGGATTAGCGTTTGGAATTGATTCGGGCTCGTCTAGAAAACGATCTGATTTATCGTTATATTTCAACTTCTTACCGTATACCATAGGTGGATACGAAAACAACGGGATCTTATAATTCCCGGCAATTTTACCTGATGCCCCCCGTATCTTGACTAGTAAAAGGTGTCCTCCCCAGGTCGAGATGAAGTAGTCAAGATTTACCTCATCATCCCCGATTGTAATTTCTTCCAGAACTCCCTTGCACCAAGATGGCTGAATCCTCTGGATTAGCAGTGTTACCCCCGGAGATAGGGACGAAAATAGAGAATCGAGTCGATCAAGCTGTCGATCGTATTCTATTTCCGAGGGTGTTTTATCGTCTTGTTCCATTTCAGACACTGCGGCCTGATATTCACCTGCTGACGGTATTTCTTCGGCGCTCATATTTCTATTATATAATACGACTTCATTAAGAGACAAGGATTACCGGAAAATATTCGGCCAGAGTTCGGTAGGCTTCGGCAACTCCTCGGTGATTTTCTTGGTGGTTAACCCGTAAGTCTTAGAATTATTAACTGAATTTCTTTTGCAGAATCGGCGAAAAAAAGATAAAGTGGTGGCATGCCTTCCAAAACACAGCAACCACTTAAAGGATTTCACCTCTCAAAGTAAGTGATTTCCTTTTTCTAGTCAAGTTTTTGTTGCTGAGTTTTGGAACGAGCAAGATTGTTCCGATCTATCCCTGTGACCTAACAGGGATAGCTCTATTGCATCACTGCGCGAAACATCGCGGTAGATGGGCGGATTAATGTGTAAATCAGAAAAAAAACGGTTTGCTAACGCACGGAGAATCAGGACGATAGATTTTGCTCGCGCTGGAATAGGTGGGACAGGCTCTCTATCACCGAGAAGTAGACGAGCTCTTGCTGTCTATATCGTGCTGGTTCGGATGGGCTATGGCGGTATTGCTGCGCCGAATGGCGCGATCGCCGATGCCGTCTATCGCTCGTCTCACGGTGAAGCGAAGAGTATCCGGACTCTTCAACGAGCGAACAAAGAACTAGAAGAGAAGGGGTATATTTGTTCAGTAAAATACCGTCCTGGAAAACGAGCTCGTGGGACAGTGATTCACTTCTGTCCGGAAGCCTTTGCATTCTGGACGAAAATTGCCGCCAAAAATGTCACACCGTTACCTACACAATCACACCTTTCCCCTGATGCGACAAGTTGTCGCACCTCGGATCGGACAAGGGACAAAGTCGCTTTTAACTCTCCAGATCTTACTAAGAACGAACATACAAAGCCGCGCGCGGGCGCGCGAGCGAGTCAAAAGACTTCTCGGCGAAAGAATCCGGTTTTGTTCTCGGTAGTGATAGTTCTCTCGAAAATGGCCATGCACCGCGCCGATCGGCGAGCAGCGCGGGCTCGCGCCGAAATCGAACTGAAAGCGGCCGTCGCTGGCGTTGAGCTGATAAATCCATCTGGAGTCGATTGGGCCTACTGGGAGAAGCGGTGGCCGGAACTATCCATCCCGGTCAGGGAGACCGTAGCGTCCCGTGAGATAGTCCCTCGTCTCTTGGGGCGTGATCAGGTCGTCGCCGGCGAGCACGAGCAGCTCGTGCACGTCGAGCAGCTCGAGCACGAGCAGCTCGTGCACGTCGAGCAGCTCGAGCACGAGCAGCTCGAGCACGAGCAGCTCGTGCACGTCGAGCAGCTCGAGCACGAGCAGCTCGTGCACGTCGAGCAGCTCGAGCACGAGCAGCTCGTGCACGTCGAGCAGCTCGTGCACGAGGTCATCGGTACCGAATCCACGTCGCCAACCCAGGAAGAAATCCGAAGAGTGCTCGCCGATCTTGAGTCGAAATTTTCCATTCCAAAAGAGAAAGCGCCAGCGCGAGTGCCAACGGAAGATGGCTATCCTGAAGTGGACGCGAACGACCCGGAGATGCAGCTACTCATCGAGGCCCGTAATAGAACCCGATCTCGGTGTGTAAATAGCGGGTAGCGGGTTTTCTTCCCAAATCGTTCCCTCTTCGATATATCCGCGCAAAACGGCGATAGAACGGTGTCGAGTGTGGCGGGAGATAATCCGTTCAGGGACGCCACGGGATCCCGCTTCCGTGGCGAGGCCTCGACGTAGAGAGTGAGCTGAATAGAGTTTTGGGTTGAGCCCAGAAAGCCTCGCGTAGTGCTTGACGATAGACGAGATTGTCCGAGCAGACAATCTCCCACCCGTTTCCCACCACCATTTATTTCGGCCGTTAACGCCGATTTTCACGAACAAGGGTTCGTCCGAAGACAAAGCTGATTTAGATCGTCTCGCAATCCATCGCTCAACTGAAGCGACAGGACAAACAGAGGCGTCTTGGGCGCGCGGTATTCCTATCTTTGCGCCCTTCCCTTCTCGATCTGTTTTAGAGCGTCTAATAGTGAGAACGATACCTTCGTCGGTTATCTCCAGGTCGCCAAGGTTGATCGAGCAGAGTTCAGAGCGCCGCAACGCAGAAGCCCAACCAAAAAGGAGAATCGCTTCGTTCCGCCTTCCGATCATGAGCGAGCCACATTTTGACGCAAGCCTTGTTATTTCTGACCATGACAGCGCTTTGGATTTTTCCGGAAGAGATCCAAGGGTGTTGCGTATTCCACGAAGGACACGTCCCACTTTGTCGTTTTTGACGGGAGAATCAAATCCAGAAGCGTTGTGAATCGCAGTTATCGATGTGCAGCGCCTGACTATTGTCGCAACCGAAATCCCCGACTCCGCCAAACTGGTTAGATACAGGCAGATTGTATCGCTGTCTGCTGGTAAATACTGTAGGTCGTTATCTCGACAAAACGACCAAAAATCTCGCCAGTCGGTCTGGTAAGCTTTTTTAGTCGCTTCGGATATCGATGCTTTTGCGAACGTATCCGCCAGGTTTTCTAGTTTTTTCAACCTACTATTTTCGTGTACGATTTTGTTCATTTTTCTTTCTTGCGGCTGTGCCGAGCGGCTGTGCCGAGATGATTTACTAAAAACTCAATAAATTCCTTATGTTGTCGAATATATAGAAACGAAAATAAACCCAATATTCCCCCAGATACAGCCAAAGCAGCCGAAATAATATTAATTGTTGCGAAAAGAATCGGATGGTCTATCATTTGGTTCTCCTTCCAGCGATGGGATGAGACTGGGAAGGTCGCCAATGGTAAGGGGACCTTCCCAAATTTTAGTCCTTTAGTCTATTTGGTCCATTTGGTCCCATTTATTCATTAATTCCTCAAGAAAATCGTCAAGCTCTTCGTATTCCATCAGAATCGTGTGGTGGGGACAGGGAAGGGGGTGGCCGCATAGAATCGATGGGACGTCTTTGTCCGGACAGGTACAAAGTCGACACGACTTCATTTTGGACTTCAATCTCTTTAGTTGATTCTCATAACGATTCATGATACTCTCCTTTTATTCACGCATCACACGTGAGGAACCTAACCCCGGTCAATGCTGTCCGGGGTATTTTTTTCGTTCAACAATCTCCCCAAGGTTGCTCGTTTTATCGAACGTGCCATCACCATTATTTCCTGGAGTTCTTCAATGGAAATTTTAGCGACGTCTCTCTCTCCTGGTTCGCCTTGACGTGCCAATCTCGCTACTAATTTCAATTTTTCAGCATTCATTTTATTTCTCAAACCGGCCATCTTCGAATAACAGCCTGTTAATTTTTGCGACTGCGCTTGTGGTGCCATTGCAGAAATATTTTTTTACGTCTTCTGGTACGTTGTATTCGACGATATAGGTGCGTTTATTGATTATTCTGGAGATCCGAGCCTTGAACAAGATGGGACTTCTGCCACTTTTTGCTTTGTAATAGACTTCGTCTCCAATCTGGGGATAGGTCGTCAATTGTCGTTCTATTGCTTTGTTGTAAGTTATGAGCATCACGCCTCCCTACTCATCGGCATCGATGTCGATGACCTCCTCGATTTCTTCCAGTTCGATCTCATCATGAAGTGCATCGATTTCATCGAACACATCCCAAACTTTTTGCGGTGCAATTTTTTTGCCTTCTTCGGGACTTCCAGCCTGGAATTTTACATAGACAATCGTTCTTACCTTTGCGACGAAATTTGCCATTTTTGAAACCTCTTTTCATGGTACGGGTGTCAATGCGTCGATGTGAACGCAACCCCTCGGTGGCTTTGTCTCGCCTCCTGTCAACCATGCCACGGGTTGCCCTGCTGAATCTGTGCTTACATGTGTCACTAGGTGAGATCTAGAGGTTATTTTCCCGCCTATGATGGAGTGATAATCGACGACATCTCCAACACGAGGCGCCCAATGTTTTGGTCGTTTGTTTCCCATTTTTAAACTTTCCTTACTGCCGATAATACTTATTGGTTATCGGCTTCGAAATTGTCCTGGCTTATGGCTGGATCTTCACTCAGATTGTCGTACCAAGCATCTGAGACGTAGTTCCAGAGTTTGATTGCGATTCTCAGTTTCTCGTGCAAAGGACCAAAGGCCGAACAACCGCAACAAGTGACGTGATACCTGTCCTTAATTTTATCGCCAAAGGCATGATCGGTCTTGTGAACATGCATTTCTCGTTCACCACAATACGGACATGGTTGTATTTTTTCACACTCCACTTTTCTACTCCTTACTGCCGATATTTATGGGTTATCGGCTTTTCTTCCATAAACTTCTTTTGTTCCAAAGCTTTTTTGCTTCTGAAATCGCTTCCTCTGCTGTTGAATTGTAGGCGTTGTCTTTTCTATGTTGGGCGGTCGGGCCGAAAGTGTGGCATTGTTCGCAATACACATAATAAAGCTCGTGCAAATTTCGATCGTCTTTCAACTTTTCAGAGGATATTTTGACGTCTAAAATTTCGCCGCAATATGGACAAGGACATAAGCCATTTTCGTTCACTCCATTTTCAAGAGCGTCAATATCGTCTCGATACCACCCAATTTGTTCTTCAAGGTCGTTTGTTTCCCCTTCAAGACACCTTCCGAATTCCTCCATTTTCTTTTCGATATGCTCTCGAATCATTTCAAGAGCGGTTGTCATTTCATCGACGAACGTTTTCATCTGTTTCAATCCGTCGTGTCGTTCAGAAAGCATGTACATTTCTGTTACCTTAAAACCTTTTTGTTTATAATTTCCATATGTTTCAACATGTTTTTGTAGACTTCAACGTGTCTTGAAAAGTGGTCCATTGCATCGGTGATATCTTTGATGTCACACCAAGACGTGAATGCGAAAAATACTGCGGATATGATCTTAGCAATTTCACGACTTGTGAGCGGTCTTGCCTCGCGTGGGTCTAATGTTGTTCTTTTATCATCCATATCGTCTCCCGATTCTGGGACAAAATCTGTCCCGCTACTTCCGATAATATTCCATTATCGACACTATTTTTCAACCTATATCGACACTATTTTTCCGACATCCGGATGTCACTGTAACTCATGCTTTTCCGGCATACCGTTCCATTCGTTTATGGCTTCTGATTCTGTATCCTTTGCTGGCCCTCGGGCTCCACAATCTCGGCAAAGAACCTGAAATCGTCTACCGGTTCCGAATCCTTTTCGATAGACTTCCAAATTGTCGGAAAAGCAAAAGAAACAAGGATTTAGTTTTTGTTTTGGTTTATTCATGCTTCTGCCTCACCTACATCGTGCATTATCGACACTATTATTCTTTCCCTAATTTTTCAGGTTTGGGGAAATAAACCACAGTCCATGGGTCTTGTAGGGCCTCCCAGAATGTAGGATCGTCTTGGATTGATTTTGCTGCAAAATAGTGTGGGCCAGTGTGATGGCTATGACGAAGACATCTACCTAGACGATTATGCCATGCCTCACACCTCACTGTGATTACAGCGCCGCACGCCGGGCATGTCGGCTTATTTGATATTTTTTTTCGTTTGTTTTCTCTCATAGAGATTCTTGCCCTTCCTTCTTCAAGTCATCGACTATAGTCTCTTTGGCTTTGAGCTCGCCGGCCTCAAGGGCATCGACTAGGGCTTCGAGGGCCCTTATTAGGACCTCTACGGTATGAAGATCACTATCCAGAATCTGGCCGTTATCAAGCTCCCTTGCGAGCCAATCAGAAACGATGACCGTAATCGAATGAGCACGACTACGAAACCGGATTCCGTTTACGTACTCATCCAGTTTTGCAATTAAATCAGTCGAAATTTTAAAGTTCAATTGCATTAGAGTTTCTCTCTTTCGACAAACTCCAGCACCTTCTCTTCGTATCTTGCCGCTTTTCTCCAGTACTCTTTCGCTTTGGTGTTTTCTTCGCCACTCATGTTCTGATAGCAGGTGGCTATCGATTTGCAGAGATTCGCGCAGCCCTGCCATAGCGTTGCTTTTTCTTCGCTTGGCGTCTTTCCGAAGGGATGATGTTGACCCAGTGTATGGATCCTATCGTTTCCGTCTCTCCTGTCTCTCATTTGTCATTCCTTTCTGTGAGTGCTTTTTTACCCACGAGTGTAGCTACAACCGTTGCAAGGAACACCACTGGCACCACCAAGGGCGACAATGGGAACAGCCACCATTTTGTTTTGATCTTCTTCATGCCTCAATTCCTTCGTCTTCGTCTTCGTCTTCTCCGTAAATAATTTCTCCTTCTCCTACTTTCTGTAGTTCGCCAGTGATTCTGACTGGGGGGTAAACATCCGAAATAGAAGATGTCTTGGCGTCCACAAACAGAAGCCAGGAAACCAGAAATCGTTTCTTGCAATTACGGCAAAGCAGAACAAAATCTCCTTGTATCTCAGAAACGGCAAAACAGGTTTGTTCGAATATTTCGTCACAATAAGGGCATTCACCTTCGAATTTTATGCGAATCATTTTCTTTTCCTGGGAGGTTTATCGATTAAATCTCCTGCAATTTCCTCGATAACTGTCCTAGTAACCGACGATAGATTTTCATACACAGAATCCAATAATTCGTTTAGAACACTCGGTCTGGATTGACGTCCCGTCTGAGAGATCAAGGATAATAAAATCCTGCAATCTGCTGGTGACAACGACACATGTAATCCGCTTTTGGTACCCGCCACCAGCGTTTTGATTAGGGCGTTTATCTCGTCTGTCTTGTGCTGCATCAAATCGGTACCTTGTTGGCAGTCTGAGATCGTATCAAAGAATCCCTGTGAAACAGCACGTCGGATATACGTGATAGCAATACGCTGGCCACAGATTCTTCTTCTTCTCCTCTTGACGCTGCCGACATAAACAGACAGCCGTCTTTGTCTACCCCGATTAGGATTCCGATTTTCAAATCCAACTCTTCGCGGATATTAACAATTGTCGTCTGTTGCTTGTTTTTTTCCATAGCTTCTCCTTTGACTCGACATATCCGAGTCGATTTGGGCCTCTTTATTGAGGCAACAACCCATTGCGTAGTGTTCACAAAGGCTCGGACAGATAGTGTCTCGTTCGGCAAACTGACAAAGTCCTATGGGGCTCGTATCTTCTAAACCACAACGATATAATAGCTGTCCGTTATCCGGATGTTGGCAATAGTTTTTCATGCTTAACCCTCTACTGTAGATATAGTTACACTATATCTACAGTAGGGCAAGGAAAAAAAAGGAGGCCCGGAAGAAAAAAGGGAGGGGTGATAGATGATGGTTCTTCCGGACCTCGGTTGGGGAGTCGGTAATTCGATTGGGGTTAAGCACAATTACCGACTTGTCCGCAAGCGCCAGACAGTTAGATCTTACTTTTTTTCCTTTTTTGACGCAAGGAACCTTTCGATCTCGGGAAACAGCACCGATTCGAATTTCTCTATATCTTTGAGTAGATCCAATTTTTCAATATTCTTGAAAACTGGATCCAAGACTATTTTCTGATCCAAGCTCCACGCGATATAAGCCCGGGATAGATTTTTGAACAGACTTCTTCCGAAATACTGCAACTTTAAATACTCAATCCCGTATTTCAATCTGACGTACACCTGAAGGCCTTCGGCGCCGAGGTCTGGCTCCTGGAGATCCTCGGCGTCTACACCTGGCTCCTGGAGATCCTCGGCGTCTACACCTGCCTCCTGGAGGCCCTCGGCGTCTACACCTGCCTCCTGGAGGCCTTCGGCGCCAAGGTCTGGCTCCTTGGTTTTTGGTTTTGGTTTTGGTTTTGGTTTCTGCTTTGGCATCTATTTACCTTTCTTCTGCATCAGCCAATAGGCGACCATTAAAACTAGGATTCCGAGAGCAAAACCTGTTCTAGGATCCTTTATTATTTTTTTGAGTGGCGATCCTTCTAGCCACGTGCCTATTGACGTTAAATCCCACGAATGGTCGGACGAAAAAATTTTCGTTGGGTGTGGAAGCGCATTCCACTTAGGGAAGGCTTCTTTAATCATTTCCCATGTCGGGCTCGGCAGTTTATCCAAACGGCTCATGGTCGCGCCTGGACCCGCAGCGTAAAACAGATCTGCGATATGGGCCAGTTCGTCGACTGGAACGTTATCCAGTCGACTCGTCAAGTACTTGTACGCTCGTTTCCAGTAGTGAGCTAACACGGCTATTCCTACCTCTATCTGTTTTTTTGCACCAGAATCGTTTTTCGATCGCAGATCGGATAGCGTATAATTTTTCCCGTGACGTTGGTTGAAATCATGTAGGGTACCGGGCATTACTTGCATCAAACCAGAAGCGCCAGATTTTGGATTCACAATACCTGGATAGCCGTTGCTCTCCACCCTAATCACAGCCAGGATAAGGCTAGGCGGGAGGGGAACCCCCTGTGAATTGAGCTCTGCAATCACAGCGGGTTCCCAGCGTGTTACTGATTTTACCATTGGGTTCGAAGTGCCGTCTGAGCATCAGGGTTGGTTTCGAGCTGGACAGTGCCGGCCAGTTTGCACGCAATAGATACCGGATCACCCTGTTGTGATCCTTCAACGATAGCAAATATCCGTAAAACTGACCCCCCGGGAACGACGAGATGGACGTTAGCCGCCGAACATGACGCGGCGGGAAACCAAATATCGTCGGTCCTATCCAGATCGGAATACGGTGTCCCTGGGAGATAATTTGCTATCACAGAAGCGCCTTGATAATTGACCCACGCAACTCCCAATCGACCTATCGGCGATAGCCTAAGATACCAGGTTATCGGTACCAAAGAAACAAACGGGTTTCCCCAGTGTTGAGATAGCGTGTAGATGTCTTGTCCTTGGGAAACAAACTGCTCAAGACTTTTGACGACCCCCACCGATCCGTAGGAAACCGGATATCGCGCCAGCTCAACCATCCAGTCTTGAGTCGCATCGGCTTGGACCGCTGGTATGATCGGTGGGTGTCTCGATTGTACATATCGTCTCGTTGCCGGCAGTTGCCATGACGATTGCTGTTCCAACCAGGGGGAGGATTCCAGATTTTGTCGACGTTGAAGGGCAAGGCTTTCCATCAATCCAGACAAAGCACTGGATTTGCAACCCGATAGTTGCTGAATAGCTTCAGGTCTAGGATCGAAAATAGACTCAGCTATTGCCGTGCGCATAATGTCGTTGGCTTCAGTGAAGAATGACACGGGGCAATCCCTTTCTGTTAGGCTAGCCGTCCCCAGTCAGCCACACCACCTACAACGAGCTGTAGTGGAAAAGTAGTCGCTTCGGGCGTTGGGGTGAGTACTCGAGTGTAGTTGTTGGTGATTCGAAACGTGAGCGTCTTGGTCCCTGGATAGGGAATGGGCAGGGGTAGATTGATCTGATAGCCAAACGGAGTACCACCCATAGCGGCGCCCGCTACGAACATGCTGGATTGGTAATTGGACTGCTCGTCTTTCATCTCGATCTGATACTGTCCGTCCTGATACAGACCAGAAGCTTCGGGATCACCGGTATTGCCCAAAATCTGGTGTCCTAAAAACATCCAGATAAAGGGCTGGTTGTTGATGGTAACGCTGCCAATTTCGCTACCCCCCGCCACCAGAGGGACGTCGATCGTAACGGGGTAGTACATTGGACGCCATGGGCCTGGATCGGCATCGAATCTGCTTAGCAGAGGGTTGCGATTGATTCGTTGTACGCCTTCATTCATGGCTGACCCTTTAACCTCTCGTCATTATCGCGCCGGGGGCGTGATATTGACCTCGTTGCTGTACCTCCCTGTAACCGTACAGTGATACTTGGATTCCGTATCGAACGGGAACGCCAAAAGTATCGGTACTTCCCGGAGTCTCGCCCCCACTGGCTCCCGATCCTACCCAGTCCAGCGGACCTGAAATATCTTCCA
>Ga0315547_1001429_pt1 | contig 18950 bp, 15 predicted proteins | sample SalMarSW160240MG_2_FD_202542 | JGI IMG/M metagenome (GOLD analysis project Ga0315547, IMG submission 202542) | Salt marsh sediment microbial communities from the Plum Island Ecosystem LTER, Massachusetts, United States - Salt Marsh Sediment SW1601-240 ...
GATGGGGCAGAGAATTTTGCATTAAGGCTGTTTGAATTGCAGCCTGGCGGCTTCACGCCATTACACACCCATCCCCACGAACACGAAGTATTTGTGATCGAAGGCCAGGGTATTTTTGTTTACCAAGGCCAACAGCACCCATTTTCCGCTGAATACGTGATATTTGTGCCTGGCAATAAACAACATCAGTTCAAAAATACCGGCGATTCGGTTCTGAGAATGCTGTGTATCATTCCGACAACCGCAATATAGGATTAAGTTGTTATCTCAAAGCTATTTACGATAGTTTAATTTGCCGCAAAAAAGTAAAACCGGAGTCTTTGCAAAACCGGGGTCTTTGCAAAACCGGGGTCTTTGCAAAAATGGGGGCTAAGTAATAAATTTTCTGATTCCTACCGTTAAATAAGATTTGACAAGCGTCTATAAAACGACATAATATCATTTCTGGATAGACATATCGCCTCAGTTGAGATAGAGAACGCAGAAAAAAGACTGATTCTACTTACATCAAACAAATAAAAATCGGGGGTAATCAATGCACAGGAGATAAGGGATGCGGGGTTCGGGGGAAAGAAACCAAAAACCAATTGAACAAACAGGAAAGCCACGCTCACGTAAAGCGAAATTGGAGCCTGTTAGCCATGATACAGCCGAGAACATAAAGACACCAGATAGGCTGAAGGACTTGACTCGCTCCATAATGGAAAATGTTTACATCGCGATCCCACTGATAGATCGCAACCACAAAATACTTATGGTAAACAATGCAATATGCAAATTTTTCCGCAAGCCTGTCAACAAATTCATCGGTCAGGAATGTTTTCGGGAATTTGAAAAACGGGAGTCAGTATGTTCTCATTGCCCAGGGAAACGAGCAATGGAAACCGGCCAACCGGCGGAGATTGAGACTGAAGGCATACGTGATAACGGCTGCCATATTCCGGTTTGCATCCAGGCCCTTCCGACCTTTGGGCCGGATGGCGCAGTGACGGGTTTCATTGAGATAGTAGAAGACATCACCGAACGCAAAAAGGCAGAGGAGGCGCTACGGGAGAGCGAACAGAAATATAAAGATCTCTTTGAGAATGCACAAGAGGCGATAGTAACGGTAGCTCTGGATGGAAGGATTACCGATGTAAATAAGCTGGTCGAGGAATATGGCTTCAAGAGAGAGGAATTGTTCGGGAAAAGGTTGTTTGACTTTATTCCCGATTATGACAAGGCCAGGTCAATTAGTGATTTTGATACTTTGACCGGAGGTAATCCGGTCAAAGGTGAGATGGACGTAATTACTCCCAAAGGAATCGCCACCGTAGAGTACAGAGATAATCCAATATTACGGGCAGAAGAAGTAATTGGCGTGCAAATAATTTTGACGGACATCACCGAACGCAAAAAAACTGAGGAGGCGCTACGGGAGAGCGAACAGAAATATAAAGATCTCTTTGAGAACGCACGAGAGGCGATAGTAACGGTTGATCTGGAGGGAAGGATTACTAACGTAAATAAGCTGGTTGAAGAATACGGGTTCAAAAGAGAGGAGTTGATTGGGAAAAACCACTTTGAATTTATTGTCGAGAAGTACAGGGCCGAAGCAGGTAAGGGTTTTGAGAGGTTGGTTCACGGCGACATAGTCGAAGGTGAGATCGAACTGATTACTCCAAGAGGCAATATAATAGTAGAGTACAGAGACAATCCAATAGTACGGGCAGGAGAAGTTATTGGCGTACAAGCGATTTTAACGGATATAACCGACCGCAAAAAGGCGGAGCAATTACTACGGAAAGAGCGAGACAAGGCCCAAAAATACCTCGATGTTGCAGCAGTTATAATGGTGGCCATCGACTCTGAGCAAAGAGTGGGGCTAATAAACAAAAATGGTTGCCAGATTTTAGGCTATAGTGAGAATGAGATTCTCGGCAAGAATTGGTTTGACAATTTCCTGTCCGAAACGATTAGAGATGATGTGAGAGAGATTTTCAATAGGTTATTGTGTGGTCAATCCGACGGACCGGAATATCATGAAAATCCTGTTTTGGCTAAAAATGGTGAGGAAAGACTAATAGCATGGCATAATACAGTACTTAGAGATGATAAGGGCGAAGTTATAGCTGCCCTTAGTTCCGGCGAGGACATCACCGAGCGCAAGAAGGCGGAGGAGGCGCTACGAGAATCAGAGGAGAAATTTAAAGGAATCTTCGAGCACGCCAATGATGGCGTAATATATCTGGATGGTTCTGGAAAGATCCTCGATGTTAACCAAAAAGCCGTTCAAATCTTTGGAGGGTCAAAAAACCAAGTTCTAAACAGGCATTTCACTCAGTTAGGTGTTTTCCCCGCCGACGAAATACCAATCCTTATGAGTAACTTTAAAATGATTCTTGCTGGCAAAGAGGCCATTCTAACTGTACCTATTAAGAACGAAAAAGGCCAGGAAATAATCTTAGAGTGCTCAGCTTCTGTTGCAAAAACAAATGACCAACCAACCAAGATATTGGTCATAGCGAGGGATGTCACGGAGCGTAAGAAAGCGGAGGAGCAGATTACCAAGCTGGCCAAGTTCCCAGCCGAAGACCCCCACCCGGTTCTTCGTATTTCGGCCTTCGGCACTGTCATGTACGGTAACAAGGCCGGCTTGCCGCTATTGAAGACCTGGCGGTGCAGCGTTGGCGAATCTCTGCCGGATCGTTGGTATAGACTTGTATTGGATTCCCTCAGTTCCGGACAGAGTGAGCAGACCAAGATCCAATGTGATAGCCGAACATTTTCTCTGACCTTTGCGCCAGTCGTGGATGCCAACTATGTCAATGTTTACGGCCTTGACATCACAGAGCGCGAGCAAGCAGAACAGAAACTTCTTGACTACCAGTCGCAGCTCAAATCTTTAGCTTCGCAATTGACTTTGGCCGAGGAGCGTGAAAGGCGGCGCATTGCTATAGAGCTGCACGACCGTATTGGCCAATCCCTTGCTATTGCCAAGGTCAAGCTGGATGGAATGCGTCATTCCGTCTCTCCAACCGGCTCCGGAAAAGTTTTGGAGGAGGTCAGCAGCCTGCTTGTCCAAGCTATTGCTGACGTGAGGTCTTTGACGTTTGAGCTCAGTTCACCCATATTACACGAATTGGGCTTTGAGGCTGCTGTGGCTGCGTGGCTTGCCGAGGAAATAGAGCAAAAGTATGGCATCGTAACGGAATTAGTTGTTGACAGAAAACAAAAGCCTTTGGATGACGATATTAGAACGTTTCTATTTCGTGATGTTCGGGAACTGCTCATCAATGTAGTCAAACACTCTCAGGCTACTAAGGTAAAGGTTTCAATCCGGCGTGTTGGCAACCAGATAAACATTGGTGTTGAAGACAACGGAATAGGATTCATCCCAGCCGATGTAACTGCAAAGGCGGTTAGAAATGGTGGATTTGGGCTATTCAGTATTCAAGAACGATTGGAAGAACTGGGAGGCTGTCTTGAGATCATGTCCGAACCGGGTCGAGGGTGCAAGATTATGATGAAAGCACCATTGAAGCAGAAGTCTGCAGATCAGCCCAAAAATATTTGAGAACTAACGTTCTTCTGTTATGATTGGAGTGTTTGTAATGGTTCTACAGGAAATAAGCAGAGATATGGGGATTGATTTATTGGGCAAAATGCCCTGGGGCACGCATATCTGCATGTTCTACGAGACAAAGGAAGATTTGATTGAGGTATTGGTTCCGTACTTCAAAGCCGGCTTACAAAACAATGAATTCTGTATATGGGTTACGTGTGAACCTCTTGATGTGGAAGAAATCGAGAAGGCGATGAAAAAGACTGTGCCTCGTTTTGACCAGTATATGAAAAAAAGGCAGATGGAAATCGTCGCCCATAGCGACTGGTATCTTGAAGAAGGCACTTTCGATATGACGCGAGTCCTTAAGCAATGGATAGACAAGCTCAATAAGGCTTTAACCAATGGTTACGCCGGAATAAGAGTGATGGGAAATACGGCTTGGTTGGATAAGCAGACCTGGCGGAACTTTGCGGAGTATGAGCATGCTATCAATGAGACAATCAGCGGCTATCGAATGCTTGCTCTTTGTGCGTACTATCTCAATAAATGCTGCACATCTGAAATCATCGATGTAGTGAACAACCATCAATTGGGTCTGGTAAAGGAGGATGGGAAGTGGTCACTTACTAAAAATGCCGAACGCAAACGCGCTGAACAACGAGCCCTCGCATACCAGGCTCAACTTAAGTCGCTGGCATCAGAGTTGACACTAACTGAGGAACGCGAAAGACACCGCATTGCTTCTGAACTACATGACCGCATCAGCGAATTTCTGGTGGCTTCGAAGATTAAATTGGATGAACTTCGGCAATCCATATCGGGCAGAGATGTTGGCAAGGTTTTGAACGATATCTGCAATTATCTGGGTAAAGCGATTTCAGAGGCAACAACGCTGGAGACCGATCTGAGTTCTCCCGTGCTATATGTGTTGGGTTTCAAGAAAGCGGTGGCAGAGTGGCTTTCTGAGGAAATCGAGAAAAAGCATGGAATCGAGACCGACTTTGAAGATGATGGGCAGCCTAAGCCTTTGGATGATGATATTCGGCTACTTTTGTTCCGCTTTTTGCGAGAGCTGCTAACTAACACTGTCAAGCACGCACAGGCAAAGAAAATAAAGGTTACCCTGCGTACAGTTCATAATCAGATACAAATATGTGTGGAAGATGATGGAATCGGGTTCGATCCTGTCGAAAGGCTATCAATGTTAGAAAAAAGTGGCAAGTTTGGACTTTTTGGTGTACGGGAGGAACTTCAACACTTGGGTGGTCATCTTGAAATTGAATCTGCTCCGGGTTGTGGATGTAAGGTTACAATTGTAGCACCACTAAAACAAAAATAAATTAACCAAAAATGGGGGATAATAGATATGAGCATACGGATCATATTGGTTGACGATCACGCAATTACTCGGGAAGGTCTGCGCAGCCTGATCGAGAAGCAATCCGACATGGAAGTAATTGGGGAGGCCAAGGATGGTCGAAAGGCAGTAGAGCTGGTGCGGGAGCTTTCGCCGGATGTGGTCATTACAGATATAACCATGCTGAATCTGAATGGTGTGGATGCTACCCGCCAAATTGTTCGTGAGTTCCCAAAAGTCAAAGTAATTGCCCTATCCATACATTCCAACAGGGCGTTTGTGGTGGACATGCTTAAAGCTGGGGCATCGGGCTACGTATTGAAGGAATGTACATTTGATGAGCTTGTCGATGCCATACAGACAGTAATCGATGGTGGTGTCTATCTCAGCCCCAAAGTCGCCGGTGTAGTAGTCAGTGATTATGTGCAGCGTTTAGCAAAGTCTGCCAAATCGCCGTTAGAAACCCTAACGGAAAGGCAGCGCCATGTGCTTCAGCTCATCGGCGAAGGTAAAAACACCAAAAAGATTGCTTTACAACTGCACATCAGCACAAAGACTGTTGAGGCTAATCGCCACAAAATTATGGAAAAGCTGGATGTCAGTAGTATAGCTGATCTGGTCAAGATTGCCATATCAGGTGGACTGGCTTCGCTTGAGGTCTGAGCGATAAGAACCGACTGAAAACGAACTATAATTATCCGAACCTGATAAAAGTAATCTAAATGGAATTTTTGAAGCTCAAAAGTAGCCTTTGGGCAGCCCAATAATAGGCTTTGGGAAGCACATATTTAGGCATTTCCTATTTGATTTCCTTTCCTATTTATCAGATAAAAATAATATTAGTGAATACATTATAACTACTATATGAAATTTGGGGGCGGAGAGGGTGGATAGCTAAAAAGCCAGTGGTTTTGCTATGGCGGATTGAATGGAGGGATGTCCTGTCGCAGCGGAACATAGGCGGATTAGCGGTGTTGCTTCGCCGGGGACTATTCTAAAAAATAGTGTACTAACCAGAAACAGCTTGGGTGTTTCTTTGCGATTGTTCTGTCTCCTTGATTTCGTGAGCACCTATAGTATGATGTGGCAGTAATGCTGTCTTTACGCACTTCCGTCGCTGGAGTTGTTTATATTTAACTCCATTTTCTTGTATTCGAGCCACAGCTTGCCTATGAGCGACGCTGTTCCAAACGGATACCAAAATATGAAAAATACAGTAGCCCAAAGAATACCTGATGTCGTGTCAGATGCTTTCAAGGGATCGCTAAGTGAGAAAGAACGATACAAGAGTATATTAGCAAATGCAAACACCAAAATTGCCACAATTGTTATAAATCGGTCTGTATTTCTCCATTGTCCCTTTATGCCTTTGTCGAAACTCTTCTCTGCCATTTCGGCCATAGCCCTATATATTTCGCGAAGGAAATATATTAGGAACCAAAGCAGAATATGTAGCGAAAGCGCTGCCCAACAAATGGAATGAACCACGTTATCCGTGTAATCCGACCGCAAAAATGCCCAAAAGGCGACCGAGAACAACACAATATAAGTTGCTCCACCGGTCATTTTTCCCAGCCAAATGCGGCGTTTAACCATTTTGAGGAGAGTTTCTTTGTGTCGTGACTGTTCCTCAAGAGGCGGCGGGTCCTGTGCAATCAAGTTTTTGATGAATTCTATATTATTTTCTTGTTCAGACATCCTTCGCTCCTTTTAACGCTTCATGGAGTTTATGTTTTGCGTAATATAGGCGAGATTTTACCGTGCCTTCTGATACCCCAATAATCTGGGCCATTTCGCTAATCGAGAAACCTTCGAGGAAATATAGCGTTATTACTTCGCGATGAGCTAATTTAAGCTTGGCTAATAGCTCGTGAATAGTTTCCACCTGTTCTATGTCATAGCAAAAAACAAAATTGTTTTCATAATAATTTATCATCTGTTCATCTGTTATTTGAACATATTTGATTTCTTTTCGAAACATACTTACCGTTTTATTGTGAGCAATCTGATATAACCATGCTGGGAACTTTCGAGGATCTTCCAACCTGCGAATGTGCTGGAACACTGCCAACCAAGTTTCCTGAAGAACATCCCAAACTGCGCTATCGCTCTCGACAACACGACGCAGATAGTAATAAAGACGCGGCTCCCAGCGATTTACCAGCTCTCGAAAAGCTGACTCATCACGCTTCTGACAGCGAAGAACCAAAATTGCATCGGATATTTTGTCTTCTTCCATTTAATATCCAGTGTATTTGCTGTTTGCAAATACGACAATATACCTTAAGCCATTTTAATGTTCTTTATAGATGTTCCACATTAAAGTCGTTTATCGCCTGAAAAAGGTTCGAAAAAAAGTTGTGTTTTTGAAGGATGTAAAAAATATCTATTGAAACCAAGTCGGCAGTACAGAAGCCTACTACTTCAAGATTTTGCTTTCGGTTCCTGCAATCAGCCTTTTTATATTCTCTCGATGCCGTATAATTACAATCAACGGTATAATACAAGCTACAATAAGTAAGGGCCACAGACCAACAAAATCCCAATTTGGAATTAGTGCCATTGCACCGATCAATACAAGAGGAAAAGTTATTGAAGCGATAATTGAGGCCAGCGAAATATATCGCCATATAAAAACAACAGTCGCCCAAACTGCAAAGGAAAACAAGGCACAAATTGTGTAATACGGCCAAAGCCCCAGCGCTACGCCGAGGCTGGTTGCTACGCCTTTGCCGCCCTTGAATTTCAGGTATATAGGGAATATATGACCTAAAATTGCAGCGCAACCTGCTGCAAGCCATAGCCATAGAAACTGGTAACTGGTAATTGGTAACTGGTAATTACCAATTACCAATCTCCAATTACCAATTATGAGCATTGGAAGGGCGCCTTTAAGCATATCCAACAAGAAGCAAAGGTAGGCCCATCTTCTGCCGAGAGCACGGGCTACGTTTGTCGCACCAATATTGCCTGAGCCTATAGTTCGTAAATCCTTCCCATGCGCCTTCGCAATAAGCAGGCCGAAAGGTATAGAGCCAAGCAAATACGAGCTAATTATTAAAACAATAAATATCATTTTTCTGTCCCGCTACGGCTCGGCACATCGCCGAGACGAGTTTGCTGAACGTTCATAAATACTCTCTACTTCCGTCTGATTATATTTCAAAAGTCTCTTTTGGCCAATTCTTAAGCAGGCGTGCGCGGTCTTTTGCCCGATATCGTTGATATATCCAATTAAATTTATGCACTTTCATTCCATCAAGATCTGTCAGAATAGGACCGTCCTTTGTAATCAAAATGTTTGTATGTTTCAAATCGCCATGACTGATGCGATGTTTGCCGAGCTTGTCAAGCAGATCCTTGATTTGCAGAGTTACTTTTGAACGTTGCTCCTGAGTAACAACCTTATTGCGAAGAAAGTCATAAAGCTTTTGTCCCCGGATATACTCGGTTACTATATAAGATTTCCATACGAGAAATCCTTTATAATTCTCGATATAGGCAAGCCCTTTTGGTGCAGCCATGTCCAAAATGCCAAGCCGATGAGTGTGCAGCCATCCTCTATAGGCACGCGATTTCTTTGCCGTATGCCGCAGTGAATGGAAAAATCCCTTATGGTTATACCGTTTGACCACAACATCCATACCGTTCCATGTTAAACGTGACACATAACAGGTGTCACCATTTTTAAGAATCTGTCCCTTATCCATCAGAGAGTCTACTTGTTCTATAAAACCAAGTGGATCGGTACCTTGGCAAAAATCTTTGTCGAAAACAGCTATATTCTCACCGGCATCGATCCGCAAGTATTTCTTACTTGTTCGCAGGCACTTTTTCAAACCTTTTCTGATGACTCTTTTTAGATGTATAAGTATCTGCTTGTGGATTAATATCTCATCTGATTCTCTGAAGCTCCACTCGCGTGCTTTCAAATATTCCCTACAAAGCTTTGGAATAGATTCAGTATTGCTATCTGCCAAACAAGATGCCAGCGAAGCTAATTGAGAAATGCCTTTGTTTCTTGTCACCGGACGCGATGAAAACTGCATCTGTCCGGGATCGAGCACAAAAACTTTATTACCTTCCAGTAGGAAATTTCCAAAATTAAGGTCTTTTTGCAAAACCCCCCTGTTGTGCTCATTAGCCAGCTCTTTACTAATCAAAACCAGCAAATCAAGCCTTTCGGTCTTTTCTTTTGTTTTGCTAAAAACATCCAGAACAGTTAATGAATTAACGATTTTTTCCACAACCAGTGCCAATCGGCCATCTTCTGTTTTCCCAAAAAATAAAGCCTTAGGGGAATTTAATCCTCGCTGCCGCAGTAATCTCAAGCCTCGCCACTCTCTCTTAAGATGACGCTTTGCACTAATTCTATGTGAAAACAATTTTACAATCACAGCTCGATCATTCCAGAAAGCATCGTAAACCTCTCGCCTTCCCGGAATAGACCGCAAAAGACTTGCACACGTTAATGTCTCCGTCTTTCCTGATGGACACCTAATTAAAAGTTGAAAGGGAGATTCAGCCATTTAATGCCTATGTACAAAAAATCAAAATTTCGCCATTATCTTCGCTTTTCGATCATTGATTTATAAACCGAGACTAATTGCTCGGCAACTCTGCTAATGGAGATTTTTTCCTTAAGATTATCCGCAGCAATCGCCTGGGATGCTTTTTGGATATTGTCTGTATTTGTGAAATAGCTGATTGTCTCTGCCAGTGCTGGAACATCTTCAGGGGAATCAAGAATTTTGCCGTGCCGATTATTAACGAAAAAATCGGTTGCCCCGTTAAATCTGGTGGTTATTACCGGTTTGCCTGCCACTAATGCTTCGAGAATGAATCGTGAACATGGATCATAAAAAGTAGGTAAAACAGCTACATCACTTATCGATAGTATGTTTTGAACATGGCTGACAGGGCCTAAGAAAATGACCCTCTTGTCCACCGTGGATGAACCGACCTCTTTTGAAAGCTGAAGATATTGGCTTGTTTTGTCATTGCCAACAACGATTAAAAATCCAGGCCGTGGTGTTTTGCGAACTGTTGCTAATTGCATTGCTCTTATTAGAACAGCGAGTCCCTTCAATCGGAAATTATTTGCCACGAATAAGAAAAAGACAGGATTATCTGACTCCTTAATTCCTAACTGAGCCAGTATCTGTGAACGGAGCTTGTAAGTCCTCTTTGAGTCGATTTTTGTGCGTATTTTTATTCCGTTAGGCACTACCATTATACGCTCATTGCTGACGGAATAGTGTCGCTTGAACTGCTCGGCAACATACTGTGAGATGGCTACAATTATCGGCTTGTCGGGCTGTTTACATAGTTTACGTTCGGCATGTAAAAGTACACTACGGCGAAAATTGGCAAAGGCAGTTAGTTTCTTGTAGGAAATCTTGAATTTATTTTGGAAGCTTTCTGCACTACGCAAAACTGATTCAGCATAAGTACCTCCGCGCGGCTGGTAAATATCTGCGAAGGTAAATGGTATAACGCTGTGGATTAAGCAATAAGGATTTTCCGACAAGTATTTTCTAAGAGCCCTGGCGAAGGTAAAGTAACAAGTGCGTTTGCCTAGCTTGTCCCGGCATAGAATGTGAATGTTTTTAGTGTCCCTATAGCCTTTTGCTGCGAGGATATCTACTGCGATGCCCGTCTTTGAGATAGCGGTTGCCATCTCAAAGACCGAGCGCTCCGCCCCACCAAGGTTGATATCCGCCCGCTCTATTATAATCGCGATTTTCATTTCTTTGTAAAATTTAAGACTTAATCTCACTGAGACATAAAAGGAGCAAATCTATTGTGCTTCGCATCATGTCGAGCCATACGATTTGTCCTATGTAATATCTTGCGAATAAAATTTTTATCCCCATTTACAAGCCTATTTCTGCCAACATAGAAAAGGTAAAAACGCAGCCGGTCCGTGCTTGAAAAATATTTCGCTGGAGCCGAATAATACAACTGAGCTATATCTTTGACTTGAAATCGCCGACGCAAAATAGTAGGCCTGAAGGCACGTGCCAGGTCTATTAGATAAAAATCACCGCTGTCACTATAGAATATATGTGAAAAGTAGAGGTCGCGGTGGCGATAACCTGTCTCGTGAAACTTTTTTACAAAGCTCGCTAATCGGTCGATAAAGTTACTTCGCAATCTCAAATTTTCACCCCGTGCCGGCCCATAGAAAAAACCTGGCAATCTTCGCTCCAAGGACTCTGCATTGGGAATCTTTTCGGTAATTATAAAACTTCTTTTTTCAAACAAACGTCCCCACTGTTGGCCGAAAGAAACTGTTTTGGGGGTATTTATTCCTGCTTCTGCAAGGCTGTTTGCCTGCTCGAGCTCGATAAAGCTGCAGCTTTTAAAACTACGATGTGTCAACCAATTCCTAACTTGCACCAAAATTGGAGGCTTTTCATAGCGTTTCAAGAATAATGTAGTTAACCCCGTTAGAAGTAAGTCCTCTCGTGGGATTGATGAACCTTCGGTACAGATTTCTAACGGAGTTAAAGGTGAATTTATTTCAAATCGCAGCCGAGCCCGGTAAGCAGCGAGATTATTCTTAACCAGATTTTTCGCTGCGTTGAATGAAAAAACAGCATCGACAGAAGTTAAGCCCAACTTGCTAAATGCTGTTTCATAATCATGGTCGATAAAGAAAGAGTTCGATGTTTCTACGAACTTCCGTCGTGCATAGACGATGGCTTGTTTACGATTATTGCCAAATAATTGTTTTGCAGCATCGCAAACCATTTCCACAGTGATTGCCTGCATACACAAATGTTGGTTTTTTTTACATAGTGGTTTTGCACAGGGAGCACAAGGGACATTGCCAACTATTTGTATTTCACTTTCATAATTGGTTTCTGTCCAGGCAGGGTCATTTGGCCCAAAAAGGGTGACGACCTTACGCTGTAAAGCTATAGCTATATGCCGAGGACCTGTATCGTTTGTTATCACTAAGAAAGCTCTTGAAAAAAGCGCTTTTAATTCACCAAGATTTATATTTTTTTCAGACAGGTTTATAAGCTTATTTCTGCTTGCGTCACAGATTTCGCTGCCAATTTTTTTCTCAGCAGGATCAGGTGAGACAGAGACCACAACAGTTGCATTGTAATTAGCAATCAACCAATCTGCTGTTTGCGCAAATCTTTCACTCGGCCAGCATTTACTAGGACCGAATGCTCCACCAGGGACAAGGATAACAATTGGTCCGCTGGCTTTATTAAGCTCCGGCAGCTTGGCCCTAAGATTATCATTGCACTGTGGATCAACAAGTAATTCAAGGCTTCTGCTGACTGGTCGTGCACCCAGACGGGACACAATGCCAAAATAGTAATCAACCATAGAAGATGGTTTGTATTTGCCCGTGGATAACTTTAGAGGGTAAAGTTTTTCTGTTAAAAGAAATCCTCGGCCTTCGCGGGCATAGCCGATTCGCGATGGTATTCCCGCCAAAAAAACCGTCAATGCCGAGGCAAAAGAATTCTTAAAAAGTATCGCATGAGTAAATTTATGCTCGTTGAGCAATTTTGCAATCGAGAATGGATTTTTATGTCGTGGCATCAGCCATTCGTTATTAAAACTATTCGGTGATAAAACCTCACGAACCACAGGTTCAGCTAAAAGTGAGATTTTACAGGATTTGAAATGTTGGCTAATAACCCGCAAAGCCGGTGTGCAGAGAATAGCATCACCTATAGGAGAAGGAAGCCAGACTAAAATCTCACCTCTTGTATCTCGCATCTCATACTGCATATCTCGATTAACGAGATATACTTCAATATCACTATTTTCGACTCTGCATTCTATAAAAGGTTAGAGACATAAGCTGCAGAACCGTGGCAAAGCCGAGCGCAATCAAAACGGTGCTATCCTGCCTATTTGGACTCAGAAGCAGCCATACAGTTATCAGCAGGCAAAATAAAGCAATAATCTGTACAATCCCTGCCATCAGCCTCATTGTGGAAAACTCATCGAACATGTTGGTTCGTTGCATACCTTTAAGCTGTTCCAGAATGCTGTTTAGTACGCCAATGGCATGTTCGATTCTGTCACCGCCTTGTTCTTCGTCCATCGCCGCCCCGCCCGCGCGGAGGCAAGCCTGTCCCCGCGAAAGCAGGGATCCATCGTCCGTTGAAGCATTTGGCTCTATAGGCTGTAGTGGATGAAGCTCTCTTTGAACTTGCTCAGTCTGCACGGTTATCTCAGTTTGACCATCAGGAACCGGCTGAATTTGAGATTCCACATTGCCTTCGGCACGGTCGTCTTCGACATTAAGACCCATATCCAAAGGGAACCCTACCGAAGCTCTCGACTCGGTTGTGCTCGTCGAAGTCGAGGTGAGCTTGCCGAAGTTTGAACGATGATACCTTTTTATAATATTAGTAGCTTCTTTTAAATTCACTGCATTGTAATGGGGTTTTGAAGCTTCCGGTCCACCAGGGGCGGACTTATATTCCCAGGAGTGTTTTATAAATATAGTTCTGCAACCGGCTCGCAAGCCCGCTTCCGTGTCAAGGCTGCTATCACCAATCATCCAGGACTGACTAAGGTCGATATCCATTTCTTCAGCGGCCGTAAGCAACATTCCGGGATTCGGTTTTCGCCAGTCGCTTTCCTTACGATACTTACGGACAACTCCTTCGGGATGATAGGGACAATAGTAAATCTGGTCTAAATACGCTCCTTTCTCGGCCAGCAGTTGCTTTAAACGATCGTGAATCTCAGCAAGAACTTTTTCAGTGACAATCCCACGGGCGACAGCCGACTGATTGGAAACAACAATCAGCTTATATCCAAGCTCTTTTAGCTCGATAATCGCTTCGGTGACACCATCAAGTAGATTTACTTGATCGGGGTGATTAATGTAGCCGGGATCCTCGATCAAGGTGTTATCACGATCTAAAAATACCGCCTTATTCGACATATCTATCCAAATTCACTTTTTTCCTCGGAACTCGCGGGTACCGGTGTGCTTAATCCGCCGAACGCCTGGCGGATTAATCTTAATTTCTCCTATGTGTATCTGCGCCCTCCGTAGTTTATCCTCCTGTGGTTTGCAAAAACTTTGTTCTACAAGGTCACAAACTATATGGTAAGCCAACTGATGAGCTTCCTGGCTGCGTGCTGTTGATTTATTGGCGGCGCAAAAACAAATATCGGCGATTTTCTCAAGCAAACTATCGCTCTGGCCGGTAAAAGCCAGTATGCAAGCCCCTTTTTTCTTAGCCAATTTTGCTGCCGCAATCACATTTGCCGAGACGCCACTTGTGGAGAGCGCCCAGAGGACATCACCTTTTTTGATCAGCGCTTCGACCTGACGTTCAAAAATATTTTCATAAGCATAATCATTGGCGATCGACGTAAGTATAGAGGTATCGGTCGAAAGCGCTACAGCAGGCAAAGCCTTTCGCTCTCTCTCGAATCTGCCTACCAGCTCGCCTGCTATATGTTGCGCGTCCGCGGCTGAGCCACCGTTGCCACAGAGATAAACCGTGCCATCCTGCCGTAAGGCCTTTATGATTGCTTCAGCCACGGCAGCAATTATTTCCATGCTGCTTTCGCCAAGCTCATCAATCATTTTCTTATGAGCTTCTATCGTCTCTAAAATCTGCCTTTTCATATTCTCGTCCGCGGAGATTCTCTTTACGGACCCTTATTTCTTTTATCATTGCAGTTGTGCTCTTGCCATTTACAAGTGGTGCAAGGACGACTTTGCCGCTGTAAGATTCGACAAACTCACGACCGACGACGCCTTTTCCCGACCAGTCTTGTCCCTTTACCAATACATCCGGCTTTACTTTCTCGATTAAGTTTAGCGGATCCGGCTCATCAAAAAACGTGATATAATCCACCGTTTCCAATGCGGCCAGCACAGCGGCTCGGTCATCCTGGTTATTTATAGGTCGCTGCGGCCCTTTAATTATCTTTACCGAGCTGTCGCTATTTAGGCCGAGAACAACCTTGCCGCCTTGTGATCTACAGAATTTCAGAAATTCAATATGTCCTCTGTGTATTACATCAAAGCACCCGTTTGTAAAGACTATAGTCTGCTTCTGCTTTCGGTGCCATTCGAGCTCCTCAAGCAAAGATTCCACGGAATGGACTTTGCCGATTTTGTCCCGATTTTGAGTGACAAGCTCATTGATGATTTCTTCGACGGTTACTGTCGCAGTGCCGAATTTTTCGACTTCGATTCCGCCAGTGATATTAGATAATTGGACAGATGTTTCGTAATCACAACCAGCAGCTAAAGCTACCGCGAGCGTCGCCAATACCACATCGCCCGCTCCGCTGACGTCATAAACGCTTCGTGGCCTGGTTGGCACGATTTGGCTTTCATTTTTTGTTTCAAGATACGCACCTTCTTTATCCAATGTGATTACCACGGCTTCGAGCATTAAATTCCGGCGAAGCTGCTTAGCCGCCCGCCCTGCCGCTTCGGAGGTTTCTATCTCAAAACCCACCGCGGTTGAAGCCTCTTTACGGTTAGGCGTAATGAGAGTGGCACCGTTGTATTTTGAATAATCGCTGGTAAGGGCAGGGTCGATGAGCGTTTTTTTGTTGGCCTGGGTCGCTAACTGTATCATCTGACAACAAAGCGATGGATTAAGCAAGCCCTTATTGTAATCCTGTAGGCAAACGATATCGGCTTTTTCCAACCGGTCTTTATAGACTTGTAAAACAGCCTCATTTAATTCATCAGACAACAACTCTGTGCTTTCTTCATCTACTCTTATCAATTGCTGGGGGTGCCGATGCTGCGCCAGACCTATGAGTCTTTGCTTGCAGATGGTTGGGCGGTCAGCTACTGTAAGAAGACCTGTGATGTCGGCCTTGCTTTCTATTAGTTTTCCTTTTAGGATTTTTCCGTTCGGGTCATCTCCGATGATTCCTAAGCAAAATGCAGAAGCTCCCAGAGCAGCCACATCGGCAGCTACAGAGCCTGCTCCACCGCAGCAGTATTCGGTTCGGCAGACCTTCAATACCGGCACCGGTGCCTCCGGACTTATCCTCAAGGCATCGCCATAAATATAAATATCAAGCATAAAGTCGCCAACAATCAGAACTTTTGGCGAGCCGAGGTTTGTTACCACTTTGAGTAATTTTTTGTACATTCACAACTCTTTTATAACGGAACACAATCCCGCAGCAAATCCTTCGACCCGGCTCAGGACGGGTTTATTGGGGGGTTCATCCCATACACGTTTTACGTTAGATCTTTTTTCACTTTGCGGTAATTTTACCCGATAGCGTCTTTTCTATCAAGGCCTTTAATTTATCCACCCCAGTCAGGAATTTCAGCTCAATTTTCAGATAAGCAAACTGAATGTTAAATCCCAGGCTTTGAGCCTCTGGTATAAGAATCGCAATTTTAGTCCAGTCTTTCTGCGTTGTAACTATCAAATCTGCCTTTAACCACTTGGCCTGATTATAGATATCGGTAATATCATTTTCCGTATAATGATGATGGTCGTTATAAATCTTCGAGCCAATCAACTCGCAACCCAGCCCCTTGATTGTCTCAAAAAAAGCATCCGGATTACCAATACCGCAAAAGGCAAATATCCTTTTATTCTTTAGTTTCTCGACACCTATTTCTTTGTCTTCTGCAGATTTCGCACAGACAGGAGCATGAATCGACCGTGCAATAATCATTTTTGGATTTATATGCTGAAGCTTTCGTTCAAGCCCAGCCAATTTAGCTTCTGTAACCTGGTCGCACCTGGTGATAACAACAGCGTTAGCTCGTTTAAGTGCGGAAGCAGGTTCTCTAAGCATCCCTGCTGGGAGGAGCCTGCCGTAGCCGAAAGGCAGTGTCGCATCGACTGTTACAATGTCCAGGTCTCTGGCCAGTCGGCGGTGCTGGAAGCCATCATCCATAATCAGGACCTCTGCACCGGATTCGTCAATTGCTTCTACCGCACCTGCAACGCGATCAGGATTTACAATTACTTTTGCTTGCGGACAGCATTCAATAATAATTGCAGGTTCATCTATGTCCGTATTGCGTATTGCGTATTGCGTATTGCGTGCGTTCTTCGCGCGACGAGCTTTGTAACCGCGGGTCAGTATTGCACAAGGGACATTTTTTTGTCTAAGCAAATTGCACAGCCAGATTACAAGTGGGGTTTTGCCCGTCCCGCCAGTCGTTATATTACCGATGCTAAAGACTATCGCGCTTGCTTGCTGAGCTTTCAGCCAACCTTTGGAATATAAGAAGTTGCGCAGCCGAATAATAAGTGAATAACCAGCCGCAGCAAAACCCAGGCAAAAACGCAAAAATATCGCACTTAATCCGCGGCTTTGGCCTGAAATCAATTTGCGATAAAATTCTTGATTCAATTACCGATCCTCTTTGTACATCTATTCTTTCAACCATATTAGATTACATTGAATCTCATTTATTTGCCACAAAAAAGAAAAGATATGACGTCTTAGATTACTCTGCGGAAGAGATGTCATTTCTACAAAGCAATTTGATTTATGAATAACGAAAAATTAATGGCCTGGTTCAAATGATAAAGATGAGTGGTATAAATCCTGAATTGGTTAATCCACAGAGGCAAAGAATCTTTTGAATCGCGGCTGGAATTTGTCCGTAATGTCAAAAGACAGGATTACTCCCTTTGCTTCTCCGATTATTGCCTTTCTTTCCACAAATCCGAAATATCTTGAATCTTTGCTATTGTCTCTGTTGTCACCCATAACAAAGTAGCTATCTTTAGGTACTGTAATAGGCCCAAAATTTCTTATTGCCGAGATTGAAGGAATGCTCATTACCACATGGGTGGTCCCATCAAGATTTTCTGTTGCCAAAATGGAACGGTTCCTTAATTTGGATGTAGGCTGTTCTGCATATTTCGAATCGATTTTAGTATAGGTAAGCGGCTGGCCATTCAGAAAAATCACATTATTCCTCATTTCGATTCTATCGCCTGGCACTGCCATTATTCTCTTTACTAATCGGCTTTCATCCTCTGGAGAAAAACAGACCACAATGTCTCCTCGGCTGGGGTCCGACCATTTAGCAAGCCGATAGAAAGTAAGAGGAAATCTCAAGCCGTATGCCAACTTGTTTACATAAATCAGGTCGCCTTCGAGGATAGTGGGATTCATAGAACCGGTGGGGACCCAATTCCAGTCTGCTAAACTTGATTTTACAGGTATTATTACAAAGACTACGAAGAAAATGGTCATTCGCCATTCTTTCCACAGCTTTGAAATGAATTTTGCTACCTTTTGTTTTTTCATTTTTCCTCCGTTGACTAATATCGGCTACAAAACTGCACATCTATACGTGCAATGATTTGTCAATGTTCGTTTATTTGCCTTTTCCTGTCATATTTTCGCCGTTTTCAGTCAAAAGCAGTTAGTTTTTGATTTTTTCGATGATCGCGTCGGCCATTTCTTTTGTGCCGACCGCTGTTGGGTCATTCCGGTTTTCTTTTAAATCGTAAGTTACGTTTTTACCCTCGGCAATTACCGCTGCGACCGTTGATTCTAATTTATCAGCTTCAGCGGTTTTGCCGATATGCCTCAGCATCAGTACACCGCTTAGTATCAAGGCTGTGGGATTAACCTTATTTTGGCCTTTATATTTCGGGGCGCTGCCGTGAGTTGCCTCAAAGATAGCCCCTTTTTCACCAATATTTGCGCCGGGCGCCACGCCGAGTCCGCCGACCAGGCCCGCACACAAATCGCTTATTATGTCACCATAAAGATTGGGCAGAACAATACAATCATAAAGTTCCGGCTTTTGCACCAGTTGCATACACATATTATCCACTATACGGTCTTCAAATTCGATATCCGGATAGTTTTTCGCCACCTCCCTGCTTACCTCCAGCCAGAGGCCGTCGCTGAATTTCATTATATTAGCTTTATGGACGGAGGTTACCTTTTTGCGTCCCATCTTACGGGCGTAATCGAACGCGAAATTCACAATACGTTCAGTAGCTCTTACTGAAATCGGCTTGATGCTTATACCGGAGTCTGTACTTATCTTTCGGCTGGAATGTTTATTTAACCAGTTGATAA
>Ga0315547_1001430_pt1 | contig 18942 bp, 20 predicted proteins | sample SalMarSW160240MG_2_FD_202542 | JGI IMG/M metagenome (GOLD analysis project Ga0315547, IMG submission 202542) | Salt marsh sediment microbial communities from the Plum Island Ecosystem LTER, Massachusetts, United States - Salt Marsh Sediment SW1601-240 ...
CATTACCGCTTTCTGTTGACTTTTTATTTTAAATATGTTAGCTTTAATCAAAATAAAGAAAATAAAGGAAGAAAATAAAGAAGGTAAGGTATGTCTTACAGAAAAAATCTACTCCGTGCGTTGACATGACCTAAATACAAATATATAATAAAGTAATTGTTTATATAAACAATTGCGGGAAGAATCCCGCATCTATTATTTCTTTTTTATATAACGATGCCGGATTCAAAACCGCAAAAAATTGTATATCTATTCGGAGCAGGGGCAACTCACGCTGAACTTGCAAGTTCAGAAGAATCTTTAGTGTCGGGAAATGTACAAGATGAAATCGGCTTGTTAATGAAGAATGTTTCAAGACGCGTTTTTAAAAAGGCACAGCAAGAACCTATTTTTCAAAAATCGATTTTAGATATCGTTACCACTCCAGGGGGAGCGGAAAATATTGAGCTGTTCATCTCATTACTTGAAAAAAATAGCACCAACAAAGATCTTGTGGACGCGGCAGAAAAAATTGATTTATTACGGCAATTAGTAGAAGAAGATATAACAAAGATATTAACCGCCGATCGTTGCTCAAATTTTTTACTACATAATGCCCTCTTTGAGCTCCATCACAAAACATCTTTCAAAGATCAAGAGACTCTTATTGGAATTATATCAACGAATTATGATACTATCTTAGATGAGGCATATAAGGAGATCTACAAATGCGATCCATATTATGCTTTTCCCCACACTGAGGATAAAAACGAAAAAATACCACTCCTTAAACTACACGGCTCTTTTGGGTGGGATTCAGTTATCCTTTTTGGGAAAGAACGGAAAATTCCAATAATGCCTCTAGGGGTAAATAAAAATTATCTTCAGTTGCCTTATAACTATATTTGGGGACAAGCCTTCGAAATATTAGTTGATTGCGACATATTGAGGATAGTTGGATGTTCACTCAATCCGAATGACATTCAGCTCATAGATTTGTTATTTCAGACACACTTAACGCGGGAAAAACCATTCGTGATAGAAATAATCAATAGACAAGATGACGCAAAAATGTTTAAATCAAATTATGATTTTTTACCGAAAATCCGCTTACCCGAGGAAATTGAATCTAATTTAGGTATTATAGGCGTTTCTAGGGAAAAAGATTCACCCCTCAAGGGATGGCTAAAGGGCCTTGGCGATAAACTACCAAAAACCGAAGTAGGAAAAACAACCTATCTAAAAAAACTCATTTAAATATATGCACAACGAACACATCATATTCAAAAACGGAAACAGACGGGGACACGGCAGGATTCCCATTAAAGAATTCATTCATAAGTACCTATATAGGATCGATCTAGATGCCGATTATCAAAGAAATCCAGTATGGTCCACCACTGACCAAGAACTACTTCTTGATTCCATAGCAAACGATATCGATATCCCCAAGATATATTTAGCATCTGTTATCGACAATAACCAATTTGATTACGAATGCATTGATGGTAAACAAAGAATAATAACCTTATTAAACTTCTATAAACCGGAGGAAAAGGTGGGAACAGACGACCAGAAACCACCGAAACTCAAGGTTTTTGAAAAGAAATTTACCTACGAAGAACTTAAGACTATACACCCCTCTATAGCTAAGAAAATTGATGATTATCCATTAGACTTTGTTGTTTATAGAAAACAGGATTTTGAGGATAACGAAAATTACATTCGCCTTATATTTAAAAGGCTCAATTTAGGTACTGAACTAAATTCAGGAGAAAAATTAAATGCTAAAACTGGCACTGTTAGAGATTTTGTATTTCAAAAAATAGGCAAAGATGGACCATTCTTTAAAAAAACAAGTTTATCAGCCAAAAGATTTTCGCGAGAATTCACCATTGCACAAATTGTAGTAAATTCTTTCAAGCGGAAAGAAATTGGGGAATATATCCGAGTCAGACTTCCTGAATTGGAAAACTTTTTTGATGAGCAATACAAACTTTCACCAGAAGACCAGACCTTTACCCGAGTAAAAAAGGTACTTGAACTTATGGAACAAGCTTTTGGAGACAATGCTAAGGCTATTTCTAGCAGAGGAGTTGCTAGTTCGGCATACTTTTTCTTTGAATACTTATATGAAAATCGCAAAGAAAATCTATTTTCGGAATTCGTTGAATTTTATATTAAGTTATTAAAAGAAATTAAAGTAAACCTTGCTATTATGCGCGAACTTAAAGAACCAAAAAACAAAACGATTATAGAGGAGTTTCACAGATATGTATCACAAGCCTCCGCTGAAGCCTCCTCTTTCACCAGAAGGGAAAATTTTTTAAAGAAGGCCTTTGAATATTACCTAAATCCGAAAACTAAAGGAAAAATTATCGGCAACAAATAGCTATTAAGAATTTTCCCAGACAACGATACTCTCCCTCGAAGGCCTTCTCTTAAATCTCCCCATTTGTTGGGCACTATTACCCCTATATCGAGCGACTAATATGGCGTCAGCGTGTAATCCGGCCTGCTCTCCTATTTGAGATAGTATTTGATCAACGGTAATATTCACGCCCCCAAACCTAACATTACTGATCACAAGCGCTAGCTTCCCGCCTCTTTTTAGATGTCGTCGCATCTGGCGCAACGAAAGAAACATATCCTCAAAGTACCCCGAAATCATTTCGGGGATTTTTGAATTATTTAAACCAGCCCTTTCAACTCGAGCAATAAGCTTATTGATGATCGCCGGCTGTCTATAACCCTTAGCTTCAAATCGTTTTCTTGCCTCAATATGGGATCTTAATGTGTTATATCTGATTTGCTTCAACTCACCATTGTCTCGGATAAAATTAAATATTAATTCTAGTCCATATATCCTTGTATAATCATGTCTGTTCGGGTATGGAGGCGAAGTAATTATTGCATCAAATTTTCTTTGTGTTAAAAACTCTCTTGAGTCGGATAATTCTGCACTCACTTTTGCTTTAGGAAATTTTAAGGTGCTGTTAAATCTCTCAATATCGTTAATCATCGTTTCAATTCTTGACAGGTATTTTGGAAATACATCCTTTCCGGAAATATTTTTTTTGGTAATTCGCAAAAATCCTCCGCTCTTTGATGTGTTGCTTACCGATTCAAGAATGCTCAGCAGGCCAAGCATATAAAAGTCCCTAACTTCCGGATCCAGGATCACCTTAATTTTGTGTTTTAGATAAAGCAACTCTTTTTTCACATCCTCGCTAAAAGCCTTATTTACAATTGCAATGTCGGGAAGCGAAGCATTCTTGGGCATCGATCTGTCCCTCTTATCGAAATTTTTAAGTTGCCGCTTTAGTTCACGTGGATCATAAGTTCTTACTTTGACATTAGACAAAAAAACAGAAAAGGGAAGAATATCGAGACCCCTCGAGTTAATACCCAACTCTTTACATGCAAGAAGCGTGGTACCTCCACCACAAAAAGGATCGAGAACCCACGACCCCTCATCAAGATTAAAAACCCCCACCAACTTCTCAACCAAATTTTTTGAATAACTATGTTTGAAAGCGTGCCAATTGTATATTGGTTCGTTTCGGTCCCTCGCCGGGGATATGAGAGACCCATATTCTGATACTTTTTGAGTGATTGGAGTAGAGATCATTTGAAAAATAACTAATTAACTCCCGTTGATATCTTAATTATATCATATACCATCATCTTCCACCATACCATTTCTATTCTCTAATTCGCACGAATTAGAGAATAGTCATTGGAGCGGTCAAGACAGCAGAAATTTCAAAAGCCGTCGGTAAAGTTTTAAACAAAAAAAACAACCCGAAAAATGAGTCGTTTTCTAAAATCGTCGGGTGTCGTAACGACCTCAGATCTTGTCGTAAATTTTACTCTTCAAAAAACCAATAAAACCAGGTAGACCATTACGGAACGATTTTTGGACTTCTTCTTTTTTGGCATACATATTTGGAAGCCTAAATACTTGAGCAGAGAGATTCTCTTCACCGCTATATTTATACTTATCTAAAACATCATAAATAGCATCTTTAATTGCTTCTCCATGCCGATCAATTGTTTCTATGTTCTTCCTAAAAAAATGCTTGGTTCTATCTTCTCTGGTTAATAGAGGCGCATTAAATGCCAAACGAGCAATTACATCAAAACTATCACTATCCTCTAAATTATCAATCGATTTTATCAATTCAATATTAATGTTTTTATCTTCTAGATCTTTCATGAACCGTTCTTTCTTTTCGGTGTCAAGCCAAATATTTCTTAATTCATCGAGGGTGTGAATCTTCTCTTTTATATCTTTTCCTGAATATTTCTTATATTCCGCAAAGGAAAGTTTTCTGCCCTCAAATTCGATTTCGATTTCTTCTTCAATATTAACCTCAACACCTTTAAAAGTAATCTTTCTTGGTCTCTTAATGTCTGGCATCAAATTAAAGATATAGGGATCATCATCTTCGCTTTTTTGTGGTTCTACTCTTTTTCTAAGGGTTTTATATTTATCCTTTGAAATATTTAGCCCAACTGTATTATTAGATGGTGCACCAAAAATCTTGAATGTACCATTTTTATCAGTCATTCCTTCCTTGCTCCATCTACCCACCTTAATTTTAGTCAGGGCCCTATCAACCGATGCCTCGCTCTTCTTATCAAAAACCACGCCAAAAACCAACTTATCATAAGGCTGAACAGGTTCTTCTGGCGGCCCCTCGCCGTCTTTCGGCTTTTCCGGTAAATCCCATTCATCAATTAGGCGAGTAGCATTAGTAAAGTCTATGATTCTAAAAAATCCCTTACCCTCGAAAAGGCGACTACCCCTGCCAATAATTTGCTTAAATAAAACCCTAGAAGAAATTGACCTCATAAAAATAATATTTTGTAAATGTGGTATATCTACTCCAGTAGAAAGCAGGTCAACGGTCGTCGCCACGGTAGGCATAGGCATTTCTTTATCTCTAAAACTGGTTAAATCATCTCTATCCTTCGCTACAACCCTCGATGCATATTCTTCGCTTTTCTTCAACTCATTAAGCTTGTCTTTAACTTGCTGAGCATGCATCATATCTGTACAAAAAACTATAGTTTTAGCATGGGGATTAGTCCTATCCATAATTTCGAGTACCTTTCTACATAACTCTTCTGTTCTGTCCGGCAAAGTAATTGCCCTTTCAAATTCTCCAGGAGTGTAAAAATCTTTAATTTTTTCAGGCTCAATTTCATCATCATATAAAACCTCTTCTGCCTCACTTACATGAACACCATTTTTATCAATGTTTGTACCTATTTTAAAAATCTTATAAGGCACCAAATAACCATCTTCAATTGCTTGCCCCATACTATATTCATAAACAGGATTACCAAAATATTCATAAACATCAATATTGTCTTCTCTTTTAGGGGTAGCTGTCATTCCTAAATGAAAAGCGGTATTAAAATGATCTAAAATAATGCCCCAATCGCCATAGCGAGAACGATGACATTCATCAATAACCACTAAATCGAAAAAGTCGCTAGGGATTTTTTTGTATAAATCACTAGCAAATAAAGTCTGGTAAGTAGAAAAATAGATGTCTCGGTTTTTATTAAAATCACCGCCTTTTATTATACATCTTGCTTCTCCAAGGGGTTCAAAGTCTCTTTCATGGGCGTCATCTCGTAAAATTATTCTATCTGTTAAAAATAAAACACGAGAGAAATGTCTTGATTTTACCAATTTCCAAATAGATTGAAAAGCAACATAAGTCTTCCCTGTGCCCGTTGCCATTGTTAAAAGGGTTTTTTGATTGCCCTTTATAATATTTTCAACGACCGCTTTAATAGCCACTTCTTGGTATGCCCTTGGTCGCTTGAATCCTGAAATATGCAGGGGGAAATTTAAAGCATCGGTTTTTGCTTCGCCCAAGTCTCTCCACTCAATATAACTCTGATAGATTTCTTCTGGAGATAAATAATCTTTGATGTGTTCAGTTTTTTTAGTCCTTCTGTCATATAAAATAGTCTTTTTACCATTGGAGATATAAGCAAAAGGAACATCAAGCCTTTTTGCATAATCCTGTGCTTGGCTTAAATGCTTTTCCGGATCTTCGTCTTCTGCTTTTGCTTCTATAACAGCAAGAACTGTTTCTTTGTATTTCAAAATATAATCTGCGAACTTTTTTGTTTGCAGTTTTTTATATTCTTCACCCTCAACAAAAAACCTATCATCTGCAATAGGATATTCACGGATTATATAATCCTCAATCCACCCACATTCGTGGATTTTAGGTGTTATATATTTTTCTTTTACATCTGCTTCTGATAATGCCATATTTTTATTTAAATATTTTATCTAAAACCACTTTTTTTAAATACTTAATATTATTAATGATATCTCGCAATGATTCTTCTAATTCATCACACTCTCTCATTATTTTTCCGAACTTATTAACAAGTTTATTTTGCTCTGTTGTCGGAATATATAATATTTCATAATTACTGAAGTCTGTTTTGTTGATGGCCTTTTTTGCCATGCCCTTCGCTAATTCATGAACCAGTTCATTTCTTACGTAGTTAAAATATATATAATAAAATTTTAAATTTACTCTATTCTGAGATTCTTTTTTGGGTGTCAAAATAAAACATAAATCGCTTGCTATAAATTTTCCATCTACGTAGTGAGTCCTTCCAAGTGATCCCCCTGCCCCCATAGCAAAAACTAGGGCTTCGCAATCATGTGTGAATGAATTATGTTTCTTCCAATCTTTACTGGCGGTTATAAAATCATACTTCCCCTCTAGACTTTTTAGGCTCTGAAGAGAACCTTTTTCAACATTAAACAATTCTTTTATTTTTTGTTTACTTTGATTACTCATTTAACATATTATTCAACTTATTAATTATTTTTTTGGCTTTTGATATGCTGTTGCTTATATCATTTAATATTTCCTTTTTTGATTTAGTTTTGCGCTTTTCCTCTTGTTTATTTGGATTTATTGGAACTAAGGAATAATTATTTTGTTTAATTTGGTCTATAGAGACAATCCAGGTATTACTGGAAATCTCCTTTTTTTGCCACCTAACAAAGATATCATCCAGATGCACATCTTTAATGCTTTGTACTTTTGTAAAATTGCCAGCAACTTTGCCATACCAAATTTCTTTTGTTGATCCGGATTTTTCGAAAAATATTAGATTGGTTTTAACGCCTGCACCAACAGTAGTGAACACACCCCGAGGAAGTGAGATAATTGTATGAATATTAAATTTCTGCAATAATTCTTCTCTGATTTTTTGAAACGCTCCAGTGCCAAATAAAATTTGCCCCTCGGGTAAAACAATCCCGCAACGACCCCCATTTTTTAATTTTCTCATCACATATTGAAGGGCCAATGCCTCTGTCGCAGCAACTTTTATCGGAAAATTATTTTGTACTGTCTTATGTTCTTGCCCGCCAAAAGGTGGATTGGTAAGAATAACATCTACCTTAGAAGTCTCGGAAACATTATGAACATCCTCCATTAAAGTGTTGGTCCTAATTAAATTTGGAACCAATATACCATGAAGCATCATATTCATTGTACCAATAAGGTATGGTAGGGGTTTCTTCTCTTGTCCAGAAAATGTTTTATTCTGTAAGATGTCCCATTTTTTAACTCCCATCTTGATGTTTTGTGAAATATAATCAAAAGTCTCTACTAAAAAACCACCGGAACCAACGAATGGATCCATGATGGTTTCACCTAATTTTGGATTAATAATTTTTATCATTAGGCGAATTATTGGACGTGGCGTATAAAATTCTCCGGACCAGCCATTCTCACTTCCCATTTCTTGAAGGATCTCTTCATATACATGAGATAAAAGATGAGTATCTTGAAAATGAGACATATCAATTTCGTCTAAAATATCTACCACATCTAATAAGGTATATGGCGAACGAATTTTGTTGCCATCTAATTCTCTGAAAACATCCGCAACCTTTTCTTTTTCCCTTGTCCCTTTTAAACTCCTTAGATATGGAAACAATTTTTTGTTTATAAAATGAATCAGCTCGTCTTTATCCTTCCAATCTTTTTTTGCCCAAGAAGACCACCTGTATTCCTTTTCGATAATATCTTTATACCTTTTCCCTTCTGCCTCGGTTAATTCTTTTAGTTCTTTCTCGACTCGTTCAAATACCCTCAAAAACAAAAGCCAAGACAGTTGTTCTACATAATTGCCCGGCCCAACACCGTCATCTCTGCGAAGTATATCGCAGGCTCTTTTTATATCAGCTTTTGATAGTTGCTCTTTGTATTTTTTCATTAGATTACGCTGTTTTACATTATAAGTCACATTTATTTTCTTTCATCATTCTCATTCTCTTTTAAAAATTTTTCGTATCCTACACTAAAGTTTCGGAGTACCTCTGGTCATCTTTTTGTGCCCTACGCTAAAGCTTCGGAGCACCTGTCTGCTTTAGAGTGATATCAACTAATCTTTTATAGGCAAAGGCTTTTCCTGAACCGGACTTGAGATAGCGCTCAAAATCTTTAGCAAGTCTTTCATCTTTGAATGCGGCATAAAATAGAAGGGTCCAAGGACGATGAGGCTTTGTAGCCCTGGAAAGACCATCATTATGCTGCCCCAGTCTTTTCTTTAAATCTTCCGTATATCCAAAATAGAAGATTTTAGATTTTGAGCTCCATAGAATATAAACGTAGTACATAGTCAGCTGTTCTTTCCTTTATTCTCCCATTTTTAGCTCGATTTGTCAAAATAAAAACGGCTCTGGACGATTCTTTTTTGTCCAAAAACAAAAGCCCAAGAAATGGGCTTTTTTGTTAAATTGTCACTTTCCTTTTATCGCGATAAATCTTGTTTTAAGAGTTATCCACAACAAAATTGTTGACAAATAATAAAGAATTTGCTATACTTTTAATAGAATACATATGAAAAACACCTCTAAGCGGTTTTGTCCCTTAGCGGTGTTTTTCTTTATAGTTTAATTTCTTCTTTAGATTACCCATAAAAACTATTTTTTCTTTAGCTGTTTTTTTGAGTAAATTTGAACACGTTTTGACATATGGACTCATTACACATTGAAGCTTATCATTTTTATAAAGATACTTTACTAAGGAGTAAAAATCGCCATCACTTGTTACAATAACTGCCTTGTCATATTTATTATAATCAATCATCACTTGTAAGACCAAATCGGCATCAATATTACCCTTCACTTTACCATTTTTATCAGGAAAAGTCGGCTTGAAAACCAAAACGTAACCGGCAGCTTGCAGGGCGGAGTAGAGATCCTGATTTTCTGCTAAATAGCCAATAAACAAATAAGCAACGACAATTTGGTATTTCTCTTTAAGATAAATCCTAAACTTGCGATGGTCCAATTTCCATCCCAAACTTTGGATTCCTAAGTTAAGATTCTGACTATCTATAAACGCATAGTTTGTAAGTTGCTTTCTCATAATTTCTTAAATTTTCTTTTATCATTTTCATTCTCCCCTATTAAATAAGACTTGAGCCTATTTCTTAGGAACATTTTTCCTAAATAGGTTTTAAGATATTTCTCTCGATGAGTTGCATCTTGTTGGTTTAAACAGCCTTCGAAATAAATAAGTTTAAACAGTCCTCTATCTTTCGTAGATTTCACGTATCCTTTTTGATGTTGCTCAAGTCTTAATTTTAAATTTTTTGTATAACCCGTGTAAAATTTATTATCTATTTTAAATTGTAGGACATAGACATAATGGAACATATTAACAGGGTGAAAAATTTAAAATTATTTAACGGGGTGAACTTTTAAAAATTTTTCGTATCCTACGCTGAAGCTTCGGAATACCTCTGGTTTTGGGCATGTTTAAAATAGTGAGTTCTGGGACTTTAAGTGTCCTTCTGCTTTATTGATGACTTCTTTTACAAAATTTAAATATTGTTTAGCTTCTTTTAAATCGATAATAATCCCTCCGTCATATAAATCTAAATTCCTCTTCTTTCTCATTCTGTCTCCGATCATTTCTATATCTTTATTATTTAAAATCTGGGATAACTTTTCTAAAATTTTAATATGATGCCCCTTTCTGCTTCTTACTTTGTGGCCAGAGGCAGCAATTAAAGTAATCCCTGTTTTAATCAAAGCAGAATAAGAGAAATTAAAAATTACTTCCGGCTCTTCGCCTTTAAGAGCAATTTGTAGGTCTCTGATAGCGTTACGAAAATATCTGGAAATTGCTTTGTCTTCAAAATTCTTCTTTTGAAAAAATCTAGAATCAAAATTAAGTTTCATCCCGTTAGAAATTCGATAAACTCCCTAATTAGAAATTTTGTTTTTAGGCAAAATTTCTAACGGGATTCATAAAATTTTTATGTGTTTTTCAGAAAAAATATCTTTTAAAAATGGGTCTTTTTCTTTCGTTCTTTTCTCAAATTCTTTTTTTGTTAGTTCTACGGAATTTATTTCTCTACCAGTTGAGCTTTGAATCTCTAAAAGCACCTTTTGTAACTTAAGAGTATTAAAATCTCCAATAATTAAGAGATCTATATCACTTTCTAATGAAAGCTTACCCTTCGCATAGGAGCCAAAAATAAAAACAGAATCAATTCCTCTTAGCTTCCTTAATTTTTCTTTTAAAATTTTCTCAAATCCCAGACCTTTCAAAATGATCTTTTTATACTCTTTAAAAAAGGGGTATTTAAGGTTTAAAAAGAAGTATCTTTCTTTACCCTGAAATTCATCAGAAAGTATTCCCTCATCTTTTAGCTCTATAAGTTTTTTGTATACATTGGAAGGATCTTCTTTTATTAATTTAGCCAATTCATTAACATAAAATTTCTCCTTTTCATTCAAAAAGAATAAATTGAGAATTTTTTGAGTTATTTTTGAGCGTAATGAAATCATATGGTTATTTACTACCATAATTATAGTAAATTCTTACAATAAACACAAGAAAGTAGGATCGAAATTTAATTATCCCCTCCTACGCCCCTCCTACGCCAAGGCTTCCTCCTTCGCCCTTCGAGCTTCGGAGGACAAGTCGGAATACTTTCGGTTTTTTGGTTTTGGGTATAGGTTTATTGTGAGCCACTAAGTTGGCGGTCTAACTCCTTGAGTAAATTATCTTTAAAGTCCTTGACAATGGCATGCTGGCCTTGCGGCAGTAATGCGGATAATTCAGAGTAGAAATCCACTTCGTCCGCTCCTCTTACAATCTCATCCCTTATATTGCCCAATCGCTGCTTTTGCTCTAGCGTCAGAATGCTTTTTCGCATAATAAAATACAAATCATAAAAATCCCGGGCTTTCTTTCGTTTCAATAATGCATTAAATATCTTTTCCTCCACCAGCTCTTCTTGTGGTAAATGAAAAACATTATAAGTTGGAACAAAATCATTTGCAATGCTGTCTACCTCTCCTCCAATGTCTCGACCATTGCGTGAAGAAACATTTATTGATACTTGCGCAAGAGGATAATCGTAAATTTTAAATGTCGCATCCCCGTAATATCCTTCGCCGGTAGGACCTGGCTTGGGCCCAAGCTCCACCCTAATACCAACCTTTTCAATTTCAACCAAAACTTGAGTAAAAATATCCTCAATAAAATCTTTTTGTTGATATGGTTCTATGTTGAAAATTGAAAAATCTAAATCTTCAGAAAAGCGAGGGCTGTTATAAATAATCCTTAAGGCAGTGCCGCCCTTAAAAAGAAGATTCTTGGCATCTTCAATTTTGTAAAGCTGGGAAAGAAAGAGATGCTGAAAATATTCACGAATAATATTTAATTCGCTAGTTTGACATTGAACAGTTAATTTTTGTATTGAATCTTCTGAAATCATTTGAGTGTAGTTTTTATAATGCTAATGAGTTTATTGTTATTAAATAGTTCGGCGTAACGAAGGGTTTTAGCTAGATTGATTTTTTCTTTATCGAAACGAGTTATGGGTTTCTTTTTGTTTATCACCCTGAAATACGCCAAGTCCACAAAAGCTTTTTCAGGCTCGGCAATAAAAAAACTTAGTCCCCTTTGCTTATACACAGAATAACCGGTAAATGCCTCTTTTTTAATATGTCGATAGGTGAATAATTTACCTAAAGCATTAAAGCGACGAGTAGCTTTACTTGTTACAGAAGTAATTTCGTAAACTGTTTCTGGAATAATTCGGTGATACGAAAGAGCAAACTCTAAAGAAACATAAGAGGGCTCGTATAGTTTATTAGCTAGAAAAGGGTCTGGGATTTTTGTATCGTAGAGAGTATAGAGCCCTCGTTTCAGACGGGTAATCAGCCCCCGCTTGGTATATCTGTGCAAAAGAAAAGTAGCTGCTACTTTGCTTATACCAAAAATCCGCCTTATATCAAGAGGCGTGAATATAATTACGTTCTTTTCCTTTAATTTCCTTTCAAATTTATACCAATTCATTAACTTAGCCATATTGCTAATTTACCAAAACGGCACAAAAAAGTCAAGTTTTTTCTGTGGATAAAGTCCAAATTATCTTTATTTTCGCTCATATCTGTAAATTATGGTAGTCCGACTCCCATAATTTCTCGCAACTGTTCTTTCCTTAATTCTCCCATTTTTGGGCCGGTTCGTCAAATAAAGTAAAAGCCCGGGAGATGGGCTTTTTAGTTAAATCGTCACTTTCCTTTTGAGCCTTTTTTTGGACCCTTTGCTATTTAAGCAATCTGAATCTAGATGTGGCTATTAATGCTATTCCAACAATTCCTATTGTAATTCTAGCAGACAAAGGAAGAACATCCAAGAACATTAAAATAGCACTTGTTAGGGCAAATACAATACCAATAATAAACTGAATTTTACTGATTTTTTTATCCATAATTCTTTCTATACGTATCTTAGCATAAAACGAAAAAAATTGCAAGGGTTTAATTGGATATTGGATGTTAGATGTTAGGGGCAAGTTGACCGATGCGGGAAGCTTAAAGCCGGCCGGATTCAATAAAAAGTTCAATGCAGGGCAAAACAATACGCTCTTTTACAACTTCCGATACCGCGTACTCCTTCCAAGGCCGATACGCTCAATTTTTTTAAGTCGTAGGAGTACATCTAATGCTTGTTTTATGGTGGGTCGAGCTATCTTCGTCTTCTTAACGATATCCCCGGTAGCAGCTTCCTCTACCTTTTGAAGATACTCCCAAACTGCTATTTGTTTTGGCGATAGAAGTTTTTCTATATTCTCTTTTGAGAGAAGCTCTACAGCCATCTGTGACTGTTTCAAGAAAATTGTCAAAAAGAAATCAAGCCACGAAGTGATATTCTTATGCTTTGTTTTGAGTGTTTTTTGACTCCTGTGAAGCGCAACATAATAATCTGGTTTATTATCCTCAACGAGTTTCTCGTGAGAAACATAAGGCATATACAAATAGCCCTCTTTAAGTAAAAGAAGATTTGTCAGGATTCGAGAAAGCCGACCATTACCATCTTGGAATGGATGGATGTTCAAAAACTCAACGAGAAAGTTGCCCACTATAAGAAGGGAATGATACCTTTTTTCTTTAACAGCTTCTTGAGTCCACTCAACCAATTCTTGCATTTCCTTGGGAGTAAGATATGCCGGCGTAGTATCAAAAAGCACGCCGATAAACTTGCCGTCCTTATCAAACATTTCAACTCTATTCTCTCCTTTTTTATACTCACCCCTGTGCAAAGCATTTTTTTCAACATATTTAAGAAGCTCTTTGTGAAAATACTTGATGGAATTTTCTGAAAACTTGAGCGATTTCCAGGAATCAAAAATATTCTCAAGCAATTCATAATATCCTTTAACTTCCTGTTTATCACGGTCGGTAAATTTCTGAATAGCAATACCACGCATCATCTTCTCAACATCTTCGTCAGAAAGCCGAGCACCCTCTATGCGAGTAGAGGCACCAGTAGAGGTTACCAAAACAGACCGCTTGAGACGACCTAAAACCTGGGGGCTCAATTGCGCCCCTGCGATCCACTGTCCCTTTAATTCATCAATTTGTGCTATTTTTGACACAATGTCGGCTGGAATTTGAGTAAGCCGCTGGTCGAATTTATTATTTTTTGCCATAAAATTAATTGGATATAGTAACTATATCCAATTATAGCCAATTAGTAAACAGAAGTCAAATAGTTTACCACCAAAAATCAAAAAAAACGGCTTTGGGCCGGCGTCTTAGTATCTTGTATCTAGTATTTAGTATTTTGTATTTAAATTTTACCGTTTTTTCTCCATTTGGATTCAAGGTCTCGGACTCGTTTTTCGCTAAAGCCGAAGTGATGAGCAATCTCGTGCCAGACGGTTTTTTTGACTAGATTGATGATATCTTTCTGGGAAGAGGTCAAGCGTTCAATAGAATCTTGAAAGATAGTGATTTTATCCGGCAGTCTGGTGGCCAATTTTCTGCCCCAGGTGGTTTGGGGAACCCCCTGGTAAAGACCCAGTAAGATTCTTCCTGATCTGGTTCCGATCTCTTCTAACTGAAGAGGAGAAGGTTTGTCCTCAATAACAATAGCCACATTATCCATCCTTTCACGGATATGTTCAGGTAGTGCCATTATGGATTTCTTTACTAATTTTTCGAAATCTTTTTTAGACATTTTCTTAAAACCTTTACCAAAATTCTACCAAAAATGAGGGTTGAGGTCAATTACTACCGTATTTTAGCCAAAAGTAAACCCCGTTTCATAAAACCGAAACGGGGTGTTTTACCTTAATAAATCTTATCAAGCTGCCCGCCACGAATATCCACTGTCCAGCCGTAATCGCCATTCATCCTTGAGTCCACGTGGAATTCTATTATACCACAAGCAGCCAGTACCCATCTTCCTCTGATCCGACAATAGCCCTTAATATACAAAAAATGATATCCTCTTTCTGCTCTTACTATTGCCTCTGACTCAACCCCGGATCCTTCGTCAAACCAGCCGAGGGGATAGAGAAAGTAATCTTCTTCATCTGCACTATTTCTATCTACCCACACCTTCATAGCCCACTCGTGATCGCAATTCCGAATCCGGCCTACCTCTGGATCTCTCGTCGAAGATGGAAAGAAGTCCGGAAGGTCGAAAGTACAACCAGCAGAAAGCATAAGAACAAGCCCTATCATCGCTGGAAAAACAATCCTTTTTAACTTCACTTTTCCCTCCTTAAAATTTTTAGGTGCTCCCTCTTGATGAGCTTATAGTAGAATCCTCTATTTACGTTTTTTGAAACAATAAATAGATGATCCAATTACATATACTGCGTATAACAGAATCCATGTCGGCCAATAAGAAATACCGAATACTCGTTCCACCACAGTAGCTATTACCACTAATACTACACCACCAATTATACCAATAATCAGGTACTTCAATATAGGGTTCATTAACACACCTCCTTAAATACGTATTTTCCTTTCATTATATACCCATCTCAATAATTTGTCAAGAGTTAGCGACAACAGAGTTAGCGACAACAAAAAAACGGCTTTGGACGATTCTTTTTTGTCCATAAGACAAAAGCCCAAGAGTGTGGGCTTTTTTGTTTTAATGTGTTATTTCTTCTCTAGTGTATGCAGTCTCTGCTGGAATCTTTGATTGGCGTGTTGTATATACATCTCCAGTGGCAAAAGTTCACGACTGACAAGCTTGAGGGTTCTAGGAGACATCTTATCATTCTTTATTAATTGATAACCAGCTCTCTTGGCCGCCTCAAATATATCGTTTACCGGCATCCCTATCTCCATCATCGGCCTCAAGGCCTCTCCGTGGGGCCGCAAAAGTGCCCCGGCGAATTCTACCCCTAGATTCCGACAAAAAGCCTTCATATGGACAAGGAGCGGCTTGAAGTTATCTATTTCCCAAAAGCCACAGTTGGAAACCAACACAACTTTTGTATACTTACCTCCCTTACGTGCTATATGACGGCAGTGACCATCGCGCAGATTAAAAAACGGCTGGGAACTGGGGATCATTCTCTCTATTAAATTCTTCATCATCGCAGTCATACTATCTACATAAATTGGCGTGGCGAACACCCAGATGTCTGCCTGACAAAGCTTGGGATAGAGCATCTGCATATCGTCTTTCTGGAAGCATTTCCCGGGGGTCTCAAACCAGCAACTAAAGCAGGCCTGACAGGGATTAATCTTGAGTTTCTTGATATAGAAAAGTTCAACCTCTGCCTTTGCCTCTTTCAAACCTTCAAGGAATGGTTTAAGAATTAAAGCTGTATTACCCTTGTCCATTCTGGGGCTACAGTTAAATACCAGCACTTTCATATTTACTCCTTTTAAATTTTTAAGTTGCTGTATCTTTACCAATATCCTACCAGAAATAAAGACCGAGGTCAATTTAAAAAATACCAAAGCTTGAGTTTTGGTATTTTTTAAATATTGCAAATCCTTTGCGGTTGTCCTGCTTGCCCCGTTCTACGGGGCTTGCAGCCGATTATTAAGGGATTTTTCGGCCAATTCCCATAGGTTGAAAGAAGAATTCTCACCTTTCAACCTATATCGACACTTCCAGAACTTTTAAACCACAGAAATTGTGATTTGTCGAAAAAGTTCTAGAAAGGAGGTGATACACCGACTTTTCCCCCTAACAAGACAATCACAAAGGATTACAATTTAAGCAACATCATTGAACTTTTTTATTTTGATTTCAAGATTTAAAAACAAAAGGCAGTTTACATACCGACCAAGTGAACCTCAAAAGAGGCAATAGAAGATCGGCAGTAAACTGCCTTCTGGTCTCGAATACAACCTTCAATTCTTAATCACTTAGTCATGGTTATCCACCATTACTTTCATTATACCTTTATCAAAAATCCTGTCAAACTCTCTGCTTATACATAGCTGTATTTTAGGTGTATTTTAGATTTTTATCAACCGCCTCTTTGATTTTTCTCTTATCAATTCCCAGATAAAACCTTGCTGTCGTCTGGATTGATTCGTGACCTAAAAAGATTTGTATAGTTTTTATGTCAGTCCCATTAAAAAGCAATTGCGTCCCGGCCGTATGTCTGATGGTGTGAGCCGAAAATTCTATCCCCACCTTTTCGCTGAACCGGGCAATAACCGTTTGGGCTGAATCTCTTGTCCATCGTTTCGCCTCGCAGTGAGAGATAAACAACGCCTCGTTGCTGTCATCTCTTGCTCTTAGATATTTTTTAATCCAACCTATCGCCCGCTTGGTAAAATAGACTGTTCGCTCTTTGTCTCCCTTGCCGATAATTTTTGTTTCTCTCTGTTCAAAATCAATGTCATTTTTATCCAGCGATAATGCTTCCGAGATTCGCATTCCTGTCCCAAGTAAAGTTTCTATAAAAGCCCTTAATCGCAGGCCGTGAAGATTTGGTCTTGGTTTTCTGATATGGGTTTTTGGAGCCCAGTCATTTTTAATCTTAATTGAGTTCACTAATTTTGCCACTTTATCTTCAGCTAAAAATCTCACCTCTCTTTTTTCTCTCTTAGGAGCTTTTACTAAATCGGGATTAAGAACTTTCAAACCAAGCTCTTCCCGGCAATACCTCAAAAAAGCCTTCATCGTAAATACCACACTTCGGATTCTAGCACTTCCCGTTCCCCTGGCCTGCATCTTTTCCCGCAGCTTAATAAAATCTTCTTTTCGAATCTTCTTAACTCCCAAATCCCCAACATCTCTTTTGAACCACGAAAGGCAATCTCTATATTTAACAAGCGTTTCCTTTGATGCGGGTTTCTCCCGACCATATTGAGACCAGCGATAAAATCCCTCCTCAATGTTTGATATTTTTTTCATAAAATAGCCTGCGTCTCCCCAGGCCTGAAGTAGGAGCAACAAACTTGGTTTTAACGCAGGCTATTCTATGGTAGCCAAAAACGAAAAAGACCCTAATCTCCCACTTAGGCGTCAAGCTGACGCATTAAGGTTAATAATATATTAAGACTCTCAACGAAAAGAACTATTATTAGTATAGCACCTACGGCTAAATTCTGTCAAGTGTTTTCAGTCAAATCCGCGTAAAGAACTATTTTTAGTATAGCACTTATGGTTAAATCCTGTCAAGGACTTCAATCAAAACTCGGTATTTTTTTCTTAATAAAGTCTTGAGATTTATATATCTGCTTAAGCCGAGCTATAACCAAATCAGCGCTCTTTTCCCAACTCCACTCTTTACGAACATACTCCGAGCTTTGCATTGCACCCTCTTTATAGTGCTGATAGTTATTATAGACTTTACGCATTAGGCGTCTCAAATGAGTGATAGACGGCAGGGCCCAGTTAAAGCCGTGATAGTAAATTGAATCAGAGCCGTCAAACTTTTTTATTCTATAATCAATTAACTCCACCCCGGGCAATGGTTTGCCATTTTTCTTTAAGAAATTCATGTGCCCAGAGTAGCCGGTAGTGATTACTGGGATACCGCAGGCCAAGGCTTCAAGGGGCGGTAACCCGAAACCTTCGCCTCTGGTCGGAAACACTAGGCAATGACCAGCCGTATAAAACCCACTTAATAAGTAAGGTTCAAGGACGGTATCCCAAACGAAAATTGGCGTGATACAACCCAGCCATATCTTTTTTAATGTCCATGCCGTGATACGACGGCAGCGCTTTAATTACCAAAGCCACATCTTCTTTATACGAAAATTCTTTAGAAAATGCCTCAAAGAGTTCATTAACACCCTTTCGCCTGCCCCAAGCAAAGTTGGAAATAAATAAAAATCTTTTTTTAACATTATTCTCAAATGGTTTGGCGTCAGGGTGAAAATACTCCGGGTCAACACCCTCACGCATGTTAAAAATTGGGACATTAACCCCAGAGCGCCTAATCCACTTTTTAGCAAACTCGGAAGTGGTCCAAACTTCGTCCATCTCATTTAAAACCCTAACCCAGTCTTTAGGTATCCCGTCAACTTCGGTAGTAGTAAAACCAATTTTATAATCACCGGAATTAGAAAAACAATTTAACCCAGTAGATAGCACTACCTGAGGCAAGCGGTGAGACCCCATATCAACTCTTAAATCATCAACCAAAAAATCATCA
>Ga0315547_1001431_pt1 | contig 18927 bp, 14 predicted proteins | sample SalMarSW160240MG_2_FD_202542 | JGI IMG/M metagenome (GOLD analysis project Ga0315547, IMG submission 202542) | Salt marsh sediment microbial communities from the Plum Island Ecosystem LTER, Massachusetts, United States - Salt Marsh Sediment SW1601-240 ...
TAACGCTATTAAATATGTATATGCGTCAACTTATTTTGAAAAAGCAAGGACTTACATTAAATCTACACCAAAAAAAATTGATGATGAAAAAATGGCTGTATTACTTCAAGAGGTTGTTGGCAATAAACATGGTGATTATTTTTATCCAACTATCTCTGGAGTTGCAAAATCTTATAATTATTATCCATCGGGCCCTTGTAAACCTGAAGATGGAATAGCATATCTGGCCCTTGGTTTAGGCAAGGCGATAGTAGATGGCGGCAGTAGTTATTGTTTCTGTCCTGAAAGACCAAAAGCTCCCCTATTTGGAACGCCGAAGGATTTCATGAAATATTCACAGAAAAATTACTATGCTTTGAAATTAACATCTGCTTATACTATTGTCAACAAAAATGAAGAAACCTCTTTAGAAAAGCTCGATGTAGATATTGCTAAAAAACATGGTGTTTTAGATAAAGTCGCATCTACGTATCTTCATGGAGACGATAGTCTTTACCCGGGTTTATCAGATGAAGGCGCTATAGTTATAGACTTTGGCCCCATTGTTAACTATGATGAAATACCTCTAGCAAAGGCATTAAAACTTCTTCTACGTGTTGGTGAGCTCGCTCTTGGTTATCCTGTGGAAATAGAATTTGCTGTTAACTTTAGCCAGAAGGAATCAGATCCTGCAGAATTAATAATATTACAGATACGAAGCATGATACCACCAGATAAATACCAGGAGGTTAACATTGAAAATATTGATATCGATAAAGTTCTTTGTTACAGTGAAAATGCTTTAGGTAATGGTATAATCAGCAGCATCAAAGACATAGTATATATTAAATCAGAATCTTTTCATATGTCAAATTCTAATAGAGCTGTTAGTCAAATAAGAAAAATGAATACTAAGCTGATGGATGCAGGTAAACCATATATGCTGATTGGACCTGGGCGATGGGGGTCAGCAGATCCCTGGCTTGGAATACCTATCATATGGAGTGATATAGCTGGGGTAAAAGTAATTGTAGAAACCCCTTATAAGGAAAGGCCAATAGATCCGTCTCAAGGTTCTCATTTTTTCCATGATATGATCTCCTCACAAGTAGGTTATTTAATCACTAAAAAAGATAATGGAAATATTGATTGGAAATGGCTTGATTCTCTTACAGTAATTGAAGAAACAGAAGATGTAAAACATGTAAAAACATCTTCTGAACTAGAAGTGAGAATAGATGGAAAACGTGGCAAAGCAACCATAAAGGAAAAATTAATGATGGATAATAAAATAAAAACAAAAAAATAAAGGGAAGATGGAACATGAATAAAAAAACTAAGGAAAAAAAGACTACAACCCGCTCATCTACTTATCAAATGGATAAACTTAAAGAAAGAGTCAAAGAACTAGATTGTCTTTATGGATTAACTGGTATTGTCAAAGATAGAAATCTTACAAAAGACGAGGCATTGCAGAAAATAATAAAGCTAATTCCTCCAGCATGGCAGTATCCTGATATTACCTGTACTAGAATAATCATAGAGGGGAAGGAATATAAAACTAACAATTTTAAAGAAACTAAATGGAGTCAAGTGAGTAATATTATATTAGATGAAAAAAAAATTGGGGTTTTAGAAGTTTATTACTTAGAAGAAAAACCCCAATTGGATGAAGGACCGTTTCTAATTGAAGAAAAAAGATTAATCGATGCTATTTCTGATCTTTTAGGAAAATATGTTGGGGAAAGCAGAATCAAAGAAGCACTTACCGAGTCTAAAACTTCAGAAAAAAAACAGGATTGGGAAGTCATAATCGATTTACTCATAAAAACAAACCCAAGAACGCTACTAAGGATGACAAGAAAAATGACATATTATCTTTATAGATATGAAAACGAAAAAATAACATCTTTATTAGGTACGGTTTGTCCTGTTGATAAAGAGTCATCATCAAGTCAATGGTGTGGTATAAATATGCCTAACCCTCGACAGGATCTCGACTCTTTGAAAACCATTCAAAAACAAATCTTTGAAATTGCAAAAGCAACTATTCCGCCTGAAGAGATCTCGAATTTGTTTCAAAACTGGATGAAACAGGATAAGGCTCGTCCACTACTTTTATCCTCTCAAAAAGAAGGTATATCTCTTTTAGAGATAACCGATGAGCTAAACAGGTTTTATAACCAGGAAGTAGAAGAAACCTTTTTGGCCCCGGAAGATAAGATTAGCATTAAAACAGCTCTGATAAGACGTTTTTTTACTAACCGGCCAGAGTATGTAAATATTGCGAAAACATTTATTGAACCCGAAGACTTTGTTTCATTATTAGGACGTACTGTAGGACCAACCCATGGGTCAGGTAAATTTGGAGGGAAAACATCAGGGGTTTTTTTAGCGGAAAAAATCATAAAAGAAACAATGGAAAAAAATGAAACACTTAAAGACATATCTTTTCCTAAGAGCTGGTATATCACCTCAGATACCATATTTAATTTCATCCATTACAATGATTTAGATGAAACATTTCAAACTAAATACTTACATCCTGATCAAATACGCCAAGAACAACCATTCATAGAACAAGTTTTTAAAAATGCTACATTCCCTCACGAAATCGTTGAAGGATTTCGACGAATAATCCGGGATTTAGAAGGAAAACCTATAATTGTCCGATCATCAAGCCTACTTGAAGATAGTTATGGTGCCGCTTTCTCAGGTAAATATAAAAGTCTCTTTGTTTCAAATACTGGCAGCGAGGAAGAAAGACTGTATTCTCTGATAAATGCAATAGCAGAAGTTTATGCATCAGTATTTGGCCCAGATCCTATAGAATATAGACGTGAGAGAGGCCTACTTGATTTTAGTGAAGAAATGGGAATACTTATACAAGAAGTTGTGGGAATTAAAGTAGGACATTATTTCACACCAGTTTTTGGAGGTGTAGCCTTCAGTAAGAACGAATTCCAATGGTCCCCACGTATTCAGCGAGAAGATGGAATGATACGTTTAGTTCCAGGTTTAGGTACAAGAGCAGTTGATAGGGTGGGAGATGATTACCCGATTCTTGTTTCACCTAGAAAACCTAAACTACAAGTTAACGCTCTAGTTAGCGAAAGGATCCAGTACTCACCAAGATACATGGATGTCATAAATCTAAAGTCAGGTGCTATTGAAACAGTTGATGCTATTGATTTAATAAAAGAACATGCTGATGAGTTCCCCAATCTAAATCAAATAATATCAATTCATAAAGATGGGCGACTTGTTAATCCTCCAAGTATTTTATTAAACCCTAAAGAATCAGATATAGTAATTACATTTTCAAACCTTTTTGAAAAAAGTGATTTTTTAGAAAAAATGAAACATATTTTGTTTTTACTTGAAGAAAAAATTGGTACCCCTGTTGATGTAGAGTTTGCATCAGATGGAGAAAAACTCTATGTGCTTCAATGCCGTCCTCAAAGCCAGTCTCGAGGAACGGAAAGAAAACCAATTCCTAAAAATGTTTCACGGGATAAAAAATTATTCTCCGCTAACAAATATGTGACCACAGGTCAAGTAGAAAACATCGAGTACATAGTCTATGTTGTCCCAAGGGAATATACAAACTTAGAAACAAGGGAAGATATGCAAAAAATTGCAACGATAATAAATGAATTAAACAACAAACTACCAAAAAGGAAGTTTATACTTATGGGGCCTGGTAGATGGGGTAGTAGAGGAGATATAAAACTTGGAGTACCAGTCAAATATGGCGATATTAATAACACCTCACTTTTGGTAGAAATTGCTAAAGAAAAAGGAGAGTATACGCCTGAACTTTCATTTGGAACTCATTTCTTTCAAGATATGGTTGAAGCTGAAATAAAGTATCTACCGCTTTATCCTGATGAGCCTGAAAACATATTTAACGAAGATCTGCTGCTTTATCAAGAAAATCAACTATCCCATATTCTTAATAATTATAAAAAATATGAAAACGTAGTAAGAGTCATTAAAATTTCAGATATTTATTCAGGAGACTCACTTTCAGTAATAATGGATGGAGAAGCAGGTGAAGCATTAGCTTATTTAAAATCACCGGATCACTGGAGTTGGCGTATGCAAAAAGTAGAAGAAATCGCTGAAAAACTTGATTCAGAAGTATACGGTGTTGAATCCTTATATCTAATCGGAAGTACAAAAGAAGGAACGGCCGGCCCGGCAAGTGATATTGATTTATTAGTTCATTTCAAAGGCACAGAAGAGCAAAAAGAGAAACTTATGGCCTGGCTTGATAAATTTGGTAAAAAACTAGATGAAGAAAACAAAGAAAGGACAGGTCTTAAAACAGGTGGTCTCTTAGATGTTCATATAATCACAGATGAAGACATTAAGAAAAAAGGCTCATGGGCAACACACATAACATCTCTATATATGAGTGTGAAAAAAATTCCTTTAAAAAAAGAAAATGATTAGAAAACTTAAATAAGAACTCTAGTTGCGTTGTCTAAATCATTGGTTCTAAATCTTACCAAAGCAAGTTCTGATCCATCATGAGCTGCATTAAATGAATATGTTTTACCAAATTTTTCTTTCCAATGACCTGTAATTCTTGCTGATTCATGTACATGTCCATGTAGAGTAAGTAAGGGTTGTTTTTTCTTTATAAAACGTTGGATAGCAATACTGCCTACATGGACATCAACAGGCGCATGATCAACCATTTTATCATCTAAGGCCGCTCTGTCTAAATTAGAGTTGTATGGGGGTGAATGAAAAAGAAAAATAGTTTTTTCCACCGGAGCCTTTTTGGTGAGTTCTTTCAAATCCTCAGTTATTGTTGAATAACGTATTTTATCTTCAGAAACCTTTATTGTTCTAATGCCCTTTTCAGGAGAAGTTGCGCCTACATCTACATGTTGTGAAACATCATATTTTTCCCAGTCTTTAAGTTGAAATGGAGTAGGAGGAACATAAGAGTAACCAGTGACAAACATACCAGCAAAATTAACAGTTTTGTTATGTACATAATCAATTAACCCTTTTCTATCTGCCTCCTTAAAAAAACTCTCATACATCCTTGGGTCATCGTTACCAAGGATTATGAAAAATCTTATTTTTTTACCGATTTCATTTATTGCCCTTTTAATATTTGAAAATATTTTACCTTCAATAAATTCACCCATTTTTGAATCAAGTGTAAATTGATTTGGAAGGAGGTCTCCACCCAGAAAAACAGCATCTGGAGTTTCGTTTAGGAGTATATTGAATAAACTTTCATAACGCTTGATTTTACCATGAAGATCTGATGCAAATATACAATTCAATTAAACACCGATAACTTTTTGTGGTGCTGCTCATTGAGCGAGTCTTAATAAATTTTTGGCATAGGCAATTAAAAGACTTAGAATAATAATTTAATCAGATCATATTATGAGGAAGATATAATTTTTCTTTATTGAATTCTGAACGAAAGAAGAAATTAAAGAGATGTTTAGATGTACTTCTCAACCAGATCTGCTATATCAGTTGGAAACTTAGCTAGTTTAACATCCGCTTTTTCAAATGCCTTTATTTTTGATGCAGCTGTTCCCTTTCCCCTAGCAATAATTGCACCAGCATGCCCCATACGTTTTCCAGGCGGGGCAGTTCTTCCAGCAATAAATACAAACACGGGTTTCGTGATATGCTCTTTGATATGCTCTGCTGCATCTTCCTCAGCAGTTCCCCCAATCTCACCTACTAAAACAACAGCTTTTGTATCTTTGTCTTTTTCAAAAGCATCTAGTGCATCAATAAATGTTGTCCCAATAATTGGATCTCCACCAAGACCAACACAAGTACTCTGACCAATGCCTTTTTCCTTTAATGAATTTACAATCTCATAAGTCAACGTCCCTGAACGACTTGCAACACCAACGTTTCCCTCCAAAAAGATACTGCCAGGCAATATACCGATTTTTGTTTTACCTGGACTGGCAATACCTGGACAGTTGGGGCCAATTAGTAATGCATCGTTGTATTTTGCATAATGCACAAATTCCATCGCATCATGAAACGGGATATTCTCAGTAATTGTAACAACTGTTTTTATTCCTGCATCAAGCGCTTCAAACACTGCATCTTTTGCAAACTTTGCTGGAACTAAAATCAAAGAAGTATTTGCACCAGTTTTATTAACTGCATCTAAAACATTATTAAAAATTGGAACGCCGTGGACATCTTGACCAGCCTTTCCAGGGGTTACGCCTGCAACAACTTTAGTTCCAAAGTTTTTCATCTCACCAATGTGAAACACACCCTGATGACCGGTTGCGCCCTGAACAACTACTTTGTTTTTCTCATCGACAAATATCGCCATTTATACACCTCCTGCCATATCAGAAGATCTCTTAGCAGCATCCTGCAAAGTTGTCGCTGTAATTAATCCTGCATCTTTTAAGATATCCTTTGCAGCCTCTTCATTCATGCCTTTTATACGAGTAATTACTGGACAATCAATTCCTTCCTTTGTAATAACTGCTTTTACGCCCTTGGCAACAGTATCACATTTTGTAATACCGCCAAATAGATTCAAGAAAATAACTTTGGGCTTAGCCTTTTTCATCAACTCAAATGCTTGCTTTACTTTCTCAGGATCATCGGTACCACCAAGATCCAAGAATACGCCGCCTGCACCTTTAAAGTGAGTCAATGCATCAAGGGTCGCCATTGTTAGTCCTGCACCATTTGCAATAACACCTATGTTTCCATCCAGCTGAATAAACGCAATACCTTTTTCTTTCGCATCCTTCTCTAGCGACGTAAGCTCCACATGCTCAGGAACAATATCAGGATGACGGTACATTGCATCATCATTAATAACAACCTTAGAATCTAGTGCCATAGCGCTGCCATCAGATCGGATAATTAACGGATTAATTTCAACAAGCTCACAATCATACTCTCTAAACATCTTGTATATCTTCGAGATAGCCTTTGCAATTCCTTTACCCTCATCCTTCTCCAGTTTAAGCTTGGATACTACATTACGTATATTGAACGATTGAATACCAATTAACGGGTTTACCCATTCTTTGAAAATCTTCTCATCAGGTACGCTCTCGATATCCATACCTCCTGCACCACTAATCATAATAAGGGGCATCCTTTTGGTACGATCCAAAGTGATACTCAAATACAACTCTTTTTTGATATCAACTTTTTCTTCCGCAAGTACTTTTTTCACAGTAAATCCTTTGATATCCATACCCATAATTTGAGAAAAATGTACTTTAGCATCTTTCAAATTTTCAGCTGATTTAATGCCACCAGCCTTGCCTCGACCGCCAACAGGAACTTGTGCTTTAAGAACAAAAGGAAATTCCAAACCGGAAAGATCTTCCTCGCTATTTATCAGCTTACCATTTGGAACTGCAATCCCATATTTATCAAACAGTTCCTTCCCCTGATACTCAAAGAGTTTCATAGCTTCTGGAATGCAAATTCACATATATAATAGCTTTTTAAATCTGCAAATTACATCCGATTATTTTTCTTGCTATAGGTGCAAACTTGAAATCCTTTATAAAAATTAATTCACTTAGGCTATACGTCCTTACCAAAGGCTCTTCTGCTATCCATTTATTCTCTTTCAAAATCTGCATGACCCGTGTCCTGTCTCTTTTATAATCATCATAATCAACATGGACAGACAAAATAAATGCTTCAAACATCCTACTTGCCATAAAGATGGTTGAATTGCTCATCAACAAAGCAGCCTCATCTTTATCCATATCCGGTGGATTTCGTGGGTCAAATCGAATATGAAAAAATGTCAATATCTCAAAATCTAGTTTTTTAAGATTAGGTAGATTGATTTTTCTCATTAAATTGTTCTGTTCAAAGTCCCTTCTCAACCTTGAAACAGTATGACGTGAAAAACCTAGTTTATTACCGATTTCTTTATCGGATAATTCAGGGTATTTAATCAGCATACAATAAACCTTTTTTTCGGTTCTAGAAAAAATTATGTCTTCTTTGTTTACAATACCCATATTACTAACTTCATCGTCTATTTTTAAGTCTGATTCTAAGCCATTTTTTAATAAGGGAGCGAAATCCAAAAACCGATAAACTTTACTAATTTCAAAGGGAAATACTACCATAGATGGGTATTCTTCTTCTAAAAGACCGCGTCCGCCAAATGTCTGAGTTCTAATATCGTTAATTTTCCCAATTGTTGCATAATCTTGTGAAAGGCTAAGTGAAAAACCTTTATCTTGTTCACCAGCAGAAAAAAATATTTCATCAAAGACTTCAATTGTTTTACCTGTAATTTTTACTCTTTCCTCCAATGGAATCAAAGGACTGAAATTCGTATATATAACAACTAACATTTTGCAGCCCATATTCTGAAGTCTTGGAACGTTAAGTGTTCTGAAGTATTCGTTTTCTCTTAACCTGCGTCTGATTGATGTAACAGTTGAATGCTTCAAATCAAGTTTTTCCGAGAGAGACTTATCTGTTAGTTTTGGATATTTTGCAAGTCCGTAAAGCATTAGTTTTTCTTTGCTGGTTAGTTCAAGTTTGCTCATTATATATTTAAGAAATAGTTTTTCCAATATAAATTTTTTTCTCATTTTATTAAAAAATAATGTATTTATCATAAAAAAGAGCATTTTTACCATAATTTTATCTCGAAATTGCACTTGTATTAATATCTTTTGTTATTTTGAGTATTTTACAATCAAAAACTTTATATTATATATTCCTCATTTGAATTTTCGTTTTATTTGGGAGGACGTGCATTGGCCAAAACGGTGGCAGAGGATGCCACATATGAAGAAATTGAAAATAAAAAATGTTCCTTGAGAATTAATCAATTCTGTTTTATGGGGATAAACATATGAGTAAAAAAACAAAGAATGTGGAGGAGAATGCTGGAGAAGTTGAAGTTTTCGTAATGGGAAAGAGCTACAAAGTTCCTGCGGGTCTTACAATAATGAAGGCTTTAGAATATGCTGGCTATAGATATATTAGAGGTTGTGGCTGTAGAGCGGGATTTTGCGGAGCATGTTCAACTATTTATAGGTTGGAAGATGAACAAAAACTTGGTTTTGATCTTGCATGTCAGAAAGTTGTTGAAGACAAGATGTATCTTGTTCAACTTCCTTTTGTTCCTGCTGCTAAAGCAGAATATGATATTGAGAAACTTAAGCCAACTGAGAGTACTATTCTAACGATATATCCTGAAATTGCTCGATGTGTATCATGTAATACATGTACAAAATCATGCCCTCAAGATATTGAGGTTATGAAATATATCCAGATGGCTGTCCGTGGAGATATCGCGAAATGCGCTGAGATTTCTTTTGACTGTATACAATGTGGTTTATGTGCGATGAGATGTCCTGCTGACATCAAACATTACCATGTTTCACAACTTGCCAGAAGGCTACGCGGGAAATATATTGATCCGAAATCCAAAAATCTTGCTAAGCGTCTAAATGAAATTGAAAACAAAAAGTATGATTCAGATGTCGAAAAGTTGATAAAAATGAATAAGAAGGATGTTATTAAGTTGTACAGCAACAGGAAGATTGAAACTGGAAAAACAGGAGATTTGGGAGGCGACTAAAGTGAAGATGATTGATGGTTACCCTGGATACATGATGGAATCTATAAAACTCGTTGAGAAAAAACGAGAAAGAAACATGTCACAATCAGTTAAGCCATTGTCTATGAAAGAACGTGATGAAGTTCTGAGAAGGCATCATCCTGATTATATGGGCAACACCAAGAGAAATGTACGAGTTGGTGTGGACAAGGGGAAGTTGCTGTATAACGGTATCGTAGATTTACTTGAAGCTAAATCAGTTTTAAATCCAAAGGATGTGGACTTAAGTAAGATAGATTATGATGTAGATTTATTAATTGTTGGTGGCGGTGGTGCTGGAACTGTTGCATCGCTTTTTGCATATGAAAACGGAGTTCCAAAAGATAAAATATTGATAGTGACAAAGCTTCGTCATGGTGATGCAAATTCTATGATGGCTCAGGGCGGCATACAAGCAGCAGATCGTCCTGAAGATAGCCCTGCGTTGCATTATCTTGATATTTATGGCGGAGGTCATTTTGAAAATAACCCTGAGCTTGTACGGGCCCTTGCCTTAGATGCTGCAAAGATTATTAACTGGCATCAGGGGCTAGGTGTTATGTATGATCGCCAGGAGGATGGAGAATTCCAGGAGTTATCTGGTGGTGGGACGTGTAGGAATCGTATGCATAGTTGCAAGGACTATTCAGGCATGGAGCTTATGCGGAACATTAGGGATAAGGCAAGAAACTTGGAGATTCCTGTTTTGGAATTTTGTCCAATTATTGAATTTCTAATGGATGACAAAGGCCAGGTAGCTGGCGGTATTGCATTTAACCTTGAGACCTACGAATACTATGTGATTCGTGCTAAAGCAACAATTCTTGCGACGGGTGGTAGTGGACGATTGCATCTTTCGAATTATCCAACCACAAATCATTATGGTGCTACTGGTGATGGTCTTATCATGGCGTATCATGTCGGAGCAAATCTTCGTGATCTTGATACTATCCAGATTCATCCAACTGGAGATGCTTTTCCTGAGCCAATTGTTGGAATTCTTTCAACCGAAAAAATAAGGGGATTAGGTGCTGTACCAGTCAATAAGAACGGTGATCCATTCGTATTTCCCATGGAGCCCCGTGATGTGGAATCTGCAACCTTTATCAGAGAATGCAAGAAAGGCAATGGCATTGTAACACCAACAGATATGCCAGGGGTATGGCTTGATTCACCTATGATCGATATTATTCATGGCAAAGGAACTACTGAAACAAAGCTGGCTGGTGAGGTTCGTAAGTTTAAACGTTTTGGAATTGATATGACCAAACATCCAATTTTGGTTTATCCAACTCTGCATTATCAAAATGGAGGAGTTGAAATTAATGAAAGATGTGAAACTAAGATTCCAGGACTTTTTGCAGCTGGTGAGGTAACTGGTGGTGTTCATGGTAAGAACCGATTGATGGGAAACTCATTACTTGACTACAACGTATTTGGCCGGCGTGCTGGTATATATGCTACTAAATATGTTAAAAAAGTTAAAATTGGAAAGATAACACTCAAACATATTGATAAATATAAAAAAATGCTTGAAGAAGCAAATATTAAACCAACTAAAACTGCGCCGATAATTTTACCTGAATATAGGGGTGAGATGGCAATTTCTAGAGCTCTAGATATTATGTGAACGGTGAAGCGATGATTGAAATAAAAGATGACTGGTGCAAAGGTTGTGGCATCTGCATAGAACGATGTCCTGTTGGTGCCCTTGAAGAATCAGATGAGTTAAATAAAAAAGGTATTCACCCAGCACGACTTAAGGAAAAAAATGAGTGTAATTTTTGCAGGCTCTGTGAACTAATATGTCCAGATTTTGCAATAACTGTAATTCCAGATGAAGAAGTTAAAAAAGATGTTAAAAAAATCCTTCTAAGCCCAACCGGAGGAAAAAACAAATGAAATATAAACGAGATCCTGAACTAATAAGAAACGTCTTAGGTAGCAAAGTACAATTTATTCTTGGAGATATGGCATGTGTTTATGGTGGTTTACTTGCAGGTTGTTCATTTTTTGGTGGATATCCTATAACTCCTGCATCGGAAGTTACCGAGGGTATGGCACGTATGCTTCCAAGAGTAAAAGGAACATATATGCAGATGGAAGATGAAATAGGTAGCATTGCTTCTGTTATTGGTGCTGCTTGGGGTGGTGCCAAGTCGATGACTGCTACATCTGGTCCAGGTTTTTCACTTATGATGGAAAACTATGGCTTTGCTGCAATGACCGAAACTCCTTGTGTTATTGTTAATATTCAAAGAACAGGTCCATCAACCGGGCAGCCAACTCTTGGTGCTCAAGGTGATATGATGCAAGTAAAATGGGGAACCCATGGTGACTTTGAAGCAATAGCTCTTGCACCTAGTACAGTACAGGAATGTATGGATTTTACAGTAGAAGCATTTAATCTTGCTGAAAAATATCGTAACCCTGTTTGCGTTATGGCAGATGGGGAAATAGGGCATCTTAGGGAACGAGTAGTTATTCCAGACGAAAAAGACTTGAAACTAATTAACCGGGTCCCTGCTACAATTGATAAAAAGAAATTCATACCTTTTACAAGCTCGCAGACTAGAAACAGCAAGGTTCCTGATTTTCCAACATTTGGAACAGGTTACCATACCTACGTTACGGGTCTCACTCATAACGAGAAAGGTTTTCCAGCAACTGATAAACAACCAGATCATGAAAAACTAGTGAAACGAATTACTACAAAAATCACCGACGATCTTGATAAACTAACCAATGTTGAAAAACTGTATTTAGATGACGCAAAAACTGTTTTTGTAACCTATGGTGCAACAGCCAGACCTGCAGAGTCTGCTATGGAGCTAGCAAGAGCTAAAGGTAAAAAAGTTGGCATGCTTCGTCTTAAACTTGTTTGGCCGTTCCCATATAAAGAAGTTCAAAAACTAGCAAGTAAAGTTAATGAAATAATTGTTCCAGAGATGAATCTTGGTCAAATTGTTCATCCGGTTCGTGAATATGTAGAAGGTCAATGTAAAGTTGTTAGCGCTCCAAAGATTGGTGGTGAGATGCATCTACCACATGAACTTTATAAATATTTGGAGGGTAAATAAATGTCAGAAGTAAGAACGGCAGATAAACTTAATAAAAAATACCTCCGTGAAGATATGTGGCCCACTATCTTTTGTAACGGCTGTGGGCATGGGGTAGTATTGGACTATGCGTTTTGGGCAATTGAAGAACTAGATTTAGATATGGATAAAACTGTTTTTGTCTCTGGTATTGGCTGTTCATCTCGCCTTCCAGGCTATATTAATGCAGATGGTTTGCATACAACTCATGGGCGAGCTATAGCATTTGCAACTGGCATAAAAGCAGCAAATCCTGATTTAAACATAATTATTTTCACAGGAGATGGAGATTGCGCTGGAATAGGCGGTAACCATCTTATTCATGCAGCCCGCCGAAACATCGATGTCACTGTCATTATGATTAATAACTTTACATATGGGATGACTGGCGGTCAGCTTGCACCAACTGCCCCACTTGGTAGTATTGCAACTACTGCCCCATATGGAAACATTGAGCATCCCTTTGATATTTGTGAACTAGCTAAGGCTCTTGGTGCAAATTATGTTGCTCGCTGGTCTGTTACTCATCCATACCAACCAATAAAGTCAGTAAAAGAGGCTATACAGAAGAAAGGTTTCTCAATAATAGAATTTTTATCACCATGTCCTACTGCTTATGGTCGACGTAATAAACTTGGTGATATCAAAAAACATTGGAAATGGTATGATGATAACACGATTCTTATTGAGGATTATAACAAGATTATGAAATATGGTACAGATGAAGAAAAAGAAAAAATCAAAAACAAAATACAATGTGGTGTTTTTCAAGATATAGAAAAATCCGGTTTTTTTGAACAGTATGAGAAACTTGTTGAAAGATTACAAGAAAAACGGGTTAAGGTGGGCAAGAAATGAAAAAAGAAATGCGTATTTGCGGTTTTGGTGGCCAAGGAGTAATCCTGTCTGGTTTCATTTTTGGTAAGGCAGCATCTGTTTTTATGGAGTATAACGCTGTTCAAAGTCAGTCATATGGACCTGAAGCTCGTGGCGGAGCTGCCAGATCTGAAGTAATTATTTCTGATGAAAAGATAGGCTATCCTCGACCAACAAGTGTTGATTTTTTTATTGCTATGTCTCAGGAAGCATTTGATACTTATCGAAAGGATATTCGTAAGGATACCGTGGTTGTCATTGACCCAGATTTGGTCCCAAAACACAACATTGGTCAACCAGTCCATAAAGTTCATGCTCAGAAAATCGCTGAAAAACTTGGTAATAAGATTGTTACAAATATTGTTATGGTTGGTGCAGCTACAGCAATTTTTGATGTGTTAAAACATGATGCAGTAAGAGAAGCAGTTATTGATAGTGTACCAAAAAAGTTTACTGAGCTTAATAAAAGAGCCTTTGAAGAAGGACTAAAGGCAGGTAAGAATGCCAGAAAAGAGTTACAATAAAAAAATAGATCATAATTTGGGAATACCCCTACAAGATGATTACTTTTATAATGAACCAGAGGAAATCATAGAAACAAACCAGATAAAAGAAATAGAAAGTGCGGTAAAACTTTCTGAAAAACTAAAAACAAAGAAAGAAAAAAGGGTGATAAATGCTGATGTTCTCATTGTAGGCGCTGGTATTTCTGGGATGCAGGCAGCTCTTGATACTGGTGATAAAGGTTACAAGGTTGTGATCATTGATAAAAGCTCAACCATTGGCGGGTCAATGGTCAAACTTGATAAAACATTTCCAACAAATGATTGTAGTATTTGTACATCTGCACCAAAGATGGTTGAGCTTTCTCGTCATCCTAACATTGAACTTATTACTTATGCTGAACTGAACTTACTTGAGGGTAAGCAAGGAGAGTTTAAAGCCCAGGTTTGGAAGAAAAGCAAATATGTTGATCCCGACAAATGTACCGGCTGTAACGATTGTGTGGAGGTTTGTCCTGTTGATGTGATAAGCTCTTTTGATGAAAAGATTACAACACGAAAAGCAATATATATCGAGTTTCCACAGGCAGTACCAATTGTTTATACAATTGATCATGAAAACTGTGTTGGATGTGGGTCATGCGAGCGTGTCTGCGAACCAGAGGCGATAAGTTTTCTTGAGAAATCTGAAGAAATCGAAGTCAATGTTGGTAGTGTTATTGTCGCAACGGGTTTTGAAGTATTTGAACCTACTGAGATGAGGCGTGAATATGGTTATGGTAAGTATGAAAATGTGATAACTGCGATGCAGTTAGAAAGATTATTGTCTTCTTTTGGTCCTACTGAAGGAAAACCTGTGCGACTTTCCGATGGTAAAAAACCCAAGACTATTGGATGGATTCAATGTGTTGGTTCACGTAGCGAACAACTTGGTTTTCCATATTGTTCACGTGTGTGTTGTATGTATGCAACCAAAGAAGCATCTATTGTTAAAGAAGCAAACCCGGATATGGGTATTTCGATTTATTATATAGATATACGTGCCTATGGTAAAGATTTCCAACAGTATTATAATCATGCCAAAGATCTTGGTGTTAGATATGTCCGTGGACGTCCTTCTTCGATTTATGAAAACAAGGATAAAAGTCTAACGATTCGTTATAAGGATACACTTACTGGCGAGATAAAAGAAGACACAGTGGATCTGCTTGTGTTATCCACTGCAATAATTCCTAACCGAGATAATAAAAGACTTGGTGAAACACTTGGAATTGATGTTGATGAAAACGGTTTTTTCAAACAACAATCTTTGTTAAATAATCCGATTCAGTCAACAAAAGAGGGTGTATTTCTTGCAGGTTGTATTCAGGGTCCTAAAGATATTCCTGATAGTGTAGCTATGGCAAGTGGTGCTGCGGCAAAAGCAGTTGAACCAATTAAGGATCGGGAACGTCATGTTGGTAAAGATTTTCCACCAGAAATTGATGTAATTGGTGAGGAACCGCGTATTGGTGTTTTTGTTTGTCATTGTGGTAAAAACATTGCTAGCTATTTGGATGTAGAAAAAGTTACTAAAGTCGCCGAAAAACTGCCAAATGTTGAGTATGCCGAGCATGTGATGTTTGCTTGTTCTGAGGATAGTGGTAAAAAAATTAGAGAAACGATTAAAGAAAAAAAGCTAAACAGGGTTGTTGTTGCTGCTTGTACGCCGAGTACTCATGGTGGATTATTTAGAGATACACTTATGGAAGCAGGTTTGAATAAGTATCTTTTTGAAATGGCTAATATACGCAATCAGTGCTCTTGGGTTCATTCTGATGATTGGGATGCAGCAACTAAAAAAGCAACAGGCTTGGTGAAGGCTGCTGTGGCAAAGGTTCGTCTGCTTGAACCTCTCACTGAGGAGGAATTTTCAATAATTCCTAAAACGCTTGTCATTGGTAGTGGAATTTCAGGTATGAAAGCCGCTCTTGCTTTGGCTAACATGGGTATTAACTCTTTCCTTCTTGAAAAAAATTCAAAACTTGGAGGGATGCTTAGAGAGCTTCATTCAATGTTTCCATCCGATACAAAAACAGAAGATATAATCAATCCTTTGATCAAAGAGGTTATGAAAAACAAAATGATTGATATTATGACTGATGCTGAACTAATCAATGTAGATGGTTTTATAGGAAACTATGAAGGAATTGTTAAACAAAATGGTAAGAAGAAAAAAATAGAGTTTGGAACAATTATTATAGCAACTGGTTTTAGAGAAATTGATCTTGAAGGAGCATATCAGTATGGCAAAAACACTAATATTTTGTCACAAACTGAACTTGAAAAAAATATTAAAAATAACTCTTTTAAGAAGAAACCAAAAAATGTTGTTTTTATTAATTGTGCAGGTGCAATGGATGAAAAACGTCCTTATTGTTGCCGTGTTGGTTGCGGGGTATCACTTAAGAATGCAAAGCTTGTTAGTGAGAAATTCCCAGATTCTAAGATCTACATATTATATAGAGATATGAGAGTTTTTGGTAAAGAGGAAGAAGAGTATTATTCTGATGTTTTGAAAAATTATCATGTTACAACTATTCGCTATGCTGGTGCTAAAAAACCAAAGGTTGTTCTTGACAAAGATGATCAAAAGAATGGTTCTGTAACTGTAAAAGTTTACGATGATATCCTAAACGAGGAGATGGAAATACCAGCTGATCTTCTGGTTCTTACAATTAATACTGAGGGAGCGGCTTCGACTGAGACTTTGAAAAATATGCTTAAAATCCCTGCTGATGATGGAGGTTTTTTCATGGAAGCTCATGCAAAAATTCGCCCATTGGATTTTGCAACTGATGGTATTTATTTGTGTGGTGCTGCGCATTATCCAAAAAATTTGGTTGATTCAATTGCACAGGCAGAAGGTGCTGCATCTAGGGCAGCTATTCCCATTATGCAAGGGAAAATGACTGGTGAAGGTGCTGTGGCAAAGGTTGATGAGGATTTATGTAGTGGTTGTGGGACATGTGAATCTGTGTGTACCTTTTCTGCTATTGAAATCCAGCCTCGTTCTGATAACCCTGAACGTTCTGTTGCAGTTGTGAACAAAGCGTTGTGTAAGGGCTGCGGTTCTTGTGCTGGTGCATGTCCATCTGGTGCGATAGATCAAAAAGGATACAAAAGCAATCAGATTGATGTAATGCTAGAAGCTCTTCTAAAGGAGGTGGCTGCCTGAAAAAAAAGTTGGAAAGCAACAAAGAGATAGATGCCATCAAGTTTAAAAAAGGGGGGCTTGCAGCAGAAGTGGAGGAGCTCTCTGGGGAAAATGTGTTTGCTTGTTATCAATGTGGGACTTGTTCAGCAGGTTGCCCATTTATTGATGACATGGATTTAGGTCCTGATAAAGCTATTAGATATGTTATGTTGGATCGTAAAGAAGTCTTGAATTCAAATACGATTTGGATGTGTGCATCGTGTTATACATGTGCAGAGAGGTGTCCTCGTGATTTGAATATTACAAAGATTATGGAGGCTCTGCGTCAAATAGTTCTTAGGAATAAAATCGATCGAACAAAAGTTGTAAAAATTTCTAAAAAAGAAAAAGAGACAATTCCTCAGTTAGCGTTTGTTAGTTTATTTAGAAAAAATATAGGATGAAATATAACAAAATATATATAAGAGGATATGAAGATAGATATGTAAATATAGTAGGGTAATATCATGAAGTTATTGTACTTTCCTGGATGTACACTCAAAACATCTGCAAAAAACCTTGAGAAATCTGCATTTGCCGTTATGGAAGCTCTAGGTCATGAAATGCTAGAAATGGAAGACTGGACCTGTTGCGGAGTAGTTGCATCTCTCACGGATGATGATCTCATGCATCATCTAGCACCACTTAGAAGTTTAATACATGTAGAAGACCAAGGAGAAAATAAGGTTGTAACACTCTGTGATATGTGCTGCAATACACTTAAACAAACAAATCTCAGGGTAAAAGAAAACCCTGATGATCTTGAAACACTAAACCTATTTATGGACCGAGAAAATGATTACAAGGGAACTGTAAAGGTTATTCACTTTCTTGAGTTTTTACGTGATGAAATAGGTTTTGATGTAATTAAGAAAAAAGTAAAACATCCTCTTAAAGATATGAAAATTATGCCGTATTATGGATGCATGCTTCTCCGTCCACGTGAGGTAGCAATTGATGATGCAGAAGAGCCAACAATTCTAAGTGATCTTCTCTCTGCTCTTGGTGCAGAAGTTGTTGATAACCCATTTAAAATAGAATGCTGTGGATCATATCATACCGTTGAAAACAAAGAGTTGGTTTCCAAAAGAGCACATCGGATAACAACTTTTGCAACTGAGAGGGGAAGTGATGCCATGGTGCTTTCATGTCCGCTCTGCAGATTTAATCTTGATGCGCGAGGTAAAGAAGCAGAAAAAATGTTTAAAGGTTACAAACAAATTCCAGTTTATTACTACACTCAACTTATAGCAATTGCACTTGGCCTAGATCTCTCTGTGTGTGGCTTTGAAGAACACTCTGTAGATCCAACTGTATTGCTTAAGAAGAAGGGAGTTATAAAAAAATAGAATTGAAATAAATATTTAAAAAAAATGGAGATGTTGTATGAGTAAGGAAAAAGAAGCTAAAGCTAATAAAAAACTGCAACTTGCATTTTATTGGGCCGCAAGCTGCGGCGGTTGTGAAATCGCAGTTCTTGACATTGATGAAAAAATACTAGATGTTGTAGCAGTTGCAGATATACTTTTTTGGCCTGTAGCAATGGATTTCAAATACAAAGATGTTGAAGCAATGAAGGATAACCATATCGATGTTTGTTTCTTCAATGGTTCTATT
>Ga0315547_1001433_pt1 | contig 18911 bp, 22 predicted proteins | sample SalMarSW160240MG_2_FD_202542 | JGI IMG/M metagenome (GOLD analysis project Ga0315547, IMG submission 202542) | Salt marsh sediment microbial communities from the Plum Island Ecosystem LTER, Massachusetts, United States - Salt Marsh Sediment SW1601-240 ...
GAGCTGCTCGAAGATTCAGAGCTAGAGCTTGAAGATTCAGAGCTAGAGCTTGAAGATTCAGATGAGCTTGAAGACTCAGAACTGCTCGATGAAGACTTACTTGAGCTCGAAGATTTTGAAGAACTGGAACTTTCAGATGAACTGCTTGAACTTGATTCAGATGAACTGGAAGATTCAGAAGAACTTGATGATTCAGATGAGCTTGATGATTCAGAACTACTACTTGAGCTTGATTCAGATGAGCTGGAACTTTCGCTACTGCTCGATGAAGAACTGGCTGTTGTCGCTTCAAATGGCAGTGTTCTAAAACTCAGATAGATATCTGCATCTTCTTCGGTGTCATATTCAGCTTCTATTTCATCCTGATCAAATCGAACGAAATAGAGGAAGGATACTTTTAAATTTTTCAATTCATTAGCAGCACAGGCCTTTCCTATTGCTAAATCTAGAGTTATCGATGTAGAGGACAGAGTATCAATTACTTTTCTACATTTCCAGGTTCCGTCAGGCCATTCAAAATATAAGAAATGTCCTGTAGATGTACTATTAAACCATATTGCATCATACTGATCTTCTTGAATATCAAATGTAATATCACCTGCAAGAAAACCAGTGGTAATAATAATATCCTTCTTCCAGGAGGGCATCCAGAAGCTTCCAAAGCGTCCTATCATTTCATCAAAATATTCCAGGAGGTGCTGAATTTTTTCTTTGCCCGGAGGAGAAAAAAGCGCTTTAAATGTCAGAGTGGTCTCCTCAAGATTACTTTCCGCTGTAATTTTACCAATGGTCCCCAAAAAATCTGACGGATGTAGTAAATTCTGAAAAGGTGATTCAATCCAATTCGGTTCGGTTAAAAATAAATCATAACCTTTGTATTGTGGCTCAGCGCTTGAAGAACTGGAAGAACCTGAACTTGAGCTTGAAGAAGATTCAGAGGAACTTGATGATTCAGAGCTTGAGCTTGATTCTGAACTTGAGCTTGAAGAAGATTCAGAGGAGCTTGATGACTCAGAACTTGAGCTTGATGAAGAACTTGAGCTTGATGATTCGGAACTTGAGCTTGAAGAAGATTCAGAGGAGCTTGATGATTCGGAACTTGAGCTTGATGAAGAACTTGAGCTTGATGATTCGGAACTTGAGCTTGAAGAAGATTCAGAGGAGCTTGATGATTCAGATGAGCTGGAAGATGAAGATTCTGAAGATGAGCTGCTTGAACTTTCAGATGAACTGCTTGATTCTGAAGAACTACTTGAGCTTGATTCAGAAGAGCTGGAAGATGAAGATTCCAAAAAAGAGCTGCTTGAACTTTCAGATGAACTGCTTGAACTTTCAGAACTTGAGCTTGATGATTCAGAAGAGCTACTTGATTTAGAAGAGCTACTTGATTCAGAAGAGCTACTTGATTCAGAAGAACTACTTGATGATTCTGATGAGCTAACATCCTGACACTCAAACATCTCAATTTCATAAACACCCCAATAATTAACATGTCCTGTTCCGCCTGTAGCCAGACATCTTATATATAGGTATGACGTAGCATTCGTGAATTCCCATGTTTTCCATGCTGCAGTTCCATCCGTGACAGTTTTAAGATCAGTCCAAGATTTTTGATCCCAATCATCATCATACTCTGTTGTATTTGACCCTTGAATCTTGAAGTTCTGACAATATTCTGAGCCAAGTTGTAACATCCGCAGACGTTCTATCTGTTTTACTGAAGCAAACTTATACCCTACCCAGTGGGGAAAACCTATACAAGAATCCCAATATGTAGTTTCATTATCATCAAATGCTTTATCGCCTTGATATCCAGGATCAGAATAACAATTCTCTGCGCTCGAACCACCTGTACATAAATCAGATCCCCAATCACTACAAGACATTCTTTTTTTTCCTTTTATAAGTCTGCTAAAATTTCATGCTCTAAAGTTTCATATAGTCCAATAACTAACTCTCCACTGTTTCTGTTGCATCTACCGAAAATTCAACAACCTCATCAGTTTGATAAGAAAGCACTTGGTCTTCTGAAATTCTAGATGCAATTACAGGATATACAAATGAACCCTTTTCCCATGTTTTTGTTAAACTCCCAACTAGCGAGATTTGTGTTAATGTTATTCCAGAAATAGTTTGAACTTCATAGGTTCTAAAATCTGTTTTATCTATCAAAATACATTCATCTCCAATCTCAAACCTTCGATATATACTGGTTTCTATTGATAAGGTATTATCTCCAATATTGCCAACAGCATCTAAAATAGCTTTATCTGGCCAGATCGGAAATCCCCATTGATAATGAAGGTACTTAAAAAACATAGCCTCAAGCCATACAAGCTCATCTCGATTAATAGCAATGGTTGAATAGGCCACTCGTTTTCTTTTAAACGTGAATAGGGCAGATCTCTTCTCGCGTCCTGTAATAGCTCTCTGGATGTTTGTTCGCCATATATGGGAGACTTTAGGCCGATTAGCAGCCCAATCAGGGGGGACTACAAAATATGCGGAGAGCACTGTCACCTCAATAATCTCCGCACTGTCTGTGACCTGCTGGAAAGTACATTAATTATGGCATCCTTTCCAGCAGGAGTGGCTAAATAACGATCAAGTTCGCGAGGATCTGTGAGATTAACAAAAGTGAATTCAGATTTTCCTGCGTCTCCAACTAGTCCACCGGCTTGCAAATTTCCCCCGGATGGACCTGGGGCGCCTGGCAGAGTTAGTCCTGAAAAAATTTCTCTTGGAATAAGTTTTTGTCGCATTGCTTCATGTACTTGTGTGCCATAATAATCTACCGAATCTACAGGTTGCATGAATTCACCCGCTGTGCCTGCAAGAGGGATATTATCAGCAGTTTTAGTCGGTGAGTAACCCTGAACCAGGCCTCCTCCTGCTAATGTCTGAGCTGATGCCAACGCCATCTGAACAGCGCCCTCAGCAGCAATGAGTATAGCCATCGGCCAGCCCAGAGCTCCGGGAGCAAGAGCTGCCATTATTCCTTGAGCAGTGTTCATAGCTATGCTGGCTAAAGAAGCAGCTTTAGTCAGAAGAAATAGAGATTTATTATGCTTTCCTGTAAGTTCGTAGAGACCTGAGAAAATATTGCCTAGTTTATCCGAGTAGGTTTTAGCGTTTTGGAACTTAGTCTCCCAGAGTTTTCTGTCATTTTCAATAGATAGTTTTAATACTTCTCCATGATGTTTTTCTATTAAATCGTCTCGTTTCTTTTCATAATTTAGTATAGTTTTACTGTGATTTGCTAGCTCTTTTTGTTCATCCGCATGGACTCTCCTCAGAATAGCCATTCGGTTATCAGCCCATTTTTGTGTGCCTATATTGCTTTTCTTCTCTGATTCAGCTGTAATATCTTTTCCGAATGGATCTGTTGCTATTCGTCCTAGAGCCTTACTATATGCATCTTCTTCTGCCATTAGTTCCCAACCTTATATTTTTTTAGTAATGTTGACTTATATTCCTCAAAAATCTCACTTGCTTTTTTTGGATCCTCTTCACATATTGAGAGAAATCTTTTTCCTTCATCACGCAAGATTTGAAAAGGAACAATGATATCTTTGACCCGATTAAGAAACTTAATATAGACTTCAGTTAAATTATTTTGAAGCACAAAAAAATCTTTGAGGAATTGACTTTCTTTACTCATTGCTTTTTTACTGGTAATCGCTTTTTTACTGATCATTGTTTTCTCCCATTATTTCCTTCTGCTCTATTTTCTCCTGCTTTATTTTCTTCTGGACATGAATTTCCTGAAATCTTCTTTTTTACCCCAGATTGCAACTCGCATTGCATCGGCAAATCTTTTCGATTCATTAAGTTCAGATTTATAAGATTCCTCAAGAGCCTTTATGAAGAAACTGAATCCGTATTCCCAGACTTCTGTGTGTCCTTTTTCGATGAGTCGGCATACATCGCGCTCAAATCTTGCAAGGCTGTTTTCTTTAACTCTTGCAGTATACCGTTTAGGTAATCGCCGATCCCGAGAGACTTGAACGCGTTGAAAAAATCCGAGTTAACTTCTTTGAAAACTTTATAAAGTTCAGATAGCTCGCTTGGAGCCAGAGGGATAATATCAGGAAGGGTCAGGTTGGTAAATCTGGGAAGAAAATCATAAAAGAGTTTTTTAAAATCATTTAAAAAAAAACCTCCTTCAAAATTTATTAGGTCTAAGATATCTTTGACTCGAAGTTCCTCAAAGATAACTTTTTTGTCATTGAAACTAAATTCTTTTTTTTTTCTGCTCATATTATTAGTCTCCTCATGTTAGTCTCTTCATGTTAATTTCCTGATGTTAGTCTCTTCATGTTAATTTCCTGATGTTAATCTCCTGAATAAATTATTAAGTATAGCTACTAGTCACAGCTCTTAAGCATAAATTCTCTGCCTAAAATAGGGGTACTCGGTGCTAGAATTAGGTCCATCTGCCAATGGCGTAAATGTCAAAGCCATCTCAGCATCATCATCACTTTCTGAAATTATTTTCTTGGTGGCATCTGCCTTAACTGCACATTTCCAAAAAGTCCACTCAATTTTTTTTCCATATTCATTTTGTGGTAGAATATGAATTTCATAGTGGTCAACGGCAGAATCACTTTCCTGGATAACAACATCCGAGATAGCAGCATAATCATAAACAGCGTATAAGGCAGCATCTCCTACAGCAATAGTTACCCCAGAATATATAAATATCGTACCGGATTTTTCGTGTATGCCATAGTCTGTATTCAGTACATATTTTTTATCTTTTGCGTTGTTCAAAAGAACTATATCATTGAGGGCTACCTGGGTGCCATTAGCAAAAGCATCTCCACCACCCACATCAGTAATTTGTTCATTATCTACGAAAGTTCCAGTTACTCCTACCAGATAAAGAATACCAGATACAGCATCTCCCTCTTCCCATGCAATCAATCCAGTAGCTAAACTGTCAGTACCAGTAACTGTATCTCCATTGGTAAATTCAATAATACCAGGCCCGCCATCATAGGCAAGCTTTACACATGTAACGCCTTTCTTAGCAAGTACAACTGCTCTATCCAAAGCAGAAGGTACAGTAATACTTTCAGGAACAGCAAAGGTGTAATTATCTCCAACCTGAGTGTAGAATGCTTTAACACCATTAAATAAAATTGCAAAGTTATCACCATTCTCTGAAATAATGGTTATTGGAATTGAATAATCGGTCTGAGTTATTCGCTCATAGATTTTTTTCTTAGTGCCATCACGGGGTGAGTATCTGTTTTTTACTGTATCTGTAATTTTAAGTTCCGTCTCCATACAGTAACCAAGATCGATTCCTTCATTTACAACAACATTATTAACTATTGGATACGCTATAACAATGCCTTTTGGGACAGAAACATCATCAACAGTTTGAATACCCTTAATTGCCATTGGCTACCTCCTAATTAGATATTTCCTAAAATTGATTATTTCCCGAAAATTACTTACTTTATCTATTAATTATTTCACCTATTAGCTAAAAAGCTCCCCGATGCTCTCGCAGAAACTCTTCCCTGTAATACATACTCATAATCCTGTCCATAAATAGTTAAATTTTTATCGTAATAAATCATGGTTTCACTTAGCAGGTCTAAGTAATAATTTGTGCCGGTCACGGCAAGACTAACATGATTAAGCAGATCAGAAACATCTTCTAATAAACTATAGGCATCTACCCGCGCTGCTGTAACACTTCTTAGATTCTCAGCGCCAAGAAAAATTGTGAGTCTTCTGGTACCAGTAAGCGCCTGATTTTTTCGGGAAAAAGATCCTCCACCATAAAGGACTAAAGCACATGGTAAAATATACCGAAGTTCAGATAGACCTTCTGTATCGAAATCTCCCTGATATCTTTTAACCGTTTTAATAGAAGGGAGTTCAGCTTTGATTAGAGCTATTGCAGCATCTTCAAGTTCTTCTATTTTGGTATTCAAACTAAGTCTCCTCTGTTACTAATTAAACTAATCAAAAATCGTCCAAACTACCAGCCTCGTCATTCCATTGTCCCATTATATCACCTAGTAAATTACCATCGGCATCAACTTTTCCTTTGGTAAATTCCGGTTTTACATTTATAGCAGCTGAATCAGGCCCAATCTCAGCAATGTCTAGCTGAAGATCTCCGTCGCGAATGGCCAATAATTTTTCAACCACAGTGAGATAACGTGCTAAACGATCAGTGGGGGGACTTCCTCGTCTGGAATAAAGATTATAGATAGCAATATCTACTGACATTTTTCTTATGACATCATCAATTGTGGTGAAGGGCACAGTATACTTTTTACGACAATACAGATCTATCTCAGCATCTGCATCCTCGACAGCTCTTGTAATTACAGTTTCAACAATGCTTCCAGTAGATAAATCATCTGTAAGCTCAATAAGATGAGACAATGAAATGGAATTTTCTAAATCAGCTTGTACAGAATAAGCCATGGGTTCTCCTTACTTATCATTCATATAGAGAGTAATTAAATCTCCAATTGATTTCGGTTTTTTTACTAATGCTATTTTTGAACCAGTTTTTTTATCCCCAGCAATCGAGATAAGAACCAACGGTTTCTTCTTCTTTAATCCGCGAAGAAATTTTAGCATATCAAAAAATTTAAACATTAGTAAAACTCCTTATAAAACTCTTACATTTCAGAAACCCTGTCTTTTAAGGCGGGGAGGAGAAATGTTCCTTTTTTAGTTAAAGGGTTGACATTCTCAAATATATGATTATAATAATAGTATGAAATTAACATTGCAAATTAAATTGTTGTCCACAAAAGAACAGGCTATTTCCCTTTTGAACACCCTTAAAGAATCCAATTCCGCCTGTAATGAAATTTCTAAAACAGCCTGGGAAAATAAAACTTTCAATCAATATCAGCTCCATCATAAGACTTATCACCTTATTAAAAATGCTTATAATCTTTCTGCACAGATGGTTATAAGATGTATTTCTAAAGTGGCTAATTCCTATAAACTTGATAAAAAAGTCCAAAGGATATTTAAACCACTGGGGGCTATTACTTATGACACTCGTATTCTTTCGTATAAAAGAGATTCCGTCTCTATTTGGTCTGTCGATGGTAGATTGAAGATTCCTTTTATTTGCCATAATCAAAAATACTTTCCTTATATCCAGGGAGAGGCTGATCTGATTTATAAAAGAAAGAAATTCTATCTTTTTCAGACTGTAGAAGTCCCTGAAGAAGATGTGAAAGATGTTGAAGAATTTATAGGCATTGATTTTGGCATCATAAATTTGGCCACTACATCTGATGGTAAAAACTTTTCTGGTAAACAAGTTGATAATGCAAGAGAAAAAACTACTAAATTTAAAAAAATTCTTCAACGAAAAGGAACTAAATCTGCTAAAAGACATCTTAAAAAGCTTTCTGGTAGAGAAAGAAGATTTAAGAAAAACACAAACCACACTATTTCCAAACAAATTGTTCAGATTGCTAAAGACACCCAAAGAGGCATTGCTATTGAAGATTTGAAAGGCTTCAGGGTCTCGGTTCGCAAAGAGCAACGAGAGCAATTTGGGAAATGGAGTTTTGGAGAGTTGAGGGGCTTTATTGAGTATAAAGCTGTCCTGCGTGGTATTCCTGTAATTACCGTTAATCCGAAAAATACCAGCAGGATGTGTAGCCAATGTGGTTATATTTCTAAGTCCAATCGTAAATCTCAATCTAATTTCTCCTGTCTAAAATGTGGTTTTACGCTTAATGCGGATCTCAATGCCGCTAAAAATATTGCTTTAAGGGCAACCGTCAATTTGCCCATCGCAGTCCACGCTGATATTATTACTACTCCTACTCCTGGAACTGCAAGCTACCTGCTTTAGGCTGGTGGTAGTTGACTAGTATAGACTCCTTATTAGTAAAGACTCCTTATTAGTATAGACTCCTCTAAGGACTATTTGACACGAAAAATAGAAAAAAAGTCAAGAACTATTCCTTGATGAAGTATTATCAGGTCAAGAACTATTCCTTGATGATAGAATTCATAAGTTTAAAAAAAAATCCTTGATGAAGAATTATCAAGTCAAAAAAAATCCCTGATTCCGTAAGAAGTTATTCAGGAATCAAGGATTTTAAAAGGAATAGCTATTAATTTTATTTGGGGGAACAAGAATCTGTTATAGCAATACCCTCACTGCAATCGCCAGAATCCCATATCCATGTAGCGCTATCCAATGGAGGACAAGTGGGAGAACTACCAACTGGATACTTCCAGATTGCACAATCATGATTATCATATCCTAAAGTAAGCCACCAGTATCCATTTTCACATTTTATTTCAAGGCTAAAATCACCTGATGAATATGTCCATACACAAGTTACTCCGACCTGTGTTAATTCGTAAACATCATTCCATGTGCTACATTGTTGTCCCTGACAAAAATCACCTAACTGACTGATTGTTACTTGCATACAAGCTGATGCACATCCTTCGCAATTAAGCGGACATGCTTCACTTGAGCTTGACGATTCAGAACTCGAGCTTGATGATTCAGAGCTACTTGATGATTCAGAGCTGGAGCTTGATGATTCAGAGCTTGAACTCGAAGACTCAGAACTGGAAGAAGATTCAGAGCTGGAGCTTGATGAGCTACTCGATTCAGATGAACTACTCGATTCAGAACTAGAGCTTGAACTCGACTCAGAGCTTGAACTCGACTCAGAGCTTGAGCTGGAAGATGATTCTGAGCTAGAGCTTTCAGAAGAGCTGGAAGATTCAGAACTTGAGCCGGACGAAGATTCAGAGCTTGAGCTGGACGAAGATTCAGAGCTTGAGCTGGACGAAGATTCAGAACTTGAACTTGATTCTGAAGAACTGCTTGATGATGATTCTGAGCTAGAGCTTGACTCAGAGCTTGAGCTCGATGAAGATTGAGAGCTTGAGCTCGATGAAGATTCAGACGAACTGCTTGATTCGGACGAACTACTCGATGATGATTCAGATGAGCTGCTTGATTCAGAACTTGAGCTCGAAGATGATTCAGACGAACTGCTCGATTCAGACGAACTGCTTGATGAAGATTCAGAACTTGAGCTCGATGATTTTGAGCTTGAGCTTTCAGAAGAGCTGGAAGATTCAGAACTTGAGCTTGATTCTGATGAGCTACTGGATGAAGATTCAGATGAGCTGCTTGATTCTGATGAACTGCTGGATTCTGATGAGCTACTAGACGAAGATTCAGATGAGCTACTTGACTCAGATGAGCTACTTGATTCAGATGAGCTACTTGACTCAGATGAGCTACTTGATTCAGATGAGCTACTTGATTCAGATGAGCTACTTGAAGATGACTTAGATGAGCTACTCGACTCAGATGAGCTACTTGAGCTTGATATAGAGCTGGAGCTTGAAGATGACTCCGATGAGCTACTCGACTCAGATGAGCTACTTGAGCTTGATTCTGAACTTGAGCTCGATGAAGATTCAGATGAGCTACTCGACTTAGATGAACTACTTGAAGATGACTCAGATGAACTACTCGACTTAGATGAGCTACTTGAGCTCGATGATTTTGAGCTAGAGCTTTCAGAAGAGCTGGAAGATTCAGATGAGCTACTCGATTTAGATGAGCTCGAAGAAGATTCGGATGAGCTACTGGATTCAGATGAGCTCGAAGAAGATTTTGATGAGCTGCTTGATTCAGACGAGCTGCTTGAACTTGACTCCGATGAGCTACTAGATTCAGACGAGCTGCTTGAAGAAGATTCAGAACTCGAAGAAGACTCACTTGAGCTAGAAGATTCTGAACTTGAGCTTGAAGATGATTCAGAGCTTGAACTCAATGAAGATTCAGAACTTGAGCTTGAAGATTTAGATGAACTACTTGATTCCGAAGAGCTACTTGATTCCGAAGAGCTAGAACTTTCTGATGAGCTGCTCGATGAAGATTCAGAGGAGCTAGAGCTTTCCGAAGAGCTAGAGCTTTCCGAAGAGCTTGAAGAGCTTCCCGAAGAGCTTGAAGATGATTCCGAAGAGCTGCTTGATTCCGAAGAGCTGCTTGATTCCGAAGAGCTGCTTGAACTTGACTCCGATGAGCTACTAGATTCAGACGAGCTGCTTGATTCTGATGAGCTCGAAGAGGATTCGGAAGAACTCGAAGAAGACCTAGATGAAGAAATAGGCTCTGTAAATCTCATTCTTACAAATTTTCCGCTTGCAAAGAAGTACTGTATGGTTATATCTACAAGTTCATTATTTTCAGCTGAGAATGAATTTACAACAAGATCACCAAGCTCAATATTCCAGATAGTTCCAAGTTCAGCAGTATTCCATGCAATATCGGGTCCATTATTAAACTTAAGTGTAAGATCCCCATCAGTCAGTATAAAACCGACGGTAGCAGGAGTGTTATATGGAAGGGTAATTGGATACCCGGCAGCAATGCTCCATGTAGCTTCATGTTTGAGCTTTAAAAGTCTTCCAACACCCAGAGAAAAACTTTCGCCCGATTTTATTACTACAGTATCTGCAGATAAATATTCTGTAGGAAAAGAATCAGAGAAAGATTGAGCTAAGAGCTGCTCCGGGAGCAGAGTTTTCATCTTTGAAGGCATTAGCTATCATTACTCCTGGTAAAAGATCATTACTGGCTTAAATGTCATTAATCTGGCGGACTCTAATCCAGCAGGGGATATTAATCCGGTGGACCATCGCTCCAAATATCTTGAGACGAGTATGTGCCAGAAATATTCTGATTTGTGTTACGGCTCACACTTCGTCCTTGACCCAGTCCGCCTCTGAGAGGACCGACTCCTAAACCCCGATTATCACGACCTCTGTTAACATTAGGATTTAGATAGCCTGGATGATCATAGCCTACACAATAACCTGCCTGCCTGCCTGTTTTTTTGCCTGCCCCTCGCGGGCCAGTTCTATCACCTAAAGGCATAAGTTAATCTCCTAAACTTTAAGGCTCAAAAGCCAGTAAAATGGTTGCAGTCTCTAGCGAATTATCTGCTATATCAACGATAATATCAGTCACAGCTGATGGCCGATAAGCTGTAAAGTAATCAGTATATTCTACAGCTAATACAGGTGTATTAACAGAACCAAAAGCTTGAAGCACCATTACAACGCTTAAAACACCACCATCTACAATGTCTACTCCAAGATCAATTTCATTAGTATCGCTCCATGAAAACATTGCATCGAGATAAACTGTTATAGGAGAAAGATAATCTCCAACAGCACCTGGATCCAGCATAAAACTAACAGTAATTAGGGTGTCCATTTCTGCATCTGTAACGCCAGATATATCTACTTCGACCCACGTCCATGTATTTTTGAAGACTTCAGGAACATCAACATCGTTAGTATCTACAGCTTCATCAAGCCGGAGTATAAAATCACCAGCATTAGTATTTCTGCTTGACCAGAGCCAAAAACCGATGAATTCACTGTTCTGTAAATCCACAGCAGCTGTCATTACAGCACCATCTTCTGCGACAGCGCTATTTGCAAAGTCTATCTGCAGACAACTGTCTCCAACCCGCCAGTGTCCTGTGACCGGCGTAGATGCAATAGTTGTTCGGGCATTAATCGCAGTCCAGTTAGATTCGGCAGTATCCAGGAGTTCTACAGTATCGGCGCTTCCATCCGTCATAATAGCAACAGGAAGTACCTTCAAATTTGGTCTTCCCGTAATTCCTGTAAGAAGACCCTGATCTCCCCCATTGTGATGGTTTGCAACATAGATATTGCCTTTAACCAGTACATTTCCAGGGAATATCTTTGAGTAAACAGCCTCACCTATGGCGGTATTAAGGAAAAACACAGTCACAACAAACAAAATAGAAATTGCTGACATCGATACAAGGAGAGTTTTCCAGTTAAAAATTTTCTTAAACATTTTGAATACCTCCAGTTAAAGAAATTACATTTCCAGTTAAAAAAATTATAAGCTTAATCTAGTATTTGCTACTTAAATCCGGTCAGTTCCTTGACACGTCTTTCAATAAATTTGGTAATCGAGACTCTCGGAAATTCCTCAGCATTCGCCTGGTCCAGATATTTTTCAAGCATATCTACATGAGACTCCATCTCAAGAAATTCTTTTGCCTGAACTACTGTCATTTGTGAAAGATCTCCGATTACAGGAGCTTCATCTCCATTTGGAGGATTACTTGGTTTTTCCTTGCTCTTTTTTATGAATCCATTCTGCCAGAGAGTATGCGCATCTTTGCTTGAAAAAAAACTTTTTGCAACAATTTCTCCCTGAGCTAACTTGTATCTCTTACCATCTTTTCCGTAGCGCACTGGATTAAGAATTTCAAAGCTCATGCTACCTCCTTTTTTTTTTAGAGACTGAATTAACTCAGTCTTGTTAGTAATCTTTGTCAGTAATTTTATCTAACAATTTCTTATCTAACGACTGAGAAAATTCAGTGAGCTCTGATTAATTAAACACATACAATTAATTCACAAATACCTGATTTTACGAAATCACGGTTTGATATAAAAATCCCGCAACGTTAGAAACGCATTTTTCGTCTGACACCTGGTGCTGAATTCGGATTACATCAGACTTCTTTGGTTTATCCTCATAAGTTTCAGCCTGTAGGCCTCCACTTCTCAGAGTATATGCAAAACTCATTGTTTTCTTAGTCGGTCTTGGATTTACTACACCAATCCAAATATTCTTCCCCCAGACTCTCGCTACTGATTCCGCAACGCCGGGCATAGTAGTAATTTCCCTGGCGCCCGGGAATACTGCATTAAGACCGAACAATCTTTTTGGAAAACCATCATCAGTCAACTGACGAGAATCCTGCTCTCTCATTAAAGCGCGAATGGCGGGATGTCGTCTGACCACCCTCCAAACGGAAACGGGAATAGCAATGGTATTTGGCTCAGCAGCATGTAGAGATACTTGCTCTCTTGCATCCTCGATATCTCCTTCAGGATCAGAGTTTACAAAATCATCCCACATGTCTCCACCAGCAAGGGCTGAGTAATAGTTAGCATCGAAATAAGTAGTTGTTGCAATAAACATATCTGCAACTCGGATTTCATAGTTAAGCAATAAGAGTTCAAGGGTCAGCTCCTGAGTTGTAACTGCAAGATCCATGTATTTCTTCCACTTTTTGAACTCACGCCAGTCAATTGCTTTCTCCAGCGAATGCTCTTCACAGTGGTAAGTATCGGTTGATACCTTCCAATCAAAAGTACTTGCCCGTGTGCCTAATGCGCGAATATCCTCATAGGTACTCCGAAGGTTGGTTTTATCAAACTTAAAAAAAGTTCCATCGTCTTCACCATCGCCAACATCCACATAAGGAGCAAGTTTAGACGCAACCAACCCGTTTTGTGGGTAAGCAATGGCCATTTTTGTTAAAACTGGATGAATTTGAGCTTCATCACTTCTGGTAATAAACATAATAAGTTACCTCCATAAATTAGATTGTTCTCGCAGGCTGCATCATAAATCCAGCTCTGTGTTTATGAACCTCATTGAGGTAACTTAAGCATTACTTAAGTTGAAAATTTTTTAAACTGGCCTAACATAATTAAGCCAGTTTTTTGCTAAAGTGTTAATTAAGTGTTAGTTAAATCTTAATTAAAAAAAAAGTCCTATTCAAGTGTTACAGTCTCACGAGTCAGGAACAGCTTGAATTTTGCCAATGTCACAGCTTCTTCCATAGCATATCCTGCAACCATCTTATTGACCCAACTCAGAGCTGGATTGATCGCTGCAAACTCACCGGGAGTTGTGGCTCCGACATAGATAGCCTCAACCCGCTGATTTCTCGCAACACCACCACTGTTGTATGCCCATGTAGGACCAAAAAGCACTACTTTTACGGATTCTCCGTCAAGAGCATCCTCTTGAGCAACACCTTCAATAATAGTTCCACTTGTTGCAACATCACCAATCACCAGTGGTTTTACCTGCCAGTCATCTGTACCAGGTTTGACGGCTCGATACTGCAAAATACCACCTTCTGCAAAATAACTCCCATGGAATGGACTATCCAGGGTTATAGCTGGAGTTCTTGCCATGATTGTTCACCTCCTAAATTATAAATTGTCAGTATTTATAACAAAAAATTATTTATAACAAAAAATTATTTATAACAAAAAATTATTTATAACAAAAAATTGTCCAAGAGAGAGAAACTATTTTCCCTCTTTCTCAGCCATGACGACTTTAAAGGCCTCAGGGTAAGAGACTTTATTATCCTCGGAGTACTTGGTGATTTCACGATCAAGCCTGGCGCCTTCTTCATCAACGCCGGTTGGAATGATCTCATCTTCCTCTTTGATTACCTTACCAAATGTATCCAGAGGAACAAGCAACTTGCCCTCTTTATGACGATCAATGATTGCACTAAAAAGCTCAGAAAATTTTTGCCATGGTGTTTTTTCATCCTCACCCTCGGCAAACTTAAACATGTTGGTCCAATCAAGGGCATTGACATAGTTCAATAATCCAAGTTCATCAACCACTGCTGGAGCCAGGCCTTTCTTTTTCAGATCCTCAGCCCATCTCTGTACATCTTTCATGTGAGACGCACGTTTCTCCGCTGATCTTTCTTTTTCAACGATCCCGATTTTGCTTTCCTGGGCAGTAAGCTTGGAGTTTAGATTGGAAATCTCGGTGTTCTTAGCATTTAACTGCTCACTAAGAACATTCATTTGCTCCTGAAGCTGTTTTAAATCCTCAGCATCCTTCTTAGGTGGTTCAGGATACGTATATGGGGATGGCTTTTTGCCAACATTCGCTTTAGCCTTTGAATCTGCTCCAACAATCTCTTCTCCCTTTTTGAAGTCACCTTCAACAGCGAGAAACACAGAGATTTTTTCAGGTTCTACTTTCCTGACTGTCCCGGTAAGTTTACTGTCTACACCATTAACTTTCTCACCCTCTTTAAATTTACCTTCAACTGCATTTAACTCAACCATAACAGTTTTTCCGGCAAACTCAGTAGGGGCTTCCTCACCAATAACAGCCTTTGCCTTTGACTTTGTTCCGGTAATTTCTTCGTCATCCTGAAAGTTTTCACCAGAAGTTAGCGCGATGACTAATTTCTTCTCATCGAACCCTTCAAGTGTACCGACAGTCTTGGATGCGCTGCCAGTCACTTCCTCTCCAACCTCGAAATCCCCGGAGACGGATTTGATCGGTACAGTTATTTTCTTCATATTGTCACCTCCTAGCCAAAATGTTTCTTCCTCACTGTCTGGCCGAACAACCGGCAGACAGAAAGAATCTTCGCAGTTATCCTCGCCGTACCTCGCAACGATATCACTAAGACTCTTTATCCTTGGAATATCGGCTCCCAACAGAGCAACTCTCCGGAGAACCGGCCCAAATTCTTGATTATCAAAAACAAAATTACGATATATCTCTACTGAAGGATAACGATACGCACCATTTTTAATAATGTCAACAATTTGTTTTGGGACATCTTTGAAATCTGCATAAAGTTTTTTCCCTTTAGTCCAAACTTTAGATACCCATCCGGCAGATGGAAGTCCGGATTTTTGCAATAGATCCTGATCTTCATCATGCCCGAGAACCACCATAGGTGGTCTATGCGAATCTTTCAGTTTAGAAAAATTTGCGATGATTTTGTTAAGATCTTCTTCAGTATACTTTTTAGATTCTACCTGGCCTATTTCAAAAATTTGAACTCCGTTACATTCGCCAAATTCTTGAAAGTTTCCACTAAGCTGTGTAAGAAGAATAGGACAGCCATACTGGTATGCATGTATACACTGCTTGATCGGCTCGAGGTCTGAAAAGTCATCTGTCATTGGACATTCGGGCGCAAAGTGGCATAAAGATTTTGGCCAGGCATATTCAGGGTAAAGCTCAGTTTCAGGAATTGGATATGGATAAGTTTCCTGACCTGTTGAATATGTCCATGGCAATGAAAAATCTTCCTTCGGAAAAGGAAAAGGATGTTTGTAAATTTTTTCCATGATCTAACCTCGTACTAACATTCTTGAATTATTCAAATCGAGTTATTCAGCATAAGATATATCAGGATGCATAAATCCGTCTTTATCAATATCCGCAAATCCCCAGGCCTTTATTACAACATTTGCATCTGAACCTTTGGGAGCAATTTTTGGATCTGTATATCGAGTATATCCAGTTTCAGGTCCCTTCCTGTAGAGTTTTTCAACATCACTGATTTCTACTTTTGAGAAACCCATTTTCAGCAATGCATCTCTTTGCTCTTTTTCATATTCTCCTGCGAAACCAGGGAGCTTTTTATTTTCAGGAATACTTTTCAGAAGCTTTTTTTCTTCAGGCGTTAATTCTCGATTTGCTGAAATATTATCACTTGTGGTTATATCATCACTGAAAGCTTTGATCTTTGGTTGATCCAGAGGTTCCTGAGAAACTTCGTTATAATTTCTTTCACCTTCACTTCCTATCGTTTCTTCTGCTCTTCCTGTCGTTATGTCTTCTGAAAAAGGTTTTATCTCCATGATCTAGCCTCGTTAATTAAAATTAATACCACCCTACATCTCTATGGTAATACTCGCCAGACTTTGTTCCCCAGCTCTTTCCGGGAATCCACATTTTTTTCATAACCTCAAGTAAATCTCTCCAATATTCTTCAAATGCTCTTTTTTCTTCATTCAGAATCTTTGGATCAATTTTGCCATTCTCATCTCTGGGAATAGCTTTCTCCCATTCTGTCCAATTAAATTCTTTTGCTTTTCTTGTGGATTCTGGATTCTGGAAGTTCTGGTCCTGGAAGTTCTGGTCCTGGAAGTTCTGGTCCTGGAAGTTCTGATCCTGGAAGTTCTGATTCTGGAAGTTCTGATCCTGGAAGTTCTGGTCCTGGAAACTTTTATTCTGGAGGTTTTCAGAATTTTCGGAGTTCTTAGAAACTACAACCTTGGGGAATATCTTTTTAAAAATTTTTGGCCAGCCAACTACCAGGATTTGCTTTTGCCTATCAGTAATTTTCTTACCAGCAAACACATTCTCAGCTGCCTCATCTGCCTTTTTTGATTCAACTTTAAGACTATCTTTAACTCGTTTGTATCCTGCTTCAAGACCTTCGCCGGTTTCTACCAGCATCCACTGTCCATAAAGCCTTCTGCGTATAATAGGGTTGATTTGGAAGGCATCAGTAGGAGATGAAGAGTTCAAAGATTCATCATATGTTTCGATATGACCCTGAATATCTGATGAAAAAGATTTTATTGTTGTCATGGTTTCACCCTAACAGAGTTAAAAATTTTCTGTCAATGTTTTTTTTTAGTAAGGATAATAAAGACAGAAAATATAAGTCAAGGTTTTTTTATTGGCTACTATTAATACCACCCAACATCTCGGTGGTAATACTCACCAGTTTTCTCCAAAAATCCCTCAACAGCTGGTATTATACTTAAACTTCTTAAAAATTCCCCAGCTTTATATTTCTTCAAAGCTGCTAAATCTTTTTTACTTAATTTTTTTGCCCACTCAGATTTTCTAAGACGAGTTATTTTCATACCCGCTTCATGTTGGCTAATGCCAAGTTCTTTCATTAAACCTTGTGTTACAAAATGGCGAGTTATCCCTGCTTTCTGAGCTGTATGATATCTAAGCCATTCATTATCCTGTTTTCTTAGAAATTTTATTAGGTCTTTATTATATTTTTCGGAAGTCCAACCTTGATATTGAGTATGTTTAACATCATTCCAGAGATGATTTTTTTTCTCATGAATCCATGCTTCTCGGAGATGTGTGGCGCCTACCATCTGGGTATAGAGATCAACTTTATCTAGATAATTTTTAGCCTTTCTTAAATCAGTAGCAGTCACTTCCTCAGGTTTTTTAATGGGACCCATATACTTTAAAGCAGGTTTAACTGGTTTGGGAACTTCTATCTTAACATCAGGGGAATCTACAAGATCACCTGGATCAAAAAAACTTCCTGTAGATATATCTTCTGAGAAGGGTTTAATCCTGTCCATGTTAATTATCTCCTTATGTTTAATACCATCCCACATCCCTGTGATAATACTCACCTTTAATTTCCACACCTTCTGGTGTGTAAGCTTTTCTTCCTTTTATGATTACATCTGTTTGCTTTTTCCATATTCCTTTATGTTCTTTGAGATATCTTAGTGCCTGATTCACCGACCAGCCACTCTTCTGCACTAAATTAGTTACTTCCCACCGGGTTACTCCCCAGGGTGGAATTCCTTTACGTTCCTCATCTCCTATACCCTTACCTCCTTTTATATTTTGTGCTTTCAGAATATCATTCCTGGAATATCCCATTTCATAAAGAAGCATATTTTGAAAAGAGAAATCTCCTGAAGCCCCGGTAGCCATCGCTGCTCCTAAGTGTGCAATTGAGCTATTTACTCTTGCTGAATCAAGATACTTGAGTTCTACCGGGTTTTCTTTTTTAAGCGTCTCTACTACTTTAGCGACTCTTTCATCCCATGCTTCCTCACGAATCCCTCCGCCAGGTTGTACCGGACTATTTGTATAAACAGGTCCTTTTCTTCCAGAATGTAGATTAAAAAGCTTTAACATAGTTTCAAGCATACCAAATTCATCTGGAACACCATAGGTAATACTATCAGAGAACGCCTTGACTGATAAATTTTTTGGTATTTCCGGAAGATTCGTTTCTTTATTTATATCATCAGAAAATGATTTCATGAGTGACCTCGTTATCTCTCAATACCACCCTACATCTCGGTGGTAATACTCACCGTATAATCTAAATGTTTTTTCACTAACAGGATGTTTACCATCCAGAAGCTTTATGCCTCCTAAAATGCCCCAACCTCTCGCAATGATTTGTGTTTCATAAGGATCGAGCATTTTACCTTTCGCTGCTTTCTCTACAGCAAGCCTGACATCTCTGGCAGATACATTTAAAGCCTTAATGGCTTTCATTGCATGATAGGTATAC
>Ga0315547_1001434_pt1 | contig 18910 bp, 15 predicted proteins | sample SalMarSW160240MG_2_FD_202542 | JGI IMG/M metagenome (GOLD analysis project Ga0315547, IMG submission 202542) | Salt marsh sediment microbial communities from the Plum Island Ecosystem LTER, Massachusetts, United States - Salt Marsh Sediment SW1601-240 ...
AGACTTTGCCCTCTCGATAGCTGCCGTGGCTAGGATTTCAAGCGCATCATATATCGGAACGTGGATATCCTCTTGGGACAACACTAGAGACACCTCAGTGCACCCGAGAACAATAGCCTCAGCACCAACCACGATCAACCAATCTATTAGCCACTTTAATAGCTCTTGCCTTAGCTTTGTCTCGGTCAATCCGCCTTCCTTTCACCATGTAGATAATGTCCATAGTGACACTTTGATCCGACTCTTCAGGGGATAGAAGCTCGATGCCCATTTTGCTGCAGGCCTTATGATAGAGGCGACTATCTAGTGTGCCATCGGTGGCCAGAATCCCCACACACGGCTCGCGGATGGAAGCAGCCGTTAGTTCGACCATATTAAGGATAGAAACATTTATACTTTCACCCATACGATCAATATAATGGTGCGCCGTGTTGCAGGGCATGACAATGAAGTCCGCTCCTGCGTTCTCAAGATTGCGAGCAGTACTGACCAACAGTGGAAACGGGTCCTCTCCACCGTGAAGAAGTGCGGCGGTTCTATCTGGTATTTTGGGATTGTTATCGATGATGATTCTTAGATGATCTTGGTCAGTTAGGGCGGATGTTTTATTCAAGATCCTGCGAAAAAGCTCTAAAGTTGCTCCAGGCCCCATTCCTCCAAGGATCCCAATTACCTTCTCATTCTCCGGATCTTTCATACAAGATCTTCCTTCCAGAGCAAGATTTTTGCCAACACCACGTACACCTCAGTTTTTCAAAATCGGAATTACTTTAGACTCACGAGGCGGAACTCGTCGATATAAATGTCGAATATGCGTCTAGCAAAATCTTTTGCACCCGCAGGTGCTTCACCACTTGCATAAAAAGTCATGGTCCCTATCACTCTTCCTGTTTGCCGCCAATTCCTTTCTTGAAGGGCCATATTAGCTGTTTTGACTACCTCTCCGGCAGGATCAACGATCCGGATACTGGGTGACAGTACTACTCGTAGTTCTTGTGCAATGCACGTAAAATCCGTGCATCCTAAAATCAAGGTGTCGATCATCATCAAAGACAGCCGCCTGTCGCTCAAGGGAGCGTCGTTATCGATGATGATTTGTAACGGAGGCTACCCCCCCCTTATCTAGAAGGTGCGGCACTACCTCTACAAAGTTGATAGAGGAATTATGTAAGCTTTTTATAGCTTTACTCAAGAACCTCATCTAGTCCCAGTTCTTCTAATTTTTCTTTCGTGGGGATTCCATCATCGTTCCAACCTCTAAGTTGATAGTACTCATTAAGCATTATATCAAGATTTTCTGAAGTAATGACCTTTTCATCCATTTTATCAAGTTTTTCTTCAAGGAATCTCGGTGGCAAGATATCGTCTTTTCTAGTCACACCTTCTCTAACGTTAAACATACGAGTTAAATTCCAGATTCGCTCTCCGGTTTTCAGGTACTCGTCTACAGTGAAGTCAAACCCGGTTGCGGCGTTCAACATCTGCACAACGAGTTCGCCATCGAAAGGAGCGAAATCACAAATCACAAGCGAAAAACAACAAGACCGCTCATCCTGTTTTTCCTTCACAAGCTTCGCTCTTCCTCTGGTCGAATGCGGAACCCCAAGCTTCCCCGCGATCTCCTCACTGACCGTCCACGCACGTTGATGACAGGCCCCTCTGTCCGATGTTGCATATGCCAGGGCCATACCCCAAGCTCCCCTTGGATCATATCCAGGCACTTCAAGGCCTTTGACATGCATGGCGAACTTTTCTGAGCCCTTTCCAATTTCTTGCGAGCTTTTCTTAACCCCTTCCGCGAGCAAGTCACCAAGTTCCTTCCGGTAAGCGATTTTTTTAATCATTTCAATTGCTGCATCTGCATGGCCAAATTCCAGATCTTCCTTTATAATTCCCCTCTCGTGACATTCCATTGCAAATGCCAATACATTGCCAGTGGAGATGGTATCAAGTCCTAGATCATCACAAATCATGTTCATCATAGCTATAGCTTCCACTGAATCTATCTCGCAGTTTGAACCCATTAATGCAAGAGTCTCATATTCAGGACCTTCGACTATCGCCCCTTTGTACTTCCCTTCCTTTACTTCGGTCAGCTTTCCGCAAGCAATTGGGCACCCAAAGCAGGCCTTGTTTTTAACCCATATCCTTTCTTTCATCGTCTCACCAGAGATCTCCTCAGCCTTCTGAAAGCTGCCCTTGCTGAAGTTTTTCGTTGGAAGTAAACCTGCTTCATTCATAGGATTGACCCACAACGGTGTACCATACTTCGTTCTCAGTGCTATTGTGTCATTGTTTCTCACTACTTGATGGGCTTCTTTAACTAATGTTTCAAACCGTCTTTCATCAGCATACCTCACTTCCATGTCACCTTTAATCGCTATTGCTTTCAGGCCCTTGGCCCCCATTACGGCCCCAGCACCGCCGCGCCCCGCTTGCCTATAGAGATCAAAACCAATACAGGCAAACTTCACAAGATGCTCTCCAGCTGGACCAATAGACCCAACCCTCACACCTGGATGCCGCTTCTTGAGAGTTTCCTCGGTCTCAAAGATCCCTTTCCCCATCAGTTCTGAAGCATCTTCAATGGTCACCTTGTCATTCTCAATCAGTAGATAAACTGGCTTGCTCGCCTTTCCCTTTATGATTATCAAGTCATATCCAGCAAATTTCATCTCTGGACCGAACCAGCCCCCAACCTGAGAGTCTAGAAAAAGGCCAGTCGCAGGCGATTTCGTCACGACGCAGAATCTCCCAGATGTTGGTGCTCTTGTGCCTGTAAGAGGTCCTGTTGCAAATAGCAAGGGATTTTCAGGTCCAAGTGGATCAGCACCGGGTTCTAACTCATCCACTAAGATCCTTGCACCCAGGCCCTTTCCCCCAATAAAAGTCCTTAGTCTCTTTTCGTTGGGGAAGAAGTTCTTCACTTTACTGGTAGTAAGATTAATTTCGAGCATTTTCCCACTATATCCACCAAGCATTTTACGCCTCCTGATGATCTTAGCTAGAGCACGAAGCATAATCCGTGCTTTTCTGTACCCTTTGAGTCACTGCTTTGTCTGACCCCTCGAACCGCATGAGAGTTCAAAAACAACTCGCTTTGCCGAGAGAACTCCTGTACGAGTAGGTAGCTCACTCTTCGTGAAGGTCAAATGCTACACTTCTTTCTCTGCTTTTTTTATAGACTGCGTAAGAATTTCCGTCCCTGTTCTAACCATCTTCTCTGTCACTGTAAGAGGAGCAAGACACCTAATTACATTGAAAAAGTGACCACCCAGCTCAAATATTACCCCGTTTTTATAACAGATACGTTGGACTTTCTTTGCCATTTCAGGATATGGCTCTTTGCTCTCTTTGTCCTTTACAAATTCTATAGCTACCATTAAACCAACTCCTCTTGAGTTACCTACGAACTTGAGGTCATCCTCGGCTTCTTTCAGCATTTCGAGCATTATTTTCCCCATGTTCACAGAATGCCGCGCGATATTATACTCTTCTATGAATTTAATACTCGCTAACCCAGATGCCATCGCTACTTGGTGACCTCTAAAGGTCCCAATGTGAGCACCTGGCTTCCAGGTATCAAGCTCCTTTTTGTAAATTATTGCTCCAAATGGAAAACCTACTCCTCCAAACCCTTTTGCTATGGTTACTATGTCGGGACAGGTATCTGTTAGCTCACAGCTAAACATCTTTCCACATCTTGCGTTGCCTGCTTGAATTTCATCACAGATAAGTGGGATTGAATAGTGATCGGCTATTTTTCTCAAACCGGGAAGAAATTCTTTAGGGGGAACAATACTCCCTCCTTCCCCTTGCACTGGCTCAACTATTATTGCCGCGGGTATCGAGGCACCAGAATGGGGATCCGCAAGCAAATGCTCAACATATTTAAGGCATTCTAAGTCGCAATCAGGATATTCCTTACCAAACGCACACCTGTAACAATAGGCGTACGGAGCAAAGTGGGTTTGCGGAAGTAAAGGAAGATAATCCTCATAGAATTTTCTTCCGCTTGAAACGGATAGTGCTCCCCGAGTCATCCCATGATAACTACCCTCAAAAGCGAGTATCGTTTTTCTTCCAGTATTATGCATGGCGAGTTTAATAGCAGCTTCAACAGCATCTGACCCAGTGGGAGCGGTGAAGAATACCTTGCCAGATTTTAACTCTCCCGGGGCAATTTCTAGGAGTTTTTCCCCGAGATCTATCCTTGTTTCAGTTGGGAAATCAAGCGCGTGTACTAACTTTCCCAACTGCTCATTCACTGCATCCATTACTTTGGGGTTTAATTGACCAACATTCAATACCCCGGCGCCGCCGAAGAAATCAAGGTATATATTGCCATCTACATCTTGTATAGTAGCCCCTTTTGCTCTTTCAATTGCCAACGGAATTCCCCGCGGATAGGAAACGGCACTGGATTCTATCTTCTCTTGCTCATTTAATAGCTTCTTTGACTTTGGGCCTGGTGGCTCAACTCTTATCTTCGGTGATTCTGACAAATGGAGTATTGATAAATCAGAATGAATCTCTTGCCTAGCCATGTATTAAAACCTCCTATTTATTTGGCATGATTACTTACAGACCAAACATCCAATTACAGGTCCATTTTTTCTGTTCTATCTACACAATTCCTCAAGCGAATTACATCTTTGCCCCCCTCTTACTGACCCTCTAGTTGGCGATTAACTTGCCTGCAACTGTGCTCTCGAGCTATATTTAGGAGTAAGCGAAGATCTATATTTCCTCCACTGACAATTACCACTACTTTGCACCCAACTTCAATTTTCTTTCGACGCAAAAGAGCGGCGACGCCCACAGCACCAGCTCCTTCCACTACTAAATGATCACTTTTCAAAGCGAAAGCTATACCATCCGCAATTTCATCGTCCGTTACTAAAACTGTGTCATCTAAGTATTCTTGACACATGCGAAAAGTATATTTATTATTTAAACCGATGCCGCCTAATAAAGCGTCTGCAATGGTATATTCTTCATTCATCTCCAATGGTTCACCAGCCCGCAGGCTGTGATACATTACGGCTGATGTATCCATCGAAACACCGATCACTCGAATCTCAGGATCTGCCGACTTTAGCGCTAGGGCAATTCCGGAGATGAGCCCCCCTCCTGAAAGCGGCACAAGTACGGTCTTGATTTCAGGCAGTTGTTCTAAGAGCTCTAATCCTATAGTACCCTGACCTGCAATTATAGCAGGGTCATCAAAGGGATGAATCATTGTCATACCTTGATCCTCCACGAGTTGAAAGGCTCTTTCCATGGCTTCGTCCTGGCTGTGACCGCTGAGGATTACCTTGGCACCTAGCTTTTTAATGGCCTCAACTCTATATTGTGGAACATCCTTTGATATACAAATTTTGGCTCTGATATCTAACTTCTGGGCCATGTATGCTACTGCACGAGCGTGGTTGCCAGTTGATGCTGCAACGACCCCCTGTTCTTTTTGTTCTTCCGTTAAATCTAACATCTTATTGGTAGCTCCCCGAACTTTGAAAGAGCCGGTTTCCTGCAAGCTCTCAAGTTTCAGATAAACGGACGAGCCAACCAATTCTGACAAACAGGGAGAACTTACCAAGGGTGTTTTTCGCACAATTCCGGTGATACGTTGCCTGGCTATATAAATATCTTTCAAAGTTATATCAGAACTGGACACTGATTCCCTCTTTTCCTAAGTATTTATATTCACACATCATTGGAAAACCCTGCCTCCCTATTAAGGCTTTCAAGACAAATTTGAATAGTGATTGTTCACTTGTCCAAGCTCCACCAAGCCATGTGTTGCTCTCAGGTACTGAATTCTACTCCTAAGCTCTCCTCTATTGCTTTTCGATACGCTAGCAAGGCTATGAACGTGTCTTGTACCCCAACTCCCGTTAGATCGCAAATCGTGATCTCCTCATCATCTTTGCGACCCGGCTTTTGTTTAGAGGTAAGCTCTCCTAACTCAATGATCTCATCGTCTTGAGAAATGAGCCCCTTTTTGACCCCGTGGTGTAACTCACCTAGTCTGAAACACTGAGATTTCCTATCACAAACGAGCCGATCTGTGTGGGTTAATACATTTGCAAAGAGCTCTTGTTTTTCCTCTGCACCCGAGCCCATCGCTGTGATGTGCAGCCCGGGGTGCAACCATTCGGCCTTTAGATAGGGTTCTTTCGATGGCGTGGTTGTGACCACGATATCGCTACCTCTGACGACAGCTTCTGCATCCTCCGCTTTTACAATCTCGACGCCCAGCACCGGCGCCATCTCTGAAACGTACTGTTCGACTTCGTCAGGGATTATGCCGTAGATCATCAGCCTCCGAAAGTCGCGTACTAGCTTTAGGGCTATCATCTGGTAGCGAGCCTGCGTACCAGACCCGATAACTCCGGCTGTATTGATCCTCTCGCGGGCCAGATACTTGGCTGCCACCGCTCCCGCTGCACCGGTCCGCACATTGGTCAGGTAGCCGTTATCTAACAACACTGCCTCAGGCACGCCGGTCTTGGCGCTCACGATCACCATCAGACCACTGCCACTGGGCAAACCTAAGAGGTAATTTTCGAAGAACCCTGAGGCTATCTTGATGGCAAAACTGTCGCGCCCTCGTATATAGGCGGTCTTGACGTCCACCTCTCCTTTGTTCTCTGGGATATCAACCCGCATTATGGGTGGTATGGTGCCCCCGCCATCTGCCAAGTGCGTGAAACCATCCTCGACAACCGCAATCGCCTCCTGGTCCATCCCTACGCATTTCCGAATCTCAGCCTCTGTTAGTATGGTGACTCCCATACTTACCTCCTTAGCGGCGTCCAGCCACTGTGTCCGTCAAGTGCTACTCCAAGCGAATTACCAAAGGCCCATCAACCTCCACAGCTCAACTACTGTCTATTGGAGGTTAGCCTCCTTGCCACTGTGGTTATGAGCTATCTTCAGGAGCAACGGGAGATCTACATTGCTTCCACTAACAACTATTACGACGTTGCGCCCAACCTCCCTCACTCTCCTCGGATCTACGATCTATGCATGTCGAAAACAGCCCTGGCAGCAGCTACACCTGCGTGAGGTTCCGACTCCCAACCCAGTTTCGCCAAAGTCTTCCCTAGAGCCTCGATTGTGTAAATCACATACATTTCATTCGCTGTCTTACCCATGTGAGCAATGCGCAAAACTTTTCCTGCCACCTCTTCCAAACCACCCCCGATCACGACACCGTATTCACGGTGCATCATGCCAATAACGGCGTCGCAACCGATGCCGGTGTTATTGAAGATGGCAGTAACGGTATTTGACGCATAACTGTCCTCCAAAGGGTAGAGTTCCAATCCCAGAGCTTTGACAGCAGCTCTCAATGCTTTGCCCGCCAGAACGTTTTTCGCATACCGTTCGGCCGGTCCCTCATCTAAGATCATCTTGAGTGACTCCCTCATTGCATAGGTGATATGTGGAGCAGGCTCCACTACGTATCTTCGGTATCCCCAGATTAGTTTGCCACCTCGTTCGGGAGGTATCCACATCTCCAACCACTTATATAAATCAAACGAAAAGCTACGTCTTTCCTTTCTTTTAGCCATAGTTGTCCACGCATCATCGCTCACCGAAACTATAGCCAGACCAGGTGGGCAATTCATGCACTTATAGGAGGTCGTACAGCCCAGGTCTATCTGCCAGTAATCAGTCTTGACCGTATCTCCACCTGCTGAGCTGACCATGTCCACCAGGTACAAGGCCCCATATTCCTTGACCACCCCCCCAATCTCTTCAATTGGGTTGACCACACCTGTGGAAGTCTCATTGTGGACCACAGCCACCGCCTTTATGTCTTTCTCATCAGCAAGTTTCTCACAGATATCCTCCGGGGAGATGGCCTTCCTGTAATCCACAGTAAGCTCAACGTTCTCGCCACCGGCAAGGTTTACTATGATACCAAGCCACTTACCGAAGACCCCATTGTTCACGGTGAGCACCCTCTCACCAGGCTCCAAGATACTTGTGATGGCCGCTTCGATAGCCACGCGTCCAGAGCCAGGAAAAAAGAGGACCGTACTCTCAGTTTCCAGTAGGGTCTGTAGGAGAATAGAGGTTTCATCCATTATCTTAATAAACTCAGGGTCGTAAGGACTAATGGCGGGTTTCATCATAGCTCTTATAACTCTCAAAGGAATCTCTGTAGGGCCCGGGGTCATTACAAAATCAAAACTCTTCATTGATAGTACCCTCCTTTCAAACCTGCTTTAAGAAGCGTGCCGGAACGCGCCCCAAAAATTTAAATACATCGAAGCTGTGCCCGAAAGTTGTTCCAGTATCGCACCCGTTCTTCGATGGTCTTCATTAGCTCCTCCATCGTCCTTGCCTCATAGAGGAGCGACTTGTTCGGACATTTGAAGTGGGAAGTGCCCGTTGAACGATTCCATAAGTGTATTGCCTCTGGCTCCATTCTGTGAATACGACAGACGAACTCCGTCCTCTATCAGCACTTTGTCGACCCATCTGTTCCCAGTGAAAACGGAATCTTGATCCTGGTGAAGGACCATCCCTTCCCAGGAGATTCCCTGTACTCTGAACGTCTCCTTGGCCCTTTCCCACGCCCTAGCCGCCAGATCCATGTAAGAATGTTTCCCTACGGCCCAGCCAAAGATCATCTTCGATCGGTGACCGATAATAGGAATCATCTGGGCTTTCCTTTCCCCTCCATCATAAGGGATCTCGGTAAAGTCAGTATGAGCCACCTCGAACGATCCGATCTTTTCTCTTCCCTCGACCAAGTCCAGCTCCCCTTCTGCTTTATTGATGGCCTGCCTCAAAGGGCTTCTCTTGGCCTTCCTGGTTCTCCTAGCCAGCCTCAGTTCCCACAGATTCAGCAGCCTGTCCAATCCCTTGTAACTTACAAGTCTTCCGTATTCCTCCTCTAGTGTGACCTTTATCCGTGGATATCCGTATCCTGGATGGTCCTTAATGATCTCTTCAATCAGCGGTTTGAGATCGCTGTATTTCTCCTCGTAGCTCCTTTTCTCTTTCTGGGGGTAGTACCACGTCGACTTGGGTAACTCAATTACCCCAAGTGTCCTGTTTAACCCATGCTCCTGCCAGGTATCGGCTACCAATTCCACCTTCGCCTTTGTAGTCATCCGCTCCGGCCTAAAAAGTTTTTTAATGGCGATCTCCCACTCCTTTTGCCCGAGTAATCGCTCTAGCTCGGCAACCTTTCCCTCCAGCTCTTTTACTACCCTGTTGTTGCTGAACACTTCAGGCCCGTTCTCCCTGGGGGTGTAGTAACCGAAGAGGAACTTATTACACCCCCAAGTAACCTCTCCAGCCAGTTTCGAACCGTATTGGGGTGCAGGTCGTAAGCCCTTCCCACTTGGGCTGGATTCCTGGCCTGGGAGACAATCTCCATCACCACTTGAAACTTTCAGTCTTGAGGAATACCTTCTGACCATCTTCTCTCCTCTCCACCCTCTACAGTAATTTTGCGGTGGGTGCTCAGTCATATTGACACAGAGGGGCAACATCCCCTGGCTGAACTTTTCGAGCGGATTTTACAACACTGTTTCACTTATGTATTGCCCTTCTAATGTTTCAAGCATAACCAAATTAATATCTAATCCTAGGATCAAGATATTGGTAAAGAAGATCTATCAAGAGATTGAGGACTGAAACACACAAAACAACCATCAGGATCCCGCCTTGTACGCTAGGGTAATCCCTTGAAAGAATTGATATTACAAGGTATCGGCCCAATCCCGGCCAAGCAAAGACAATTTCCGTTATGATCGCTCCGCTAATACACATCCCGAACTGAACACCGGATGTGGTAATAACAGGAATAAGACCGTTCTTTAAGACGTGCTTGGCGTTTACTATGAGTTCCGGTAGGCCCTTAGCACGCGCCACACTAACATAATCTTCTCCAAGGACCTCAAGAATAGAAGATCGTGCTTGTCTCAGAGTTAAGGGGAACAACTGTAGAAAAAGATTCGTGATAGGGAGGATAGTGTGAGCGATACTGCCTCTTCCCATTGAAGGGAGCAGCCTTAGCCAAACAGAAAAAACCTGTATAAGGACTAACCCAATCCAAAAGACGGGAAGAGAAGAACCCAGAACGGAGACAATGGTTAACACCTTGTCTATGATTTTTCCGGCGGAAACAGCACAAATCATCCCTAGAATTATGCCAATGGCAAGACTTGCGGAAAACGCAGGGATAGCCAACATGAGGCTTAGAAACAGTCGCCTTACTACCTCTGGAAAGACAGGTTTTCGATCAATCACCGAAACTCCCAGATCGCCCCTTGCTAAATTCCTCATAAAGACCAGGTATTGCTTCCACACAGGTTCATCCAATCTCCAGCGGTGCCTTATGTTTGTTAGAATTTCCTTAGTAGCATGGGACCCTGCAATCATTAGCGCGGGGTCACCAGGAGCTAATCTTACTATGGAAAAAATAGGTACCGTCACAATTAGTAAGGTAAGTGATAGAAGCACAATTCGTCTGATAATGTATCTAGTCATATGGCCTTATGGTTCGTCGAGAACCTCAGTGCAGTATTAGATTCGAGGATCGACTGAATCGTCACCCCGTCCTCTCCCGGCGCACCCTTGTTGATCCACACCAGTTTCCCACGCCGCCCTTAGCGTGTCGGACCGATAGATCCAATCATACAGCGCGTAAAACCGGAATCTCGGCTCCTGCTTCGCCTTGATGTAAAGCTTCTTCCTCAGCCTGAAGACCCTTGCTGGCAGATCCTGACCATTCAACGCAAAGGCGTCTGGTAGTGGGGTCCACCGCCGTTCCGTCGTGGCTCGAATCATTTTGTTCGGCAAGCGGAAAGCCTCCTTCTGAGAACTAAACGCAACAACAGCAGGGCTCCTTGGCTAAACGGACGTTACTCCGCTTCTTAGCTACTACAAGCCCTTCCGTTTCCCGACATGCCAGTCGCCATGGTTATGTCTTCCCATGTCACCGCTGGGCTACGAACCCCAGCATGCCGGGCCTCCCAGGTTTCTTGGCCGTTCTGTCGCTACGCGCCGTCCCCAACCACCCCGGGGAGCTGGATCGTTGCATATGTCGGTTACTTCACGACCCATGCTGGCTTCACCCGCAATGATAGGCTGGCCACTCCCATACATATAACGAGGCCGAATCGAGTTCGCTTGCGCTACGGCTCACAGCTTCGCCTCCCAAGGCTTCGACTGAGCCATTACTGATCACAGCCGCTCGGTTGGCTACATGTCAACCGACAATTCACCATGACAGCCTTCTTTCAGACTGCGAGAACGACCAGGCTTGTCCTGGTGCACCATTGCCCATTCAACCTCTCACGGGGTTCACGTCCTCCCGCAACCCGTGCCTATATACCACTTTCCATTACTAAGTCTTGCAACTCTGCAAGGGTTAAGTGGCTGAAACCTAGGCTTTCCAGAGTCCGCCCCTCGCTTCGCAGATCCCTACCCAACATAATGGAGAAAAGGTTAATTATTGATTTAATTACGGTGTTCGGAGTATGAAGCGTTTCACTTAAGGATTCCATGGGGACTAGGCCAAATGGAACATCCTCAATTACGTATCTATGATCCAGCGCTTCTGGAGGCGTATCCCACCTATCGATGGGGTTCGTGCCTGTGACTTCAGAATAAGTTTCTCCCTTCAGGCCTTGGTGCCGATAATAATTTATGAGAATGTCGCGCGCACTTCTCAATTGCAGTTCGAGCTTTTCACCCAATGCTAATTTCTCCTTATCCAAAGCTTCCATCAAGTTGTTGAGGGCAGGAGTGGCTCCCACATACTGAAATGAGAAGTCCTCACGCAGTTCAATTCTAGTTGCATTCAAAAGTGCAATCAAGGGATGTTCTATGGTATTAACATTGCTTAAGCCAGTTTCCAGAACGTTCTTGGCAGGCTCAAGCCTTGGATATAGTTGGCGAAGCATACGTAAAGCTTCCATAGTCTTTCTAGCAGGAAGAGCGGAGTAATAAAGGCTGTGCTTATAGCCCTGTAGCCAAACAGATTTGGCATCTACTTCCGAGGAAGGTGCCCAACTTTGTAGTTTCGCGCATGCATAGGGTAGACATTCCGTTTCACCTATGATAAAGTCCTTTTCACCGGCTTCTTCCCTTAAGATTTCCGCAACTTGAAGTGATCCCCCAAAATTCCCGGGGCACAGCACTATTAACTGCCCTGCTTCCACAAATGGAGCCATTAGTTTGGCAAATTCTTGCTGCGCGAAAGCAGGCACCATAATAAGTACAACACCCGCTCCGCTCATAGCTTCCCTTATATCGGTAGTCACTGCATCGATCTTAGCAAATCCTCCGCTTATACCAGTACTAGGGAGCGCCTGCAAGCCAATTACTTTTTCCTTTTCAATAGGCGCAATGTTGTCCTTGAATCTAGGAAGTTCAAATAAGGAGACAGAGAACCCCCTCAAACTAAGATCAGCAGCTGCAGTGAAACCACCAGGCCCTGCTCCCATAATAGCTACTTTCAAAGAAGAATGACCCATCGCTAATCACCTCACTTTTACTTTTAAGAATTAGAACCACCCTAAAGACCCAAATACCCACTAATTACCTCATGTTAATACCTCATGTTAACACCTCCTTTGGCTCATAGTTGCCTACGATATTGCCCCATCGTAACGACCATTCCTCAACACTTTTCCCTCGTTAAAACAATTACCAAGTAGCCCTAAGCGCTCGGGTTTAAACGTAACTTTATTTATGTATTCCTCTTCTTTTAGGATCAAAAATTTCTTCTAAGGAATCACCAAGTATGACGAAAGACAACACCGTCATAGCGCAAAGAATACCGGGAAAAATCAGAAGCTGCGGAGCCTGAAAAGTATATAGTCGTGCCCTACTTATGATAAGTCCCCATTCAGGGGTTGGGGGTTGGGTGCCAAGCCCCAAAAATCCCAGGGATGCTATGTGGAGCAAAGAGGCTCCTATGGAGAGAGAAGTTACGGAGAACAATTGAGGTAGAGTGTTTGGAAGGATATGGCGAAACATGATTTGGATCGGGGATGCCCCACATGCCATTGCTGCCTCAACGAACACACTTTCCCTAACTCCGAGAGCAACTGCTCGAACAGTTCTAGCAAATATAGTCAGTCGGGCAATACCAACAGCAATCACAGCTTTAGTCAAGCCCGTACCCAATATTGCAACAACAAAAAGTGCCATTAACAAGGAGGGAAAAGCCAACAGCACATCAATTATTCTCATTAGAACTAGATCGACCGATCCACGCATAGTCCCGCATACAAGCCCTATTGCAGTTCCTAAAAAGGCGGAGCAGGCAACTGCCCCTATTGCCCCCAGCAAGGAAAGCCGACCGCCGAGTAGGACGCGCGCCAAAAAATCACGACCAACCTGGTCTGTACCAAGTGGATGAGTTAATGAGAGCGGTTTAAGCCTTTCTTCTAGCCTTACCTCGTAGGGATCCTGAGGTATGACGATCGGACCTATCATAACTGCCAGGCATATTACTGAAAGCATAAGAACCCCAACTTGCGAATCTCTTCTTCTCCACATCAGTTTAATAACGTGCATTTTCCCACATTGCCCTGTATATTAACCCGTATGAATAAACTTTTTTGCTTAATTTCAACTCAAACTGTAATCTTAACATTTTCCCGGAGCGAGCACAAAGACCGGGGAGATTGAATATTGAGGTTTCTATAACACCCTCTGTGTGCTCAGCGTGCTCTGCTTGCAGCCCATAGGGCCGCGTGTCTAGCCGGTGTAAGTCCGGCTGCGGGAATTGACTGTATGCCCGCATAGTATATCCGACGTCTCTTGGAGGTGACTTTGGGAGATGAAAGCTTGGGAGTAGACGTCCTTGCCGGTGCAGGGCTAACGATCCTTCCGGGCCGTAGCATAAAGCGAACTTTGCAGCCTCGTTACGCTTCCCATGTGAGAACCGGCGAGTGTGGGGTTGTGGATGCCGAGCCTGTGAAGAGATGGCGAAGGCCAGTGCGAACGGTGAAGAAACAGTTATGGGCAACCGTTCGGTCCGCCGGGGTACAGAAGGCGGCACGGAAGGGAAAGACACGCGGAGCAAATTGGGGAGCCTCTCGATACCAGCCCATACAAGGGCGTAGGGCAAAGACCCATCGTAATAAAACATAAATCGATGGGAGGGGTCGAGAGTTTCGGATGAGGCCGTAGTAAGCGATGACCCGATGGGACAGCATAACCCATTGGCGAGCCAAGGGCCTCTGGACTGGAGCGCTGCTGTCGATAGTGAAGGGAGTGCCGCTTGAGCTTCGGCTCGATCACGGAAGAACCAGCAAGGCTGGGGAGACGCTCCTCTCTGAGCCAGGAGCTTGGGCCACGTATAAGTTGGTAATGACTGGGTGAATGCGGACCTTGCGCTTAAGCCCTTTCTTGCCGTCGAAGGTCGTGGTTGAATTCCAGTTTGAAGCCGTACTGGGGAAAACCCGACGTACGGAATTTTAGAGAGGGAGGAGGAAACGTGTTGCATGGACTGGTGGCTATTTGCCACGAAGCTGGAAACGGCGGTTACATTGGAAGTCACTGTCCTAAACAATTACGTGCCTCCTCTCTACTCGGCGGTGAAAGCTCTTGTTTCATAAGGGAAAAGAGTTTCTGCAGCAGCCTACCTAAGTATTGTAAAATACCGAAAACATCTTTTTCCGCTTGTACCAGCTCGTTTCTCGGCCTAAGAGAACAAAACCCAATTCATCGGCGATCTACCTCACCCTCTCCTCGGCACAATCAACCCCAAATTCCTTATTGATATGATTAATTAGAAACCTCATGGTCCAGTTTGATTGGTTATACCCTCCTTCATTCCTCCTCGTTAGATATTTAAGCGGCCTTCCTGTAAAAGTACGAAGTCATCTAAAAGTAGCGTTGGCTTGCGAATGACCAAATCGAGATGGAGTGGGGCGCGTATTGATCCGCCCATTGTGAAGTTAGATCCTATCCCGATGTGCACCGTTCCACGGCATCCCTCATCCTCTAGCATGCTTCCTCTCAATGTTGCCTTAGGGTTCAAACCAATCCCTAATTCAGCTATGGCATAAACATGAATAGTATTATATTGGGAGAGAAGTTCTTTCAATGCCCGAGCCGCACATCCATCCGTGAACTTCATTATTCTTCCTTTTAGTACTTCCAACTTTATTATTTCATGCTTGAGCACTCCCAGACCAGGTACGGGAACGCTCCCATCAATAATAAGAGTGCCCTTTGCAGTTCCTTCCACGGGAGCAATAGCGGCCTCGATATCAGGAGGATGAGCTGATTCTCCGGGATGACGAGCCATTCCCGTACCTGTGCTGCCGGTCCGGCCTCTCAAACTTATTTCTAGACGAGTACCTTTCCCCGAGGTTAGTATGGCTGTTTCTGCCTTGCTAAGCATATCTGCTACTTTGTTGACGGTCGGTTCGATTTCCTCAAAATTAACATCGAATGCTGGAGAGAGCATTAGCTTTTCGGAACAATCCGGGATCATAATTAGTCGGGTTCCTGATTCACACGCTTCTTTTCTAGCTTCTGTCTGTGAAATGGCATAAGTAGTAGGTGCGAAAACAACGGGGCTCGCACACATGGCTTGCTTCACAGAACAGGGAACTTCCTGGTTGTGCATCGTGCGAGGAATCATTACACAAGTAACTACATCGCTATTTTTCTCCTCGCATGCCCTCTCGAGTACTTCGGCGACAGCCATAGCTCTTGGGTCGCGGTCAGTTACGATTAGTGCTTGCTCCCCGTCTTTCAGATCAGCACACTGTTCAACAATTTTTCTCGCTGTTTCTAACACTCCAACTCCCCCTCCCCTACAACATTTTGGTTGCTTCTTGTCCACCTCAAAGACTAAGGTTATATAACCTTAGTCTTTGAGGTGGCTAAACTTCCGCTCTCAGTTACTCTCCTTACTCTTTCCAGGTGTACCTTAGTATCGGATACTCATAACAGGGTTTGATATACCCGTGAACATTCTTTCTGATAGACACAATTAGGGATTCGCTCCATAAGAAAACGATTGGCGCATCCTGCATGTAGACTGCCCAAGCTTGCTTTAATGCTTCTTTTCGTCTTTCGGGGTTGCCGATAATTTGCTCCGACTTTTTGTATAGTAAATCGAATCCGGCGCTCTGGTAATATGGGTTGTTATATCCGTGAGGTGGTACGGCAGAAGCAAGCATTAAACCTGTCACAGGACATATGGGATCCACTGGGGCTGGGGACCAACCATCATAATTCACGGCCCACTCCATTCTCTTCTTAACGTCTTGCGTTTCTGCCATCCACGCAGCTGCCTCCATTCCCTGAAGCTTGACCTCCACGTTCAAATTCTGTTTCCAGTACGAGAGGATCACTTCTATAGCCTCAGTCGAACCCATGTAGCGCCCTGGGTTGTATAAAAATGGAACCTCCAGAGTAAACCCATCAGGATATCCAGCGTCTGCCAAAAGTTCCTTTGCCTTTTCGACATTGTACTCATATGTCATTACTGGGCTATAACCAAATGTGCCAACTGCTACTGGACAATCTGAAACGGAAGCATATCCTAAGTAGATCGCGTCTACTATCGCTTGCTTATTAACAGCGTAGTTAAGGGCCTGGCGCACGCGGCGATCACCCAATGGTGCAATGTTCATGTTCAACTGTAGGTAATGCGATCTAAGCCCCGGACGTATTAAAGCATCAACCTCCGAATGCGCCTCTACCTCCTCTACAAAGAGTGCTGGTATTCGACGAGCTATATCAACCTCTCCGATAAACGTTGCAGACTTTCGGACCAAAGCTTCAGGGATTATGATAAACTTAACCTTGTCAAGATACGGGAGGCCCTCCTGCCAGTAATTATTGTTCCGCTCCAATAGTACATATTCATCCCGCTTATATTCAGCAAATTTAAATGGCCCTGTTCCAATAGGGTGCTCACCATACTGATCTCCAAGCTTTTGCATTTGTGTTGGGCTATTGACAGAAGTTAGCCAAATACCAAGCACATTAAGCAGGGGAGCATATGGGTTGCTTAATATGAGCTTAACTGTATAGTCGTCGACTTCTTCAACTCTCTCTAATGGTCCCAGATATCCTGCCCCGAATGCACCTTCCTCAGGGTCCATAATCTTATCTAGGTTGAATTTAACAGCACTTGCATTAAAAGGCGTCCCGTCATGGAATTGAATACTTTTATGAAGATAAAATGTGTATTCTTTACCATCCTCTGAGACATCATAGCCCTTTGCAAGAAGAGGCTCTGCTTCGCCTGTGTCGGGATCTATTTCAAATAGCGATTCGGTAATTTGATTTAGTACTGAGATTGAAGCGCAGTCAAAGGTAATCATTGGGTTCAAGCAATATGGATCTGTCTCTATACAGATTCTCAATTCACCGCCATATTGAGGTTCTTTTTCAGCAGCTATCCCAAATGGAGATATAACTACTATAAGCACTAAGGACAGCCAAAACCACATACTTGCTTTCACGTACATATTACGTACCTCCTTAATGTTGCCAGCAAATGTTAAATTTCTATCCAATAGACACACTTCATGTGGGTACTACAGGTCACTTGACACATAAGCCTTTAGCAGCTTCTCACCTCCTTTTCTCCCCAAATAGCATTGGTGCAAAACCACCTCCTTTCATCCCATAAATTGTTGACCACCTCTTACCCGATAGCCTTGATCCCAGCAAAGTTACGCTACCTCCTCCAATAAACTCGCCCCTTAACAACAGGTCCTTCCTTTAATGTAATTTGCGTTATTAACTCACTTTCGATATGACCGCTAACAGCCCGAGCAGTACGATCTCCAGCATTATCAAGATGCTGTTGTACTGCTTTTTTCGTCCTTTCAGAATCTCCGTCTATTAAAGCCTTTATGATTGCAAGATGCTCTTCATTATTCATTCCTATTATTTTAGCCTCACGGGGTTTTGAGATTGCTTCTGTAAATGAGCGTACCCGTCTCGAATGACCATTTACTAAGGCGAACACTTTCCTTAAAAGAGAATTCTGTAATGCTTTTAGTACTACCTCATCTAATCTTAGATCGATCTGCAAGTATTCTTCATATTGAGAGGGGCTAAGAGACGTATCAGTAGCCAACTCCTGAATTTCTTCAATCTTGCGTTTTAGTTCCTGCAAATCATCTTTAAGGGCAGAATCCGATTTGATTTTCTTGGCTACTACACTCACGGCATAAGGTTCTAATAGCTTTCGTACTTCATAAGTTTGGTGAACATCATCCTCGGTTATTTCAGCAACGCAGGCTGTCTTATTTCGGGCACGCTCTACCAGCCCGTCCGCACTGAGCCTTGTCAGTGCTTCCCTCACGGGCGTCGGGCTCACGCCTAAATCCCGGGCCAACTCATCAATTGATAACCGTTGGCCCGGTAGGAGATCGTTTCTCATGATCGAGTCCTTAATGGCTATATAGGCTTTCTCTTGGAGCGTCTCAGTAGTAACTTGCTCAAGCATATTTTTGATCTCCAATGTTATATATAACACACTTGATAGCCTTTGTCAAGGGTGCATGCCCGGACGTCTTTCCTCATTTTGTGGGAATAGTCGGAAACACGAGGTTGTCGAGTGCAAGATTCCAATCAGAAACAATAGCACGACTCTCTACATGCCCGGGGTACAAACTTAGGGGGCAGGCCACCTCCTCCTTTAGTCTTCCTTGACGGAGCGGTATAATCTCGCCGTCAATAAAGTTGCGAGGTGAGAACGATGACTAAAAAAGGAACGTTTCGTGTGAAGAGCGGGTTGGCGGAGATGCTCAAAGGTGGGGTAATCATGGATGTCACCACTGCCGAACAGGCAAAGATCGCTGAGAGCGCTGGAGCCGTGGCTGTGATGGCACTTGAACGCGTCCCAGCCGATATTCGCGCTCAGGGTGGGGTTGCCCGCATGGCAGAC
>Ga0315547_1001436_pt1 | contig 18901 bp, 17 predicted proteins | sample SalMarSW160240MG_2_FD_202542 | JGI IMG/M metagenome (GOLD analysis project Ga0315547, IMG submission 202542) | Salt marsh sediment microbial communities from the Plum Island Ecosystem LTER, Massachusetts, United States - Salt Marsh Sediment SW1601-240 ...
CTAGGCTAGAGTATCTCAGCTAGGTGGCAGCTTACTACTAGGTGAAGCCGATAGCCTTGCCCACTATCGGATAGCCAATAGGGGGTGTTCAAATAGAACAACTGAATATTGAGGGCAAGCGTTCAGGGGAAGGTTTAAGACAATTTCAGTACCGTCTTTCCCTCCCCCGATTGTAAACTCTACCTCGACGGCACCTTCACCGGTAACAATGACTTTGGTCTGTAACGCTTCGAGGATGAAGCGACGGTCAGCGAAGGAGTTGGAGAGTATCTTCTCGGCCATCCGCTTCCGCAGCTGCTCAAGCCCTACCAGCGAAGCGGACCTCTTGTTGAGTTCGATGATCTTCTCTTGGACTCGAGTTCTCTCTTCAGCTACCCATTTTCTTTCAGCCGTGAGCAGGGCTTGTTGTCTCTCGTAGGCATCATCGGAGATTTTACCGCGGATTCTCAGGCCAGCAAGTTCTGACTCGGCAGAGAGATTCTCATTGGCCTTGCGGTCAAGTCTGCTTGATTCATTTTCCAGCCGTAACCGACTCTCCCTGATAACATCCTCTCTCCAACCAATCTCCTGCCCAAGCACATCACTGCTGGTAAGGATTTCCCGGGCTTTGGCTTCTACCTGAGCTTCGAGTTTGCGCCCGGGTAGATAAGCTTTCGGATTGCCATTCTTGCCGCGGTGATAATACCGGTATGCCCATGACTTGTGCCGGATATCGAAGCCGTAGTAGCGGAGATTATCCCCTTCGTAGTGAATGAGGCCGGAAAGCAGGTAGTCTCGTTTAGCATTACGCTTGGCGTTGAGCCGGTTCTGTTCCAGCCGGCCCAGTATCCATTGATGCTGTGACTGATTGATGATTGGTTTCTCGACCTCGATGTTTTTGAGAGGAATACCCGGTAAGGTCTTAGCGGAGCTTTTCCCGTAGGTATTGCCACGGCGGTTCTTGGGTTCAACATTTTCCCTGCGGAGGGCGCGGTATTCACCGAAGTTGACCGTATCCCGCAGTATGCCGTAGATGGTCGGTTCCGGCCAGTAGTCTTTCCCGGTTGGACTGGATATTCCGCGTTTTCTGAGTTCCTTCACGATGCCCTTTAAGGTAGAGCCGGAAATGAAATGATTGATGATGAATACTCTTGTCTCCCAGTTGGTATTAGCGATGAGACGGTTAGCGTCTTTATCCCAATCGTAGCCATAGGGAGGCTGATAGGTGGTTGGCAAGCCTTTAACCGTTGCCCGCTCCCTGAGGGCATCTCTTGACCCTTGTTGAGCACGAAGTACCTGTCTCTCTTTACCCAAAGCCAAAGCTAATTCGACGAGCTGTCCTTCCAGTTCATTGAGAACTGGCGGTCCCTGGCAGATTACCAGCTCCACACCATTGTCTTTACAATCGCTCAGGAATACCAGCCTTTGCAGTCCGATGGCATTAAGCCGGTCACGGTCAAAGACACCCAGGGCGGCAATCTCTTTACGCTGTATCCAGCCCCGGAGCTCCTGGAACTGAGGACAGTGTTCGAGGTCAAGCGATGTCCAATCAACCTTGAGGATACGTTCAGGCGGGACAACATAGCCTCGTTTTTCCAGTTCCGACTTTGCCCGGGCTACCTGGCTGTCGAGTGATTGCTGGATATCGGTGGATACTCGCGCCCATACCCCGGCAATTTCATTGCTCAATTCTCATCACCTCCTGTAAATATTTTTTGCCACAGCAGGTCCCACTGGGGAGTACGCTCACCAGTGCGGATGGTAAAATGAGGCGGTTCAAGCCCAAGGTAACGTCTCATTTCATTAAACCGTTCTGTGACCCAAACACCGTATCGGTCGCCGGTAAGAATGTTATTCAGAGCCTCGATCTTTGAACTATCTTCGTTCATCAACGCACGTTGATAATCAATGAGTGGATGGTTGGTGCTTTCAGCGTCGTTAAGGATATCTCTAGCACTTTCGGCAAAGCTGCTACCTTCGGCATTACAACCGGCCATAGCAAGAGCGCAAACCTGCTTTTCAATAATCTCTCTGTCCTCGGGAAGAGTACCCTCGTTAATTTGACTGGTTACCGTTCTGACAAGCTGTTCAAGCCCATGTCCCACGAGGACGGTGTCACAAGATTCGAGATACTGCTGCACCAGGTACCTGCCGGTATCATTGCGAGCCTGCTCAGCCATGTCAGGATACATAGTACAACCACCCTTATAATCTATATTCAGGGAATCCGCCCATTTAGCCATAAGCCATTCAGGCATCTTATTCAGGAAGCTGGCTGACACTTTTTTCTGCTTGTAAGATAGAGGGGCTACCTCAAGTATTGCATCAAGCACACCTCGTAGCCAGGCTATCCCTGTTTCCCCCTCATCTATATAAGTCGGTAAATCGTCGCTCATCGTTATGCCTCCTAGCCACCTGGCGTTAGTCGAAGGAACAGCCCACAATAAGGGCAGACTCCCTCAAGGCCAAGGTCAAGATTCCATGATATTTGCCCTGCACATCGTGGACAGATCACCGGGCAAGCATTACCTTCTGGTTCCACAACTGTCGGTTCAGGTTGTTTTAATGCTTTGGCTGGGGCAGGTGCGCCGGCTTCCATGGGCCGAAAACCGCCACGTTTCGAGCCGGCCTGTTTCTGCGATTGCCACCAGTTCTGGAAAGCGGGTTCGACGTACTGCATAAAGAACTGGAGTAATTTGTCTTCGGGGACTTCGCCATTGGTATCGACCAGCAGTAATCGGTCACTGGCTGCCATTGAAACCTCGTTTGAGATTTGCATAGAACCAGGTAATGTGACTCCCGTTGACTGGCCTATCGGGAAGGGCTTTCGTCTCGTTGATAGCATTGCGCATCCCTCACATAGCTGTAATTTAGACATAGTATAAATTATCTGTGTGAGGTTGTCAAGACCAAGCGATAGGTTAGTACATACATCAAGTGGTATAATACGTACAAAACAATTATTTTTAGAAACAAAGCTTATAATGACTAAAAGAGGTAAAGAAGTAAGTAATGCATTTTCGACCGGTGGAGGCGGTTTCAACTTTGAGACTCGCGTCCAAGCATCGTTTGTCGTACTGATGCTTGCTGGCAGCTCTGTCCCTTGTTTTCCTAGTTGTAATATTAAGAAGATTGAGCTTCAAGGAAGACATTCCGGATTTGAGACTGATGATCTAATTGTTTACTCTGAAAGACGGGGAGACCAACAAGGGAAAAAATTACTTTGTCAAGTAAAGCACTCTATCAGTATTACCGAGCGGGATCCGAATTTTCGTGGGGTAATCCAGGCTGCTTGGAATGACTTTAAAAAGCCCAACATTTTTACAAGAGGGACAGATTCCTTTGCGCTCATCACCGGTCCTCTAAGCACTACAGACATCAGCGGCGTTCGACCTCTGCTTGAACATGCTCGAACTGACCAAAACGCTGAGGAATTCTTCAGAAACGTTGAACAGACAAATTTCTTTAGCAAGACACAACGTGACAAATTGGCGGCGTTCCAGGCAAATCTCAAGAAAGCCAACAATGGGCAGGATGTTTCAAACGAAGAGGTTTTCGAATTCCTGCGCCATTTTCATCTCTTAGGTTATGACCTAGATATAAAGACTGGGGTGACACTGTCGTTGCTTCATTCTTTAATAGGACTATATGCTGAAAACGACGTACAAGATATCTGGGCACGGGTTATTGACGAGGTACAATCCACAAACCAAAACGCTGGCACAATAACAATGAACTCACTTCCACAAGATATACGTTCCGCATTTCAAAGTCCATACGCAAGAACTGTGCCTCCAGAGTTTATTAGAACTCCTTTGCAGAAGACAGATTGGAACCTGATTCAATATGCCTCAGAATTGGCGGTTGCTAATCTTCTAGGCTCGTTGAGTGAAAAATTCGACGCGGACAAGTCAGTAGTCAGTGAACTTGCAGGTGAAGATTTTGACAAATGGATCTGCAAGCTGCGCGAAATCCTCCAACAGCAAAACAACCCTTTAAGCCTAAAGAATGGGATTTGGACTATTGCCGAGCGGGAGGAGTTATGGCAGGCTATTGGGCAGAGGCTTTTTGATAGTCATCTAGATATCTTTAAGAATACCGTAGTAGCTGTCCTTACAGAGCGGGACCCTCAGTTTGAACTACCGCCAGAAGAACGATATGCAGCTAGCATTCAGGGCAAAGTACTAAAGCATTCGCGGAATCTTCGCAAAGGGCTTGCGGAAAGCCTGGCGCTTCTAGGCAGTAATCCGACCGCATTAAGTAAGTGCTCAACAGGAAAACCGGAGACGGTAGCTGCTTTGTCTATCCGTGAAATATTTAACAATTCAGATTGGATGCTGTGGGGTAGCTTAAATAGCTTACTCCCAATTCTATCCGAAGCATCTCCTAATGAATTTCTGAGTGCTGTTGAAACCGCTTTACAGCAGGATCCATGTCCGTTCGATGAGCTTTTCGTGCAAGAAGGTAAAGGAACCTTCGGTGAAAATTATCTTACCGGATTGCTATGGGCGCTTGAAGCACTCGCTTGGGACGAACAACATCTCGTACGAGTTTCTGTTGTTCTTGGAGATCTTGCGTCTCATGATCCTGGAGGGCGTTGGGCTAACAGGCCTTCGAATTCTCTTACAACAATTTTCCTCCCATGGTTTCCTCAAACAATGGCATCAATTGAAAAGCGTAAGGTCGCTATTCAAACACTCCAAAGAGAAAATCCAACAGCTGCATGGAGGCTATTATTAAGTTTACTACCTAATCCAATTCAGCACTCTTCGGGTTCCAGCAAGCCCAAGTGGCGTATGCCAATTCCAGAAGACTTGCCGAAAGTTACCCAGAAGGAATACTGGGACCAAGTGACAATGTATGCCGACATGATAGTTGAAATGGTAGAACATGATATTTCCAAGCTTGTGGAAATAACCGGCCATCTTGATGATTTCCCTCAGCAGACTTTGGAGAAAGTGTTAGAGCACCTTTCTGCTGAAGAGATTACCGGTAAACCAGAGAATGAACGGATGGCACTCTGGACAGGCCTGACAGAACTTGTTGCGAAGCATGAGAAGTTTGGCGATGCGAAATGGGCACTCAGTCCCGATTTGGTATTAAAGATTAAGGAAACTGCTAAGAAGCTCGCCCCTCAGAGCCGAACGAATCTCTACAGGAGATTATTTACTGATCGAGATATGGACCTATTTGAAGAAAAAGGGAATTGGCAAGAACAACAGAAGAAACTTGAAGAACGCCGCCAATTGGCTGTTAAGGAAATACTTGATAATGAGGGGAGTGAAGCAATTCTTCATTTTGCCGAAACGGTGGACTCCCCGTGGAAAGTGGGCATCTCGATCGGATTTATTGCAAACTCAGAAATGGATTTAGTTGTCCTGCCTAAATCTCTAGAATCAGAAAACAAAAACCTGATTCAACTGGCTAGCGGCTTTGTATGCAGTCGGTATGCCAGTCGAGGCTGGCTTTGGGTGGACGGTTTAGATAAGACCGGCTGGACGCATTCTCAGATAGGTCGTTTCCTATCCAACTTGCCTTTTACTGAAGATACATGGAAACGGGTAAAGGAGCTACTTGGCGAATCTGAAGCAGAATATTGGAACAGGGTTCCCATTAACGAATTTCAGGCAAAGGGCGATTTATATATCGCTATAGACAAATTATTGGAATATCGTAGACCTAGTTCAGCTATTCAATGCCTATACAGGATTTTGCATGAAAAGCAACCCTTGGATAAGGCACGGACCTTTAATGCGCTTCTTTCAGCTTTGTCTACAACTGAACCCGTTGGCTCGATGGATGGATATTACATTGTGGAAATAATCAAGTCCCTCCAGGATGACCCAACAACCAATCTTGATGACCTCGGTCGAATCGAATGGGCTTATCTGCCACTTTTAGACGGACACCGTGGTGCATCACCCAAGACACTGGAGAACCGATTAGCTTCTGAGCCAGCATTCTTCTGCGAAGCCATCCGTCTTGTTTATCGTTCCAAGAAAGAGCCCAAGTCCGAGAAGAAACGTTCTGAACAAGACACGACTATGGCTACGAACGCATATCGGCTCCTTAATGAGTGGCGAACACCGCCAGGTACGCAACCTAACGGTAATTTTTCTGAAGAGAATTTCAAACAATGGCTGGAATCAGTCAAAGCTAACTGTATTGAATCCGGGCATATCGAAGTGGCTCTTACGCATGTCGGGCACGTCCTTGTATATTGCCCTCCTGCTGCCGACGGGCTTTGGATAAATCGTACTGTTGCCGAAGCTCTTAACAGTAAGGACGCCGGGGTTATGCGAAATGGGTTCAACACGGAGATTTTTAATTCTCGTGGCGTACATACGGTAGACCCGACTGGAAAACCCGAACTGGAGCTATCTCAGAAATATAAAAAACAAGCTGAAGATGTAGAGACAGCCGGATATCAACGTTTAGCTTCAACGCTTCGACAATTAGCTGATTGGTATGCTAATGAAGCAAAACGAATCATTGATGAGGCAAAGGAAGAACGAGAAAGCGAATCGTAGCATTTTTCAAAGGAAGCTTTTCACGCAGGCTCCTTTCGGGGATTTGAAAAACAAAAAAAGGGGATAGCCCAGGTCATCCCCGGAACTATCCCTGAAAATGGGCACGAAAAAAGGCAAAGGAGTCCCTACTGCATAGAGGCTCCCTTGCCTGTTATTTTCTACCCTTCGGACTTCTCTTCACTGGCAATCGTTAAGACTTACCCCGCATTAGCTAGGCTTTCCAGCCCCGCCTGATAGCTCACTGGCTTTCACAAGGGTAAGGCTTTCCCTTATCTTTGAGTGATTATCGCTTTATTTATCGCCCTGCCCTGTATCCTCTCAAACCTCTTATCAATAGCCCGCAACTCGCTGGCACTATCGCCTGTGTTACCACAAGACGGCTTGATATAGACAAGGGCAAAGCGGAAAGTGATAACCGCCCTGCCTGAAGTCCTGATATTCTATTGTCCAGAGCCTTGCCCCAGTCTGCGATACGCTAGCACTGGTCAAGTCCTGCAAGAGGTTTTCAACCCTCTCACTGTATACATCGCTGAAAATCTGAAAAACGTTACGATAATGCCAAACTTTTTTGAGAGATTTTATAAGCCTTGCTTCTTTGCCTGTAAAGATACTGCCTTTCAGTCACGGTAAGCGGATACCCCGCATACTTCTTATAGGCAATCCTGACAAACCTGTGAGGATAGCTTTGCAGGGTAAGCCTGGCATCAAGTCTATCGGAAACATCAACGGCGTTATCATCGGCTATCATCTGGGAAAGCTCAATCTGATTGCCGTCGGCATCGGTTAATAGCCTGTCAAGGCTTTCCTGTTTAACGGCTTTGGGACACTCACCATATATGTTGTTCGCTTTGCACTTGAGCCGTTGCTCACGGCTACACCGCCCGCAATCAATGCCGTTCTTTCGCCTGAACTTGTTTCGCCAGTATTGGGCTACCTCATAACAGGCTACCCTGATAAGCCCCGCTTCAGTCAATTCCTTACCGATTGCATCATACTTGGCTTTGACCTTGTGCATCGTGAGCAAGAGGTCGTGTAGGAAGTCCTGTCTATCTTCTGGTCTTACTCTATAAGTGAAGCCCTTCGCTATCTTATAGAACATAGACCAATCGCCCTGTAATTGACCGTAGCCGTTACCGTAACCGTTGCCATTACCATTATTACCGCTGCCGTTGCCTTGATACTGGTCAGTCTGTGTGGTATATTCCTGAATGTCTAGCATTGTGGACACGCTCCCTTTGTTAGATTTGCCCTGTCTAGTTACCGCTAGGCAGGGCATCCTTATTGCCAGCCACAAGGCAAGGCTCTGGACACGGCGTATTCAGTTGTTAAGGTACGTTTTTTTGTTTTCCAGCTTCATTTTCCAACAAAAAGAACTTAAGTAAAATTTCAAGAACGAGCTAGTTTTCCACCCCCTCCCCCGGGGACTGGGTGAAGAAATGAAAAAACAAAAAGCCTCCCCGCCAGGGAGGCTTTTTGTACATTTGGGGTTAATCAGTAGGAAGTAACGGAATGAGACCTTTTATGAATGCTTCAGCAACCAGAAGTTATGTCTTCTACTCTATGTGAGTAAAAGGAGAGTCCGACTTAGACTTCTATTTGTTGCCTTTGGCGAGGCGCCGGCGCTCAGCTCGATTTAATGGCGGGGCCCCTCCAGACGGTGGACTTTGAGTTGGTCCTACCTGAACTACTTGTTCAATCAGGAGACGAACGTAGGCACTTCCTTCTTTATGCTCGATAATCTTGAACGCTCGAGTGTTATTGAATGTAACGTCGATTGCCCAATATAAATCCATGATAGCATCCCGAATTTGGGCATCCAGGTCTTTCATAAAAGTGATCTTAAGACCTGGCTCTATATCTAACAACTGCTTGGGGCTAACACGCCTAGAATGAGAATTGAAATTATTGTGGTCTCCCAACCAGCCTGCAACACGCTCAGCTCTTGACTGAACGTTTTCTCCTCCTGCCAGCATATATGAACTCAACCACTCAATAACCAACCGCTTCGAAAGGTCAATCGCTTTGTGACATTCTTCGAGGAAAGATGGGCCAAACTGCCGAAGCATTGGGAGCCAGACTGCGAGTTTCTGGGTGTCTCCCTTAATTTCGCTGTAACCCCTATTAAACTGGTCAATAGCCGCTTGTGCCGGAACGCTAACAACCCGTCCTTCGTGAGGGAACCTCAACTGGGGGTCAATAGGGCCGAATTCTGCTTGGTCACTTACTAGAATCTCATCTCCTGAGAGTGCCAACATTGTGGCCGCGCTCTTTACGGTGTGCGGGATAATAAAACGAACCGGATTATAAGAGTCACGAATCAAATGAACCAGAGATTCAGTCGCCGTTGGTGAGCCGCCGGGACTGTGGAGCAATATATCAAGAGGACCGGCTGGTATATCAGACAGAGCTTGAGTGAATCCAGTCTTATCGTTCAGGTCTATGCCCAGTCCAGCACCTACACGTGCTGCCTTGTCATCGTCCGTAAAATCAGAAGCATAGACTACTAACGGGCGGTGAGTCAGAGTCTCAACTTTGGCAATCTTTGCGCGTCTAACAAGGTCGTCTGCGTTCTTACTGCCACTCTTTCTAAGGTTATCTACCTCAACGCGAACAGAATCCCAAGTTCCCATATTAACCTTCGGTACTGTTACTTGTTGCCGTCTCACTAGCCGAAATATCAAGCAGCACTTTGTTGTACTCCTCGATAGTGAATCCCAGGAGCTTGACTGTCTCGGCCAAAGCAGGGTTTTCCTTTTCGAAGTTAGAGAGTTTCTCTTCCAGTTCCTTCCCCCTGTCAGCGATTGTCATGTGGCGGCCCTCCTTGATAGACAAACAACCAATATTATAGACCTAACTTGATGACCTTTTCAACGACGACTATTCTTCGAGTGTTTACCTTGGCCTGACCTGGTTTGCTTGTCCTAGTTATCACAGGTGTTAATCCGAATCTTCACTAAACTACTGGATAGGGTTGATGTTCCATAGCGCGAGCCTAGATTCACAGTATTTTCTAAGGTGGCTATAATACCCCTGAAGCTTCTTGTCGGACTTACTGAAATATTCCTCCTGGCTGACCACAAATTTGTAGGCGTGTTCGATCATCTCAGGAGCCACAGCCCCCGGGACTGACTTCACGCCTTCACCCATTGGGTCGAGGATAGGAGTATTAGTGTGGTCGGTTGTGATTAGGTTTCTGCAATCCTTAATACTATGTTTCGTATGCCTGCCTTCTAGATTGTCCGAACATCTCCGTTCTAAGTCATCGAGGTGATTGAGCAGGCCGTTACCAACTATCACGCGAGGGTATCCAGCATCTTTTTCAAGCTCAACCACTCGAACGTTCACGGGGCCGTAAACTTCCTCTTTGCTGATTTCCGTTCCCAATCCCACTTCTACAACACCTCGGAATGGCCTTTTCTTTGCCAATGCCCATATGAACAAGCCACATATGCTGAACAAAGAACCGTAGATAGCAAGACTATGTGCACCCCACGACGATTCATACCAGCAAGGGACTGTCATGAAGTATGAATCAGAAAAGCCCCGACGCCACAGAATGGTTTGTTTGCGTTGTTCTACCCATGCCCGCTGCTCCGGATTCAGATGGTTGAGCAGGCCAGTCGGCTTCGCAGCCGCCTCAAATAATGTATCAAACTGCCCTCTCAGGTCCTTCACGTACTCTGATGTCTCAAGGAGAATACGTGCCATGTTCTGTTTCTCGGCGTCGTTGCTCGGCAGCGAGACTAACCGCTTGAGTTTATCCCGTTGGCCTACTATATCGATGAATGCTACGAAGTAGTAGCCGATGTTAACCGTCTTTGCCATCCCTCTCTTCTTCTCATGAGTTGCCCTAGATTAACTTAGCATTTGCAAACACCGATAAGTCAGAGAACTGTGTCGCTTCCAGTTTTTCAAACTCCTTTTGTGGCACCTTGATGTACTCCCAAGCAGTGCTAGTCAAAAGAGTGGCATTCTCACACCAAATTTGCGCTGCCCGGTCTTTATGGGCTACATCAACATCCTCCCGCCCTTTGGTCTCAACAAGGTAATGGGCACCGTTGAACAAAACCGCCACAAAGTCTGGTTCGTAATACCGGAGGTTGCTCACCGCATCCGTGTACTCTATAGCGAAACCAAACTGCTCTGGAAGTTTAGCAAAGGCTGTAACATCAGAGGCATCCTCCAGGAATTTGGCAAACTTCTTTTCAAATTCATTATCGCAGGGCACTAGGTTAAAAACAGTCTTGCTAGCTTCACACGTGGGCCGAGAGAACGGGAAGGGTTGAGTATCCGAGAGTTTGCGCCCTTCATTGAGTAGATGCGGTTCTAATTCCTCAACAACCAGATTACGCAGTGCTTCAACAAAGGTTTTCACGGTCACATACTGCGCTACGTTGCTACTAATAGCTTCAATCATAATAGGACTATCTAGATTTACTTTCTGCCCGAAGGCCTTAGTTTCCAGGAATTCTCTTACCTTTGGAACCAGAGGGGCAAACTGGGAAGGCAGTTTCACGTCTAAGGTGATGCGTTTAGCATAGTAGGAGATGACTTCCTGAGCTGTCTGCGGTTCTGGTATGGTGTAATCTCTCTCGATCAGTTTTTTCAATGTGATGATGTCGTAGCCCTCATACTTGAACGTCTGAGCGACAGCATCATTCTCTTTGATAGGCAACACAGGACAGGTCATGCCGGCAACATTCAGTCCAGCTATCTCCTCAGCTAACGTCTTCTTACGAGCTAGGATCGGGCTGAGGATAGGCAGAGTAATGTCCTTGTCTATCTTAGCCAGGTCGGGAGCAATAATGACAATGACCAGCTTATCAACACCGATATTGAAAGTGTCAATTTGCATGTCCTCGTCTTTTTCAAGCTGGTCCACAAATTCGATGAAGGCTTTGTTGCCGATAACGTCGACTCGCTCGGTATAGCTGGTTCCCAAGTCACGGAACATAAGACGTAATCCACGGCCGATGGTTTGCTCCGGCAGGATATTGGCTTTCGCCGTATATGGGCGCAAACCTACTACAACGGTCACATTTTGAACATCCCAGCCTTCACGTAGCATCAACACACTGACGATACAGTTGACAGGGCTTTCCGCATCATCGACTTCCCTAACAATCTTCCGGGCAATATCCAGTTCCTTTTTGGTGACTTCACCTGACTTATCCGTATGGATGACCTGGAGCTTATCACCTCCAAATTCCTCGGGGTATTTAACCCTCAAATCATCAGCCACGTCCTCAGCATCGTCGGTTGTGTTCATCATTACGAAGAGGACAGGTTTCTTACCAAGCGGGCGGAGCTGGTCCCGATATTCACGCCACCTCTCTACACCGGCTGCTAAATATGCCCGGTAACGGGTGCTGGCAATATCCGACCGGCCTTCCTGTATTCCAGTGGCAATACCCTTGATGGGACGCTTGACCAGACTGTCAATGATGGCCTGCTTCAGGGGATAATCGTATATCACCCAGGTAAATAACGACCCTTTGCTGTATCTCGGTGTGGCGGTGAAGTCCAGTTGACCGGAGAGGCCGCCGGGGATGGTCACGTGCAGGCGTCGGATAATCTCATTCCAACCACTTTTTTCATAATGGGTATGGTGAGCTTCATCGTTGATAACGAGGCATGGGCCACCCCGCTTGGCGATACGTCTATCGAAGTCTTCTATTTCAAGCTTATTTGCGGGCGGTTTAGGTCCTAGCACGTCTGTCATTACATTTGTCTCAGCATCAACCTTCTTATCCGGCCGCTCGTAAAACTGCTGGATATTAGTGAGGTAGAGAGCTCCTTGTGAGCTAGCACGCTCTCCTTCTCCGCGTACGTAGCAATCAAAGTCCCAGAAGAGCTTTAGTTCAGGCGGTATTACCGGGTCAGCACGGAAGATGTGACCGCCACCGAAGTCGGTTCGTAACCTCTCAAAAACAATGACATTCGGAGCCAGAACGAGAAATACTTTGGCAAAATCATTCCGCCCTTCAACCACGGAGTTAAAATACTGCCAAGCAATGGCCAATGACATGACCTTGGTCTTGCCGCTGCCAGTGGCCATCTTAATGCAGTACCGGGTAAAGTCGTCATACTGTAGAAGACGCAGATTAGCGATATTGGGAGCGTACTTCTCCAGAAGGTCTTTATGCCGCCGGATGCCGGCAACCTCGTAGATGTAGACCAGCGTCTCCATAGCCTCACGCTGAGAGTCGTGATATCTAAATGCTTTTCCGTTGGGAAGACGGTTGTCAGTGTGGAACCAGTAGTTCAACAAAAGCCGTGAAGTTTCCGTGATTCCTTTATAGCCAGTTCTCCGCCATTCTGATACCGCTTCACGAATGGTAGGTACACAGGGTGCCGTCCTCGTTCGTGCTTCCAGCAGGCCGAGCTGCTCCCTGGGTGTCCTCTTGCGTGCCACTTCAATGCACCTCAATCTTGAGTGTCTTGGTGGTATCGTTGCCCAGGATGTCAATCACCTTGACCATGATGATATAGATGCCTGGTTGCTCATAGGTATGGCTTATTGTCTTCTGAAGCTCCCGCTTCTTACGCGTGCGGTAGTCCTGCCACTCGTTGTGGAAGGTATCATCCCGGTTATTCCAGTCCACCGCCCAGTAATCAACCCACTGCTCCCAGTTGGTAATCGTCTGCCGAACATCTTCAGGGACATCGTCCGGCGGAATAACAAAGTCAGTCAACGTGAGCGTGACAGTCCGGCCTTCCTGCTTTACGTCCACCGACAATGCAGCTAATTCGAAGAATTTGATATCACCCTGCTCCACTGCTTTCTTTTCCAGCACTTCTCTGGGGATGCGCAGGAATCGTATGTTAATATTGGCCTGGGCTGCCTGTTGCTTGGCAACTTCATTAAGCTCAAAGGCGAAGTCCCAACCCAGCACGTCAACCCCGTTGGTTGCCGGGGCATCCTTACCGGTACCGACAGCTCGCTTGAACTCGCCGGCTATCTGGGTAATATCACCCGGGCTAACAGGGGAATCCACCGCGCCCACATGCACCATGCGTCCTGTCTTAACGCCGTGCAACCAGGTATGGCCAGTGATAGAACGGGCGCTATACAGCTCCAAAATGAAATGCCGGTAGGCCTTCACCCTTTGCTCAACATGCTCCCCGAACTCCACCGACTGCCAGAGTTGTCTTTCATACTTACCTAAGTTCTGGACAATGAAGGGTTTGACCCCTGGTGTGGAAAGCAGCCGCTTGCGGGTAGTATGAATCGCAAAGCGACCGAGGTCGCACGTAATCCAACGGCGATTGTTCTTCTCTGCGACTGCCGCAGTTGTGCCACTTCCGCCAAAGCAATCGAGTACCAAATCGTTTTCGTTTGACGACGCTTTGATGATGCGTTCGAGCAGGGCTTCGGGTTTCTGGGTGTCATACCCGTAGCCTTCAGTTGACCAAGAAACAATTGGAAGTATGTCATCCCAAATGCTCTGAACGGGATTGCCCTCCATCTCATCAAGAAACTGCTTTAGGCGCGGTATCCCGTTCTCTGTGTAAAAGAGCCGCCCTTCGGCTTCGAGTTTCTCCATATTCTCGCGGGTATATGCCCACATACGACCTTTGCCAGGTAGTTTTCCTTTCCATTCGTAAATGCCAGAAATATTCCCATGAGATGGCCCCGTAATGTCGCGAGAAAGGAATCGCCTGCCAGTTTTTTTATCAACGTACCGATAGTACCTGTCTATATACCACTCTTCATATTTCGTCTTCGGGCTATTCCACGTCCATTTGTCGGACTTGGTATAAAACAGGATGGTATCGTTAATAATCCCGTACCTTTGCGGGTCGTTGTGTGCGCTGGTGCGTTTCCAAATGATGGCGTTGCGGCCATAATTGCTGCCGAAAACTTCATCCAACACTGCTTTTGCGTAGTGTACCATATGCCAATCAAGATGCACGTAGATGCTGCCTGTGTCGTGGAGCAAATCCCGCAGGAGCACAGTCGCTTCATAGAACCATTGAAGATATGAATCCAGACCCCTACCCCAAGTGTCCCGGTAAGCCTTCTGCTCTATGATGCTAGGCTCTTTGGTGAAGTCCTCGCCGTTCACATCTACTTCGAAGGAAAAGTCCTGCCCAGTAGCGAAAGGCGGGTCAATATAAATCAGGTTCACCTGTCCCGCAAACTCTTCCAGTAGGGCAGGAAGGACATATTTCTTATCGCCCCAGATGAGCCGATTGCGCCACTCTGCGGGATGGCCGGACGAGAACAGGTCAAGGGTACGTTGGCGTTGCTGTACAGATTCATTAACGGTTTCTACTGTCTGGAACGGCAGCCGGACCCGTAGCGGGGCGACTTTGTTGCCGTCCTTATCATACTTCCCTTCCCAGATGAGTTCCGTCAAGCCAGCCTCCTCAGTGTGGTTGCAGAAACAACAATGGTTTGTGTTTATTCTACTCCGTCCGCGTAGCTCTTGGCAAAACAACGTGCTAAATAGTGTTTCCTCGATGTTGGCCACATCCGGGGCTTGACAATGTGTAACGCTATTGTTACAATTACTCTAGTATAGAACAATTATCTGTAACATGTAAAGGAGTTAGAGATGGATAGTAAGACTATCGGCAAGCGTTTGCGTACCGTTAGAGAATCTACTGGCTTCACGCAGGAGCAGGTTGCGAAGTACCTGGATGTCAAAAGGGAAATTATCTCCTACATTGAAACCGGCGCCAGGCCAGTAAGCACACTAATGTTACGAAAACTCACAGACTTGTATGGGTACAAATTCTCGTATTTCGTGGATGAGTCCGTGAAAGAGGAGGGACCTCAGGTGTCTATGGCTTTCAGGGTTTCCGATTTGAGCGACAGCGACCTGCCGATTATCGCACAGGTGAAGAAAATAGCATTAAATCTGGATAGCTTATATAAGCTCCTTGGAGAATAGAACATGTCAGAAGTCAAAGCTCGTCAGCTAGCTATCGATACACGCTTGAAACTCGGTCTACATTCAACTGAGCACTTTGATGTCTATAGGGCGGTGAGTCCATTGGGCATAACTTGTATCAAGAGGCCCTTGGAAAGCAGTATTTCCGGAGCAACGCTGAAGACAAACGGAGTCAAGGTAATTCTGGTGAATTCCTCAAAAACCCTGGGGCATCAAAATTTCACCGTTGCCCACGAAATCTATCACTGTCTATATGATGAGAATCTCATTAGTCGAGCATGTAAAACAGAGTCGTTTGACCGGGTTTCGGACAGTGAGCAGGTTGCTGATTTGTTCGCAACTCACGTGCTTATGCCGGAAGACGCTATCTTTAACCAGCTTCGGCTGCGCAAGAAACTGGATGTGAAGTTGACACTTGCAGACATCATCAATTTAGAGCAATTCTTCGGCGTGAGTAGAAAAGCGATGTGTTGGAGATTGGAGGACTTGAAGCTCATCACACGCGAAGAGAGCGATAAATATTGCGTTAATGTCATCCAGAGCGCCAGGTCACTGGGTAAAAATACTGACTTATACATGCCAACCAATGATGAAGCCATAATATCGGACTATGCTGAAAAGGCGAGTGATGCTTTAGAGAAGAACCTTATCACGGAATCGAGATATGAAGAAATATTAGCTGATGCCGATTTGCTCGAAAAAGTGACAGGGATAGCAACGGAGGCAGACGTTGTCGACTGAGCCTCCAGTTATTCTTGATGCAGATTTCTTATCCAGTTTTGCCTGGGTTAACCGATTGGATATATTAGAGGGTCTGTATTCGAAGCGAATGATTATACTGGAAGAAGTCCTGGAGGAACTGAGCAGGGTGCCTCATTTGGCATCCAAGGTGAAGCTGTCCATTAGGAACGGGCACATAAAATGTGAAGCGATGTTTGCTGATTCTCCCGAAGCCATTCAATTGGCCAAATTCTTGGAGACTGGCAGATACGGAACCGGAGAGGCGTCTTGCATGGCATATTTAACACAACACGATGGTATTCTGGGAAGTAATAACCTTTCTGACGTCAAGGCGTTTTGTATTCAAAACAACAAGCGATTACTGACAACAGCCGACGTAATGTATCAAGCTTACGAGAAGAGCCTCATAAATCTAGAGGAGGCTGATAAAATCTGGACTGACATGCTCTCCAAGAGACGGAAATTGCCAGCCTCATCTTTCTCTGAGTATATGTCAGCCATTAAAAATGGTGGCAGAATTTGATTTGCAACTCTCCGATTAAGAAAACAGGGAGTTGCTTAGAAGGAGGTTAGTATGCCTAGAGGTAAAGTTAAACGAGTCATTGATGGGGACACTTTTCAGCTTAGGGGTGGTGAGTACGTACGAATAGCCGGTTTGAATGCTCCCGAAATGAGTCAAAGGGGAGGGGCAACAGCTAAGCGTCGTCTTCAATCCAGGATGCCAACAGGTACACAAGTTGGCCTCTCCAACCCTGTGGCGAGATCATACGGGAGGATCGTACGGAGGGTCACCGTCAAACAGAAAGACATCAACAAACTCGTAGCGGCCCCAAAATCTCGACGCAGGAAGTAGATTGAAAGACAAAGGCGCTTCCTGATCTCAAGCTATTCGTAGCTTGGCTGAAATACAAGCGCCCTCTCTACATGACTAATTTTTCTACTGCTAGATATACATTCCAATTACCGTTATTGAGATTCCCTGCCTTTCTCCTCCCACACAAAGTCGTAGATAATTTTCCTATCAATTAACCGCTGACACCACTGCCTGACTATTTGTTGATGGTACTCTGCATTTGCCTTCCGGTAACGTTCTCGCAGGTAGAAATGCCACTCCTGATCTGTCAGTTTTCTTCCTAGCTTACCTTCGATTTCAGGTGCTACTATCGGCCTGAGCATGTCACTTATCCCAGTAAAAACTATGACTGGAAGCAAATCCATAGCTGATTTGAAGCTATCCTGTAAACTATTCATGCGGTTCTTCCTCCCCTGCTATATACTCCTTGACAGTCAGGTTCATGGACTTACCCAAGAAGGATATAGCCTCAACGATACCTTTGGTGAACTGAGGGAGCGCGTGTTCGGGTTGGATATTGCGCAGCTTGACCCTAAAGAAACCCTTCGCGGGGTCAGCGTCTATCAGTATTTCTCCGCTGGCTCCCATTTGCTTGGCTTGTTCCTGAAAGTTGTTAATCATCGAATGCCTCCTCTATTTCGTTTTTACTTGCCTGCTCAACCCCTCCAAGGTGGGGTGATTGTGGTTGAGGCCCCGGTGTTGGCCGACCGGATTGATTGGTTGTCTGTGATGGATTAGGTTGTACTCCTTGCGGAGGTATAGAACCTGGCGGTGTCATACCGGGCATCATGCCCATGCCGGGCATGCCAAACCCGCCCATGAACGCCCCCATCATGTTTTGGAGATGGGGCTCTATCAGCCGAGTAATCATGGAGCCCATCGGATTGGGAGAAGCGGTAACCGCCTGATCCTTCACTGCGCCAAGTATCTGCGGCATAGCCTGCGAAAGCACCTGCTGAGCGGCTAACTGGGCTGTCTCAATACCGCTCCCCTGCATGGCTCTGGCCGCTTCGGCCTGCCCTTTCTGCCACGTAGCTAACAGGTCAGTCAGTGGCTTGACAGATTCACTAAACATCCTTAAACCCATCATCGGGACACTCATTCCAGCCATGAATAGCTTCCGGTCTCTCAGATTACCATCAAATATCTCGGCGACATCGGCCTCCAGCCACTCGGGGAGTATCGATTCCCTCTCTTTACGGATGGCCAGTGTGTTGTCTCTTGCCAGCGGCGAAGAAGGCTCCTTTCCAGCTTTCACCCTCTTGCGGATACGCTGCCTGACCAGGGAAGGGGAATAACCTCTGGCTTCGATTTCCTTCTGGGTAAATCCTTCTTCCAGCAATCCATCGACTTCCTGGCCCAAGTTTTCTTCATCCTGATTGTTGTCTGCCATGTTTCTCTCCTTTCTCAGTTATTTCTTGGTAGTTTGCACAGCTAAGTCAGTATCAGATTCCTGTCCTGCATAGCTGGCATTCATATCTGGTATCATGATTAAGTTAGCTATGCGTTTATTTCATCACCTCCTCTCTTAGCCCCAAGGGGGTGACCCTATCCACACTGATGGGGTACACCCCTCCGGGGTAGATAAACCAAGATTTGTTTATTGTTATACCTGTCACTTACAGTTACCTCTTTGATTTACACCAATTTGGGCACAAGTCGGCTATATGTAGGAAATGGGAATGTTAGCGTGCTTGTGGTTGCCAGAGGTACCTTGCTCATCAAGGCACCTCCAACGCGAGTCTTAAAGTGAAATTGTCTTTAGCAGACTGGTGAGGGCTTTGTTTCACACAAGGCGATACTGGTAAACGCCTTATCAAGGGCACTAGCCGAAAGGGTAGTGCTGATTGACTTTACCATAGGGCGTAAAGGTTTTCTCAACTACCTGAAGTCTCTCG